>LFIK01002019.1_pt1 | contig 16291 bp, 11 predicted proteins | sample 643401 | NCBI WGS metagenome assembly LFIK01 (sample SAMN03777447, study PRJNA286221) | soda lake metagenome | biome: soda lake; feature: Kulunda steppe; material: water; isolation source: sample T5-Br brine of Lake Tanatar-5 | place: Russia: Kulunda steppe | collected 2010-07
AGCAGCGGTTCGGTGAGGTTGTGGAGGAACCCGCCACCAGGGGCCGGCAGGGTCGGGAGCTGGCGGCGGAGATCGGCGAAGCGGCGGCGCAGCAGCGGGTCATCGAGCCGCTCGAGCAGCAGCGACATCCAGCTCACCCACCCGCTGATCGCGGCCAGGCCCTGCTCCGAGTCGCTGGTGAAGGTGGTGAACACCTCGTGGCCGGCGTCGATCCCGGAGTAGGACAGGTTGCCCGAGCCCACCAGCAGCGTGGTCGTTGACGCCTCGACGAACAGCAGCGTCTTGGGGTGGAAGGTGGGCAGGTGGTGGACGGGGCGCAGCAGCCAGCGGCGATTGACCCGGTCGATACGCCACGGTTCCTCGACGGTGAGGGAGCCGAGCACCTTGTCGTGCTGATGGCCGTCCGCGAGCACGGTCACGTTGAGCGGCGGGTCGCCGAGACGGTTGAACAGGAACCCATCGAACAGGCCGAGGTCGAGGTTGTAGGTGGTGATCCAGCAGGCGCGGACACCGGTCTTGAAGTAGTCGACGACGCGCACACTCATCCCAGCACCTCGCGGACGAACCGGTGCCCACTGGAGGTGACCGCGGGAGGGTCACCATCGTCGCGCAGGCCGAGGTCGTGGGTCAGGGTCGCCAGAGTGTCGTGGCGGATGCCGGCGAGGATGAACCGGTCCGCGTACAGGTCGAAGAACCGCAGACCGTTCGGTCCGGATCGGAACCGGAAGGTGAACTCGGGCAGTTTGGAGTAGGCGATCCGCTCGTGCGGGCCGATGATCAGCCGGCGTACCGCCCACCCGATCGTGTCCCTGACCGTGGGGCGCTGCGCGAGGTGGGTGTCGACCTCCTGCGCGATGCCGTGGACCGAGGGCTGCCACTGGGACGCGACGGCGGTCGTCTGCCGCCACCCGGTGCTGTCACGTGCCTCGACCATGGCGGGCAGCGCCACCAGCCCGGCTACCGCTGCTGTGGCGGAGTCCGCCTCGGCCACTACCCGGCGCAGCGACTCGGCGTGCTCCAGGGGCCAGCCCAGCGTGTTGATCTGCTCCACGGTCGGGCCGGCGGCCTCGAGGCGGGGCGGGCCGTCACACAGACGATCGAGGACCTGATCGAAGCGGGCTGGGTCCAGCCCGTCGAGCCCACCGGCGGCGTAGGCGGTGCGCAGCAGATGGGTCCACAGCGAGCAGGTCGCGTCCTGGAACAGGTCCTTGATGACCAGCCCGGCCCACTGGTCCGCCACGTCGCGGTGCAGGTCGCTGCGGATCTGGGGCGCTTCCCACAGCAGCTGGCGGAACGTCGCGTTGTCTGCCCGGATGCCGGGGTCGGTGTCCAGCACGGTCAGGTAGTGCGCGAAGGAGCGGCGACGCTGCTCGACGACGTGGGTGACCTCCGCGTGTGGTGCTGTGAACATCGCCTGGTGGACAAGTGCACGCTCCTCGGTGAAGTGATCCAGCCGACACAGGCAGGCCACCTCGGCCAACTCCTCGAGCACCTCGACCGGGATCGGGTCCTTGGTGGTCCAGTAGCGCTGTAGGTAGGCGGTGTCGGCCACCGCGGTTTCGAAGGCCTTCGCCAGGTCCTGTGCGTGCTCACGGGGTGAGATCACGTCGATGGGGGTGACCGTGTCACCGAGCGTGCTGCCGCTGGGGATGGCCAGGTCGAACGCGAGCATCGACGAGCGGTAGTACAGCCCGTAGCCGCCGTTGGCGGACTCCACCGACTCGCCGCGCGGCAGCCGGCCCTGGTCCTCCGCCGCACCGCGCAGGCGCAGCGCGCCCACCGGGCTGGAGCCGCACTGCCGCGGGCAGCGCTGCACCGCCAGGCCCAGATCCCACTCCCGGGCCTTGATGAACTCCGACAGCGCGGCGCGCTTCAGCGGCCGCTTCTCCGCCCGGTAACGCTGCAGCAGGAACGCGTAGAACGACAGGTAACGGGCTCGCCGGGTCAACTCGTTCACGTCCGGTAACAGCGCCGGCATCAACCGATCCTGCGTGGTGGTCTGGAACCCCAATGGGTCGCGACCGTCCTTGTGCTCAAGGGCCGAACGGATCCACTGCGGCGCCACCGTCGCTGTGCTGCTCATGCCTTCCCCCTCGTGCAGCTACCACCACCCTAGAGCGCGGGTCCGACACGTCTTCGTGACCTGCCCGCCGCACCGCAGCTGTCACACCTCGCGGATAGAACATCACCGCGTCGTCTCGATCCGCCGTGACCGCAGGAAACGCTGGCGGACCGGTGGCTCGCACGCAGACGCTTGGCCATCCAGCACCCCCCGGAAGAAGGTTCAACCGTGCCGTTCCCGTCCTGCAACCCGATAGACGCGGGTTGGTTCGAACGTCGAACTCCCGTCGACCACTTGGGCGCCGCAGCGTTCGACTGTCCTGGCTGTGCAGAACGGCGTGACGGTGAGCGCTACCGCGCGATCCTGGGCGGCCACGGGGGCGTCGGCGCACCCATCTACGTGCAGCCCTTCCTGAAGCGCAAGCGCACTGCGGGAAAGACAGGCAGGCGCTCGCACTGGATCATGTGCTGTTCCTGCCAGGCGCTGGTGCCTGATGATGACGCCGCGACGGAGCTCGCTGCCGGGCTTGGTCTACCGCGCGGTTTCGGTGTTGAGGGCCCGTGAGGCGGTCATCTGAAGCCGTTCCGAGATCAGAACGGCGAGCAAGCTGAGCAGATCGTTGGAGTACGTCATGGAAGACCGGCAACCCGACGACAGCTATGCGGGGCCGATGGTGCTGTTCGCGGTCATCTTCGTGCTCGTCGGCACCGTTCTTGGCACGTGGGAGGCGATCGCTGAGGCTCCAGGCGACGACTGGGGAGCCCTGCTGGGCCCACTGGCTCTCGCGATCCTGGTCTCGGCCCTCGTCAACGGACTCATCACCTACCTCGCGAGGATCGCGAGAGGCAAGTAGAGAGGCGCATCATGGGCCAGGCAGTGCTCTTCATCGTGGGAGTGTTCTCGTTCGGGCACTTCGTCGTCATCCAGATCATGTACCAGGACTGGTTGTGGCTCGTGCTGGGCTTCCTGTTCGCTCCGGTGGTCGCCGTGCTTTGGCCGTTCGTGGCGTGGTGGTTCGGCCTGCTGCCGGGAACCCTGATGCTGATCGCCTACCTGCTCATGGGCGCAGGAGTGGCCATAGGGGTTCGCGAACAGCAGCGCGTCATGTGAAGGCTGGGTCGTGTCCCGCCGGTCGACGAGATCGGGTCTGCAACACCCGAACAGGTGAGATGGATGCCGGAGCCGACGCCCCCTTCAGCCTCGTACGGCGCAGGGGTGCCTCCAGCCGACGGCGTAGAGAGGGGGTTGCCGGTGAGCGCAACCTGTGCGCACTGGTCGGCCGCCTCCGCTGGGATCCCTTCACCACGTCCTTGTCGGAGAGGGGGCTGATGAGTTAGGGACCAGCCACTACCGTGAGCTATCGATTCGCAGCGTGCCGCACGGGGGGCCTCATGACCGCTACAGCAGTCGCAGACGCGTACGGCGGGAGCCGTGACGCGCGCGCCCGCTAGGTGGTGTGTTGATGGCGCACCCCGCCGATATCGCTGCGCTGTTCCGCGATGTGATCGCCGCCGGTACGGCGCACCAGCGGACGTTGCAGGAACAGACCGGTGACGGCGGCCTGCTCGTGCGATGCGGTACTGCAGATCACCTTCCACGTGGGGTCACTTCGCCGTACCTCGATGCGCCTGACAGGCCGGGTCCGTTCCTTGAAGTTTCACCAGCCGGCGAGCGGCCAGCTCGACCCGAGCCAGATAGCGACGGCGTCGTACCCGAACATGCGCAGAGGGAGTATGAGCACGCCAGGCAAGCCTGGCATGAGCACCGCCAGTTGTACGACGACTTGTTCGCGGCGCGAACGCCTTCGGAGCAGCAGGAACTGATCGTCGCCGTTGGCCTACTACAGCACAGCGAGCTGTCCGGGGACCGCCATCAGCGTCATGTGGTGGCCGCGCCTGCGGAGATCGAACTCGATCAGTCGACCCAGCGGCTCACCGTCGTCGCCTCGGATGCTTTCCGCGTCGAGCACAACTGGCTCGCAGGAGAGCTCCGCTCGCCGCTCGTCGAAGCGCTCGACAGTCGGAGTAACCGGCCACTGTTGGAGGTCCTTGCTGACGATGCCGAGACGTATGCCGGCGCCTGCGAAACCTGGCAACGGGCCCGCTCTGTCTTCGGTCAGGACACACGCTGGGAGGCGACCACCGATGCACCTCCGGGCGTCGTCTCCCTTGCCGTTGAACCCGCGGTCCTCCTGAGGAAGAAGGACACATCCCACCTGTTGGCACTGCTAACCGCGATGGCAGAGGACCTGGCCGATGGGGGTCATGTCACAGGACCACTACGGATGCTTGTGGACATGACCGCACGGGTCGATCAGTTGCCGACACGCACCGATCGCCCCGCGCTCGCAAGAGCGGCGAACGACGAACAGCGTTCCATGCTCGATCATGCTCGACGCAGTCCACACAGCGTCATCCAGGGCCCACCAGGCACCGGCAAGACCCACACGATCGCGAACCTGGCCGCGGTTCTGATGGCTGAGGGCCGACGGGTCCTGATCACTGCTGAGAACGACCGCGCCCTTCGTGAGGTGCAGGACAAGTTGCCCGAAGGGATGCAGCCGCTGCTGCTTCCCCTGCTGAAGGATAAGGCGGCATCGGGACTATCCCGGTCGGTCACATCGCTCATCGAGGAGGCTGACAAGCAACGCCGCGGCGCCCGTCCCGATCTCGAGGGCAGCCTCACTGCGAAGCGGGATGCGCTCGAGGAGGATGCTCAGGAGACGGTCGACGAGATCCGTCGGCTCGACACCCTGGAGAAGCAGGAGCACGTCCTCAACGGCCAGAGGATGCGTCTGGCCGGCCACATGATCGCGCTCGACGGCGCTCGCCTCGACCTCGCCAAAGCCGACCACTACCTCTCGAGCGAGACAGCGGACCCGCAGGATGCGCAAGCCCTGTTGGAACTGCAGCCTCTGGTGTCCGAGACTGATCGAGAGCTCACCCGACTGCGCTTGCCCACCGGGCTACCCGACCCAGCGAGTTTCGCTCAGCAACTGCAGCAGACCCGGGAACAGCTCAGTCAAATCCCCGAGCGCACGGAGTTCGACTACGCCAGACTGGACGCCCGAACCATCGAGCACCTTGAGAACGTAGGGGCACGCCTTTCCGGCCTCCCAAGGGTGTCCTACACCAGCATCGACCGGACCCCAGGTGAGTATCGAGGCCTTGCGGATGATGCCCGTGCAGCCCGCGCCAGCCTCAACCACGGTGTCACCGCGAACGGTGCCCGCGATACCGATGTCTGTGACTATCTCGATGCCTACATCGACCTACCCGGCTACTACACCGACGAACCCAGCGGCATCATCCAGTTGTATCGACGCGCAGAGCGATCATCAGACGCAGCTGGTGTATCGATCGGTCTTGCTGCTTCTGCGGATCCGGTCGCTACGTACAACGATGCCAACGAGGTCTCCGCAAGGTTCCGAGGCGATCCGACAGGTGGGCTGCTCAACCAGTACGTGACGGACGTACGCCGCCAGGGAGAGACCCGGCTCGAGTCCATCGCACAGCATGCTCGTCAGCTCGTGGAGGACGCAGGAATCCCTCCAACGCCACCGATCATGGTCGTGGAGGGTTCGCCCTCAGAGCAGGATCTGCTTGAACAAGCCAGAGTGCTGCAGACGCACCTGTCCAACGGCGGCAAGATGTCGCGACCCTTCGGGACGCCGCGAGCGGTGAAGCAGGCGACGCCCCTGATCGAGCACGTAACGGTCGGCGGCGCACGGATCGATACGACGGCGAAGGCCGAGGCCGTCGCGACATGGCTGCAGCACCGCACAGGTGTCTCGATCGCTCGACACTGGGCGGCGCAGCATGGGCTACAGCCGCCGACCGATGACGCGCGTCTTCAGGACTGGCTCAGCGCCCTAGCCCGCCTGCCGGAAGCTGCAGACAGTCTCTCCCTCGAACTCGCAGCGCTGCTCCGCCGCTGTCATGTGCCACCAGCGATGCAGTCACGAGATGCTGATGACCTCGCCAGTGCCGTGGCGGCATCCTCGGCGACGCGAGTCGTCCAAGAGTTGTCCAGTTTCGTTGAGGCCTACAGTCGCCTCGGGGATGCGCAGGTGCGTGTCGACGGTGTCGAGGCGCATGACACAGCGCAGGCGCGTGTCGCCCGTGACCACTTCCGATCGATGCTTACCCGCAACGGCATAGCCGATCGCCTTCCCCCCGAGTGGACCCGTGATCGCGATCTGCATCAGCCGGGCGGTGAGGACCCCCTGGCCAGCGCTTGTGATGCTGCGGCTGCGGCTGCGGACTTACCGGGGCCCGCACGCCCACAGACACTAAGCGACACAAGCATCCGTGATGTGTTAGCGCGAGCTCAGGCCGATCGTCGTAGACAGGAGATCACCGGAGCGCATACAGCTTTCCTGAACGGCATCTGGACTGCCCTCTCGATCTGCACACCCGCCTCTCCAGCTACAGATCTGCTGGCTGACGCTATCCGCGCTGAGGACCCTTCGGCCTACCGAGAAGCACATCGTGCCCACGTTGATGAGCTTGAACGAGCCCAGCGTGCAGAGCGCCTCCACGAGGTGACAACCCGACTGCAGCAGGTACATCCCCGGCTCGTTGCTGCCTTCCTCTCATCCGATGATGATGCGAGTGAGGTACTCGCCCGGCTCGGTCATTTCCAGCAGCTACTGGCCTATCGCCGGGAGGCACACGCCCTCCTAGAGCGGTACCCCGACGTCCGCGAACTCCACACGCGACTAGCAGACCTTCGCAGCGAGCATCTGCGCGTTGAGTCTTCGCTCGCCTCCGCCCGTTGCTGGGCACGTGCCGTTGAGCGGCTCGCGCAGGACCGGGAACTCGCTGCGGCTCTTGCATCGTTGCAGCAGGCGGAGAGCGCCCAGCTGAAGACGAGAACGGCTAAGGGCTATCAGCGCAAACTCCGGGCCATGCGGCGTGCCACGCGGGCTGCCGCACCCGCCATCCCGTGTTGGGTGATGCCGATCGAGAAGGTTGCTGAACTGCTCGGCTACCCCACGGAGGAAGCCGACCGGTTCGATGTGGTCATCATCGACGAAGCATCTCAGGCATGGTTCCCGTCGGCCTTCCTGTACGCCATCGCTGAACAGGTCATCGTGGTTGGCGACGACCTTCAAACCTCGCCCTCGGACACCAGCGTGACGCACGATGAGATGGTGCGGATGACCCACCAGCACATCCCGAACCACAAGCTCCGCGACGCCATCGACGGCAGGTTCTCGCTGTACGACATCGCTAGGGCGATCACCGGCCCAAGCGTGATGGTCGACCACTTCCGTTGCGTTCCGCCGATCATTGAGCTGTCCAACAGCCTGTGTTACGCCCAGCGCAACCAGCGACTGCAGCCCGTTCGTGTCACCGAGCCAGATGCACTCACGCCGCTCGAGCACGTGCGGGTTAGCGGAGAACGCACATCTGCAGCGGGCGCGAACATCCCGGAGATCGAAGCGCTGGTCCAGAAGGCAGTCACGTGCGTGGCCGACGACCGCTACGACGACCTCTCCTTCGGTGTCGTGGTCGTCGGACCGAATCCGTATGCGCACATCAAGCAGTTGCGGTCCAGCTTGCTGCAAGCGCTGGGATCGCAGCAGATGGCGCAGCGCCAGATCGAGGTCGGATCACCGGCGCAGTATCAGGGTGCCGAACGCAACATCATGTTCCTCTCGCTGGTAGACACCCCTGACCGCAACGGCAACGTGAGGCAGTGGCCACACGAGCTCAGTGGGAAAGCCCTACGACAGGTGCAGAACCTCAACGTTGCGGTCAGTCGCGCCCAAGACCAGCTCTGGATCTTCCACTCCTTCGGCCCCGAGCACCTCAAACCGGGCGATGTGCGACACGTGCTCCTCACCCCTCCGGCAACTGACGATTCGGCAACCCTGGAGGCTCAGCTCGCCAAGTGCGCTAGCAACTTCGAGCGTGATGTCGCCGAGGCTCTCGCGGCACACCCAGACGTGGCGAAACTACGCACCCAGGTCGAGGCACTCGGACGGCGCATCGACATCGTCATCGAGTCCTACGACGGCCGCCGGCTGGCCGTGGAGTGCGATGGCGACAGGTTCCATACCAGCGATGGCGACGTCGCTAAGGACCTCTACCGACAGCGCACCCTTGAGACCGCGGGTGGCTGGAAGTTCCAGCGGTTCCTCGCTTCGGAGTGGTACGCCGACAGTGACCGGTTGCGAGAACAAACCGTGCAGATGCTGGGAGCAGCGCCACGACCTGAACTTCATCCGATCGAAGACAGCAAGCCTGATGTCGCCGACACGCCGGCAGTAGCTGCCGGCGGCAACGATGCCAGCGAGCGCGAACGCGATGCACCCATACCCCGCTTGGGTGGCAGTTCGGCGACCGAGTTGGCCTCCGAATCCGCCCCGCGGGCTTCGTCTGCGAACTCTGGTCCCCCACCGCCACCGGTGGCTCAAGGAACGCCAGCGCAGACTTCAGGGCGAGCGGACAACCCACCGAAGCCTCCCGACCAGGCGCAAACGGCCCGGCAGCCGCGCCTGCTCGGTGACCATGAGTCGCTGGAAGGGGGCCAACAACCTCGTGAGCCCTCCGAATCCGCACAGAAGGGCGGACAGCCCGCCAATGGCCAGGCGCCGCAAGACGCCCGCATCTCCATGACGCCGGCGGAGGCTCCCGCACCACCCCGTGACCAGAACGGCAATCCCCTCAACGACCTCACTGCCGTCTACGCAACGGCTGAGCCCTATCGGCACTGGGATACCTCGATCAGCGTTCCCAACGTGCAGACTGGCCGCTCGAGCGAGATCGTCGAAGCCCTCCGTCGCATAGTCGAGGTCGAGGGGCCGATAATCGCTGATCGGCTTTACAAGCTCTACAACCGTTCGATGGGGGGATCCCGCGTCGGCCCCGACCTTCGCCGGCAGTTCAACAGAACGACGGCTCGTATGGAACGAAGGCGCATCCTGGTCGCCGACAATCCGCTCGGCGAGACCGGACAGAAGCCGAAGACGTTCCGATTGCCAGACCAACACCCGCTGAGGGTTCGGGAACGCGGTGACCGTTCCCTCCATGAGATCCCGCCGCTGGAGCTCGCAGCTCGGATCCGGGCACTCCGCCGAGTGACCGATAGCCGGACCGACACCTACCGGCGCGTACTGCACAGCTACGGCCTGACCCGTTTGACGGATGCAGCCAAAGCCCGCATGGATGCCTGCGTAGCGCAACTGGATGCACTGGATTGAGTGATCAGGCTTCGTCCAGTGGCTGAGGTTCTGGTGGCGAACCACCCACCCCCCTAGCGAGGAGCAGCAGTGAGCTTCTGGCGACGGATCCGCAGTGATCTTCCTGAGCGATCGGACTCCCACCTGCCCAAGCAGCGGCAGCCTCACCCCCTACCAGCACGCATCCCAGGGCCGCCGGTCACCATTCCGGCGGTCGGCCGGATGTACCGCGTTGCAGGGGTCTCCTTTCATCGCGATGCCCTTGCAGCGCAGCCCGTGGGTCACACAACGCTTGACCTACGTGCGGACTTTGACAACCCGTATGGGGGCGGCAACACGGTCGCTGTCGCCTGCGGCAACCAGCGCATCGGCTTCCTGTCGAGCCACATGTCGAAGGACTACGGGCCGATAGTGCGGCAGCTCGAGTCTGAGGGGCCAGTGTCGTGCAGCGGATCCATCACTCACACGGAGTATGGGATCGGCGCTGAAGTCGACTTGCCGGACAGCGAGCGCCTGCAAGCGTGGGCGGATACCGAGCCAGCCTTGCGCCAGCGTGTGGGCTTCGAGCAGCTGCGTGTCCGCGTGAAGAGGCAGCGTGAGTACCAGCAGCAGCTGATCGCGCTTGCGGACGGGAAGGAACAGAAGTCCGTGTCGGCCCTGATCGAGTCGTTCATGACCTCCTCAGGGAAGCATCGAGGGGAGACGGCACTTCGCTTCAGTGCAGACGGCGTTGAGTTCGGCACCATCCCTGCCCAGTGGCGTTATCTATCGGAGCCGCTGTTTCGGGTCGTGGAGGAACACGGGTCGTTGGTGATCGATGTTTGGATCTACCACCGAGATGGTGAGGCCTTCGCTTTCCTCGACTTCTACCCGGAACCTGGCGACGTTCGGTAGCCGTTACGGCCACTCGGCCCTCGGCTCTGCGTTCAGTGAACGGGCACACGGGGTCCGTTCCGGCAGGGGAAGCTCAAGATCCGTGATGCCACATGCGGTCGCCCAAGCGCTGCATCGCTTCACACCCTCTACAGCTGGTTGCGGGCCACGGAGAAAGCTCGGCCGACGCCCCCGAAGCGGTCAACCTTCTTGGCAGTCCGCCTCCAATGACCGTGTCACAGGGCTTGCCTACGTTCGCTTCACCAACAACAAACGGGGTAGCGATGAACATTGTGCGCCTTTCTATGGCGGCGATCGTCGTCCTGGTTCTCGGCTGCGTGAGCGCAGAGGAACCAGACGAGCAGTCTGCAGGGACAGACGAGGTGTCCGAGGAGCCTGAACTGGAGCCCGAGCCGGAACCGGAACCCGACCCGGAGCCCGAGCCGGAACCGGAACCCGACCCAGAGCCCGAGCCGGAGCCGGAGCCCGAACCGCGGCCTGTCGTTGACGGTCCGCTGATCGTGGATGCCTCCGCAACTGACTTCGCTGACCTGCCGACTGATGACAACCTGCCGGGCTTCATCGAGGTCCACTCCGGGCAGGGTGACGACATCGTCGACTTCGACGCTGAGTTCCCTACGGCCGTGATCACCGCCCGGCACACGGGATCGAGCAACTTCCAAGCGCGAACGGCGACCACGACCGGTACCGGACGCGGGATCATCAACCACATCGGCAACTACACCGGAGTCGTCCTGGCCAGTGATAGCGATGGCGTCGTCGGTCTGGACATCACCGCCGACGGTGAGTGGACGATTCTGGTCGAGTCCCTCTTGATCGCGCCACAGCACGACGAGTTGTCCCGGACCTATGAAGGACAGGGAGACAGCGTGCTGGTGTTCCCACTCGACATGGAGGACCCACAGCCCACGACCATCTTCGACCGTCTGACGGCCACCCACGATGGCGACAGCAACTTCCAGGTGCGTGAACTGCTCGGTCGCGGGATTATCAACGAGATCGGGATCTACGAGGGCACGAACCGACTACCCGCAGAAGGCATCTTCGGTCTGGAGATCAACGCCGACGGCTCGTGGACCCTGGAGTTCGAATAGACGCATGTCCCGCGTCTAGCGTTGGCGGCGGCTGCGGTCGGTGTTATCGGGGGTGTGTGATGCGGGTCGGTGACGGGGTACCGCTGGTGTTGACCGCTGGTGGGCGGACGCCGGTGGAGTTGCAGCGTGTCAGCACGACCGACACCCGGATCGCGGAGGATCTGATCCAGCGACTGGTGGTTGAGCACCCGTCGGTCCTGCCGGTCGAGCAGCTCGACCCGATGTTCGATCCGCCGGTTCCGGTCGGTCGCGAGATCGCCACCACGGTCGGTTCGATCGATGCGTTGTTCATCTCGCCCGAAGGTGGCATCACCATCGTCGAGGCCAAGCTGTGGCGGAACCCGCAAGCCCGGCGCGAGGTTGTCGGCCAGATCATCGACTACGCCACCGCCCTGTCGTCCTGGACCTACGAGGAGCTCGACCAGGTCTGCCGACAGGCCACCAGCCACAGCCTCTGGCAGACCGTCACCGAGGCGCACTACGAGTTCACCGGCCAGGACGAGGCGCGGTTCGTCGATGCGGTCGCACGCAACCTGCGGTACGGCCGCTTCCTGCTGCTGGTCGTCGGTGACGGGATCCGCGAAGAGGTCGAACGGATGGCCAGCTACGTCCAGGACGCCCCCCGGCTGCAGTTCCACCTCGCCCTGGTCGAGCTCGGAATCTACGACTCGGATGACGGCGAGGTGCGAACAATTGTTCCGTCCGTGGTCGCCCGCACCGCCGAGATCACCCGTGCTGTGGTCCGGGTCGAGGTTGCGGAGCACACCAACGTCGACGTGGACGTCTCGGTCCCCGTCGATGACAGCCCACGGTCACGGCGAACCCTGACGATCGAGCAGTTCTTCGCGGAGATGACCGAACGGACCGATCCGGCGACGGTGCGGTTCTACCGGGGCATCCTGGACGAGTTCGACGTGGACGACCGGTTCCAGTTGCTCCCTCGGGCAGCGTCGGTGTCGCTGCGGCTGCGCCATCCCGATGGCGGCTACGACTTCACCGTGCTGGTGTTCGAGACCGGCGGACGTGCCTACCCCGGCTGGCTGCACGGCCAGTGTGAACGGGCCGGGGTCCCGGTTGAGGTCGCCTACCGCTACGTCGCAGATCTGTCCGGGATCCTCGGCATCCCGGTGGACCGCAAGAACGCTGACTCGCTCGCTTCATCCGTCAAGCCTGATGTGCTCATCGGCAACTGGGACCTGATCCGTCGCCGCATCGACGAACTCGCCGACGAGATCCATCAGCACCTAACCGACGAGGAAGGCGGGATCAGGCTCGATGTGTCGCCGGGGGACGCCGATGGATGACCGTTCGGTCTCGGCGTGTGATCCACCCTGGGTTCGGTGGCTACTCGTTCTGCCCGGCGAAGCCGAGGTCTGCGGTCGTGGGTGGGCCCTCGACATCCCAGACCCTGGCATAGGCGGCTTCGACCAGGGGCCAGACCTGCTTCAGCCCGTCTTCTACCGACTGGACGTCTCTGGCGGCGTCCCCGGACACGACGAAATCGTGTGGGATGACGCGACCGGCTGCATCGCGCCGCGCCAGCGGATCTGGGAAGCGCAGCGCGACCTTCCCGGCAGTCTGGCTGCAGGCCTTCGGATCGTCCTCTAGATCAGCGAAGACGCGTTCGTACTCCAGCAGTGGGTCGGACAGGCCTCCGTCGAGGAGGAAACGGAACCCCCAGGAACGCCCTCGCGTGGCCCAGATGAGCGTCGAGAGTGCGTCGGATTTCTGACTCACCGCCGGCTCCTGATGAGGAGATTCTTCTCCACACCTGTCTCGAGGTCCAGCTTGAACTGTGACAGCGCTGCCGTGAGGTAGTCGTGGTCTTCACGGGCTTGGGCGTTGATCTGCTTGAGTTGGGGACCGGCCAGCTGGGCGGCTGCGACAAGGGCCGGTGCCGCCTTCGTCGCGAGGGGGCCGACCCGGGGGAGCTTGTTCACGAGCTTGTTGAGGCCAGCGAACTTCCCGGCAGCCAGGGCCACTGCCAGGGCTTCTGCGTTATCGGCCAGGTTGTCCAGCACCCTCCTGGGGATCTCCATCCGCTGGCCCCACTGAACGCGACGCTCCAGGGGGAGAAGTGAAGCCACCGGCAGGATGAGGTCCAGGCCGACTTGTTGGGTCACGTCGATCTCGACTGGGGCCGGACCAGCCGAGGAGAGCTCGAACTTGGCGGAGGACAGCAGCATGAAGTCCTCACCGACCGACAGCGCTTTCGGGGTATCGACGAGGTCCTGGAGCGTTGCGCGCAGGTCATCGATGTGCTGCGAGGCCCGCCCGATGACGGTGTCACGGAACCAGTAGATGTCCCTGTCGGAGAACAGGTCGGCCTTCGAGAGTGCGATGATCCAGATGCGCGGGAACTCCACCAAGCGGTCATCGCCTGCGAGCAGGTCCTCCCGGAGCCGCAGGATGCCCTGGCGAAAGTTCGTCAAGAGGGACTTGAGGTAGCGCTCTTCCTCGCCCGCATGATCAAGCAGCTTCTGTCCGTCGACCAGAAGCAGGGCCACGTCCGAGCGGAGCAGAGACCGAAAGGTCTCGACACGTCGTCTGCCCTCCTCCCTGCTGCTCGGTGACTGCTCGAACCACTCGCCGGGATAGTCGTGCCAGGCGAGCCGGAGGGCGTCGAAGGGCCGCTTCTTCCCTTCGTTGTTGCCCTCGCCCCTGAGCTTGACCGTGAAGTTGTAGGTCGTCGACTCAAACCGGTTCGGTGGGGGCAACGTTGTACGGTCCCTCATACCGACGTAGTTCTGATAGAGACGATTGCCCTGGCCGGTGTCGTCGGCGACGAGGTCCCAGAGCTCGTTTGAGTACGGGCCCTCTTGCATGGGCCCGAAGAACGAGGAGAGCAGAACCGTCTTCCCGGAGCCACTCTCTCCAAAGACGGCGATGTGCTGTTCTCGAGTTCTTGGGTTCTTTGCCATTGGAGGAACCTATCTCAGACGGCATGCTCACCAGAGAGCAGCGCAGCCAGTCGTCGTCTGGGTGGAGCTGTTCGGGGTTCTCTCAGTCGAGGAGCTGACCGTGGAGCGGCACGCCATCGCCCCGCACTTCAACCGTCTCCTTGACCGCACTGCGGCGTCGTAGCACCGGACCGTGTCGCGGCCGGCTCCGTGCGTCGGACGTCAGTACCGCTCGGACGGCTTGCCCATGGCGTGCGGCAACGTGCCGCCGCTGTAGCCGGGAGTCTTCGCGTTCGCCTTGCCCGATTGCGTGGTGTATCTGCTCGGTGCACGGTCGACAGCGTTGAACGCCCGATCGGTTCTGGCAGTAGCCCGCGCCTGCGCTGCGGCTCGGGTCCGTGCCGCGTTCCGTTTCGCGGCCTGACGTTCGCGACTTCGACTGTGCCTTGAGGACCAGTCACGCCACGCCAGCCAGTCGAGATCCGCGCCCTTGCGTTGTGCGCTGAACGCCGCCCGCAGCAGGACGGCTCTCGGGTAGGTGCGCAGATCATCGACCAGAGGATGGCCATGCGCCTTTGCCCGCTCTTCAGGCGTCATCGTTCTGCCGCTGTACTGCTCCCAGATCTTCAGGACATCGGTCTCCGGTACCTCGAACCGCATCCGGGAGCTCCTGGTCGATGTATGTGTCCCTGACCTTCGCGGTCGGCGGCCACAACAGTCACCACGCCTTGTGGACACTCGAGCCTCATCAGCTTCAGCGCCAACTGTGACTGCCCGGCGGGCAAGGTCGATGCCGTCTTATCGGCTAATCGGGCCACGCACTGGAGCATCTGCCCTGTAGTCCCGGGAACCCCGCGGAGTGTGCAGCCACGGTTCATCGGGCGGGGCAAGCCGGCGGTCTCGGCGGAAGGCTGATGGCAAACCCGGCTGCCCGCTCGGCTGGCCTCGACCGCGAAAGCAAACGGCTCATGCCTGCGCCACCGATGGCCGCTTAGGGTCCACGGCGGTTTGCGTTCGGGTCATCGACTGCACCCAACCGCGTTCCGCGCACGGTTCCACATCGTGAGATACGGCAGGATGCCTCGTGTGCCGTTTCCGCTGGTCAGACCCTTATCGCGGAGGTCCCACGGGGGCGGGCTCGCCGGACGCCGTGCCGGAGGAGTTGGGTCTACGAACGTCCAGCTACGGGCGTTCTGCGGCCATCCGGCAGGTCGCTCGACAGGGTCAGCAGCGTAGCGGTGGGGTGGAAGACCTCTCCTCGCCTTCACCTGTCGGCACCACGCCCCCCCACGGGTGATACTCGACCGCTGCCAGTCGGTCCTGGCGGCGCAACTCGCCGGTCTGGCACCGACACGTCTGCTCACCATCGCATGATCGGGGATACCACCCAGCACCCCGGCCAGATCGTGCCGGATGCCGCGTACGGAACTCCCGGACGGGCACGGTCTTCGACATGCCGGGGAGTGTGCCTCTTTGCGTACGCGTGGAGAATCTGGGCCTGACTGGCCGTGACGACAACGACGCTGCGACACCGGCCCTGCGTGGCGCCCCGTGACGCCGCAGGTCACAGCGGCGTCACGGGCCGTGCGGCCGGCGGGGTGTGGTCAGCGTGTGGTCAGCTCCTGGGCTCTGGCCCAGGGATCGACCAGGCAGTGGCGCGAGCTGGTGCGTGGCCGGCGGGGTGTGGTCAGTTCCTGGGCGCTGGCCCAGGGATCGACCAGGCAGTGGCGCCAGCGGCTGGGTGACCGGCGGGGCGCGGTGAAAGACAGCAGACGACTAGGCACCGGCGGAACCACTGCTGCGCGCCGTTCCCGAACCTCGCCGCCACAGCCGTCGTCGCCCGATCACCGGACGGCTTCCAGCGCACCGAGCGTGGGTCAGCGATCGATCGCGCGGTCCCCGGTTCCGGGCTTGTCATCGGCACGACCCTGGCCGGTGATGGAGGGTGCTGGCCGGTGTGCAGCAACGGTTGGTCGAGGTCCCCGAGGTGGCAGGCGGCGGCAGCGGGCAGGTGCTGCGCAGCTGCGGCCCGGTGTCCCGGACGGCGTCAGGGTGCGATCGATCGCTGCCCGCTCTGCGCGATGGGCACGTCGTCGGCGTCGAAGGCCAGTACCGACCACACCATCGCGTCCCGGATCTCCGGGCCCCCGAG
>LFIK01002020.1_pt1 | contig 16289 bp, 13 predicted proteins | sample 643401 | NCBI WGS metagenome assembly LFIK01 (sample SAMN03777447, study PRJNA286221) | soda lake metagenome | biome: soda lake; feature: Kulunda steppe; material: water; isolation source: sample T5-Br brine of Lake Tanatar-5 | place: Russia: Kulunda steppe | collected 2010-07
AGGACATACAACTGGCTGCGATGGCGCTGCTCCTCGGGCAGGCCGGCCAGCGCGCGAACCGCGCGGTCGACGCCCTTGCGTCGGTAGTCGGAGCCGACCATCAGCAGCAGCCGCTGGTCGTCGGCCAGACCCAGGTCGGCGCGCTGTCGCTGACGCCGCTCGGCGTAGTCGGCGGGCACGAAACGGTCCGCCGAGACGTACGGCGGCATGGGTCGGAAACGGTCGGGCCGGGTGTTGTACCAGTGCTGGAACAGGGGTTGCTCGGCCGGCGACAGCAACAGGATGTGGTTGCGGGCATTGGCGGCGAACACCGCCTGCTCGAAGGCCGCCAGTTGCTTGAAGCGCGCCGAACGGCGATAGAGCCAGCTGCGGTGCGTGGCCCGATGCATCAGGCAGGGGTCGGCGTTGTAGTAGACGTCCAGCCCCGGAAGCTTGTTGAAGCCGACGACCCGGTCATAGCTGCCCCGTTTCAGCCGTGGCTGCATGGCCTCGGCGAACTGGCGGTAGCGCACATGGTTACGCCAGCCGCCCACCTTCACACGCTCGATCTGCAGCCCCGGATGCGCCGGGTCCCAGCCTTCCCAGGCCAGCGTGAACACGTCCACCGCGTGGCCGCGCTCCAGACACAGCTCGGTGATGCGCCGGAAGTTGCGTTGCAGGCCGCCGTGCGGAAAGTACTTGAATAGCAGCAGCGCCAGTCGCATCAGGCCGACTCCTGCTGCAGCAGTTCCTCGGCGGCCCGATGGACCCGGTCCGGCTCCAGTTGGCGCAGACAGTTCAGATGGCCCAGCGGGCACTCGCGCTGGAAGCAGGGGCTGCAGTCCAGGTCCAGCGTCAGGACCCGTGCCCGCGGGTTCATCGGCGGGGTGTAGCGCGGGTCGGAAGAGCCGTAGATGGCGACAACCCTGGTGCCGGTGGCCGCGGCAATGTGCATCAGGCCGGAGTCGTTGCTGACCACCAGGTCCGCCACCGCCAGCAGGTCGATGGCCTGGCCCAGGCTGGTGCGCCCGGCCAGCACCGAGGCGCCCTGGGCGCGGTCGCGGATCTGCTGGCAGATGGCCCGGTCCTTGTCCGAGCCCAGCAGCCAGACCTGCCAGCCCTGCTGCAGACGGCGCCTGGCAATATCGGCGTAGTACTCCGCCGGCCAGCGTTTGGCCGGGCCGTATTCGGCCCCGGGGCAAAGCGCCAGCACCGGGCGGCCATCTTCGGGCAGGTCCAGCGCGACGCGGGCTTCCCGGGCATCGCCGGGAGAGGCGACAAGTCGGGGAACGGGTGTCGGTTCCGGCAGCGGCGCGCCGGCATCAAAACCCAGCGACAGGAAGCGATCCACGGTGCGGTAGGCCGCCTGTTCGCGATCGCGCATGTCATTCAGCAGTGCGAAACGGAACTCACCGCGGAAGCCGGTGCGCAGCGGGATGCCGGCGGCGCGCAGTGGCAAGGCCGCCTTGGCCGAGCGGGGCAGCACGATGCCCTGCTGGTAGTGCCGGTCACGCAGCCGCCGGCCCAGCGACCAGCGCCGGCGCAGCGCCAGTTCGCCGTGCGCCACCGGCAGGCTGATGGCCTGCCGCACCTCTGGCATGCGCGCCAGCAGCGGCATGCTCCAGGGCGGCGCGATCACGTCGACGGCGGGATTTCCGGGGCGTGCCCGCAGGGCGATGAACAGGCTCTGGGCCAGCACCATATCGCCGACCCAGGCCGGGCCGACCACCAGCACGGCGGCGTTGCTGTTCGTTGTTGGCAGGCGTGTCATGGCCGCGATTGTAGCGCGGGAATAAATCAGCGTTTCCTTAACCGCGTGACAAAGTGCCCGGCAGTTGTTCCGCATACCGGCGCATGCGGCGCAGCAGGCCGTTGGCGTCGAGCCCCGCCGCCTGCAGCAGATCCTCGCGGCTGCCGTGGGGCAGGTAGTTGTCGGCCAGGCCGATATGCCGGATCGGCACCTGCTGGCCGCGCTCGGCCAGCCATTCGGCAACGCCGCTGCCGGCGCCGCCGGCCACCGCGTTCTCCTCCACGGTGATCAGCAGATCATGCTCGTTGGCCATGTGCTCGATCATCGGTCCGTCCAGCGGTTTGACGAAGCGCATGTTGACCAGCGTGGCGTCCAGTTTCTCGGCCACCACCGCGGCCGCCGGCACCAGGCTGCCGAAGGCGAGAATGGCGATGCCGCGGCCCTGACGCCGCAGTTCGGCCTGGCCCAGCGGCAACTCGTCCAGATCATCCGGCACGTCCGCGCCCGGGCCTGTGCCGCGGGGGTAACGGATGGCCGAGGGGCCTTCCAGTCGATAGCCGGTGCTCAGCATGCGGCGGCATTCGGCCTCGTCGGCCGGTGCCATCACCGTCATGTTGGGAATACAGCGCAGGTAGCTCAGATCGAAGGACCCGGCATGGGTCGGTCCATCCGGGCCCACCAGCCCGGCGCGGTCAATGGCGAACACCACCGGGAGATTCTGCAGCGCCACGTCGTGGATCAACTGGTCGTAGCCGCGTTGCAGGAAGGTGGAATAGATCGCGACCACCGGCCGCAGGCCCTCGCAGGCCATACCGGCGGCCAGCGTCACCGCGTGCTGCTCGGCGATACCGACATCAAAGTACTGTTCGGGATGTTCCTTGGAGAAGCGCACCATGCCCGAGCCCTCGCGCATGGCCGGCGTGATCGCGGCCAGTCGCGGGTCGCGGCTCGCCATGTCACAGAGCCAGTCGCCGAAGATCTGGCTGTAACTGACGGCGCCCGGTCGGCTGGCCGGTTGCAGGCCGTGGGACGGGTCGAACGGACTGACCCCGTGATAACCCACCGGATCGCTCTCCGCCGGGTCGTAGCCCTTGCCCTTGCGGGTCACCACATGCAGCAGGCGCGGCCCCTTCTGCCGTCGCAGATTGCGCAGCACGTCCACCAGTGCGTCCATGTCGTGCCCGTCCACCGGTCCGTAGTAATCGATATTCAGGGCCTCGAACAGACTGCTGGGCGAGGCCGCCAGGCTTTTCATCTGCGCCTCGACACGGCTGGCCAGCTCGCGCGCCGACGGCAGCTGATCGAGCACGCGTTTGCCGCCCTCGCGAATGCCGCGGGCGATGCGGCCGGACAGCAATCGCGTCAGATGCCCGGACAGGGCGCCGACATTGGGCGAAATCGACATCTCGTTGTCGTTGAGGATGATCAGCAGGTCGGCATCCGCATCGCCGGCATGATCCATGGCTTCGAAGGCCATGCCGCCGGTCATTGCGCCGTCCCCGATGATCGCCACCGCGCGGCTGTCACTGCCGCTGCTGCGGGCCGCCAGGGCCATGCCCAGGGCGGCGCTGATGGAGGTACTGGAATGGCCGGTGCCGAAGCAGTCGTAGGGGCTTTCGTCTCGCTTGGTGAACGGCGACAGGCCGCCGGTCTTGCGGATGCTGGCCAGTTTCTGCCGGCGGCCGGTGAGAATCTTGTGCGGATAGGTCTGATGGCCCACATCCCAGACCAGCCGATCCTGGGGCGTCTGGTAGACGTAGTGCAGGGCAATGGTCAGTTCGACGGTCCCGAGGCCGGCGCCGAGATGGCCGCCGTTCTGCGCCACGGTCTCAAGCAGGAAGCCGCGCAGCTCTTTTGCCAGGGGCGTCAGCCGGCTTTCCGGCAGGGCGCGCAGATCGTCCGGTTTGTCGATGGTCTCCAGGAGTGGATAGGTGTTCTGGCTCATCAGAACCTCGCAGGTCAGTCGTTGGTTCGCTTTGCCGCGGCAGATGCTAAAATCCCGGCCTTTTTCCGGCGATCCGGAGAGGCAAGCATGAGCGAACAGCCGCTAGTAGGCGTGATCATGGGCAGCACGTCCGATTGGGACACCATGTCACAGGCACACAAGGTGCTGGAAGAATTTGATGTGCCCCACGAGTGCCGGGTGGTCTCCGCGCACCGCACGCCGGACCTGATGCAGCGTTACGCCGCCGAGGCGGAAGAACGCGGCATCCGGGTCATCATAGCGGGTGCCGGCGGTGCCGCACACCTGCCGGGCATGGTGGCGGCGCAGACCGTGCTGCCGGTGCTGGGTGTGCCTGTGGAAAGCCAGAGCCTGAAGGGCCTGGATTCGCTGTACTCCATCGTTCAGATGCCGGGCGGCATTCCGGTGGGGACGCTGGCCATCGGCAAGCCCGGGGCACGCAATGCCGGCCTGCTGGCGGTATCCATCCTCGCCACCGAGGATCCGGGGCTGCGCGAGCAGCTCAAGCAGTTTCGCGCCCGCCAGACGCAGGCCGTGCTCGATGCGGAGTTGCCGTGAGCCATCAGCCGATCCTCCCCGGAGCCACGATTGGCGTACTCGGCAGCGGCCAGCTCGGCCGCATGTTCGCCGTCGCCGCGCGCCGCATGGGCTATCGGGTGCATACCCTGTCGCCGGCGCAGGATTCTCCCACCGGGCATCTGGCCGATCGGGAAGTCACCGCGGCCTACGATGACCTGGATGCGGTGGCGGATTTCGCCCGCCGGGTCGATGTCATCACCTTCGAATTCGAGAACGTGCTCTCGGCCACCACCGACTGCGCCGCGCGGCATGCGCCGGTCCGCCCCGCCGGCGAGATCCTGCAGATCTGCCAGCACCGGCTACGGGAGAAGACCTGGCTGGAAGCGCAGGGCTTTCCGGTGACGCCGTTCCGCCGCATCGCAAGCTTCGAGGACCTGCAACAGGCCGCTGCTGCGCTGGGTCTGCCAGCGGTGCTGAAAACCGCCGGTTTCGGCTATGACGGCAAGGGCCAGGTCAAACTGACCGCGTCGGATCAACTGGATGCCGCCTGGCAGGAAATGGCCGGCGCTGAGGCAGTGTTCGAGGCCTTCGTGCCGTTCGAGCGCGAGGTTTCGGTAACCGCCGCCCGCGGCCTGGATGGTGCGTTCAGCCACTGGGGCGTGGTGGAGAACGAACACCACAATCACGTGCTGGACGTTTCCACGCCCGATGCGCCGGTGTCCGAGGCCGTGCGGCGGCAGGCCATCGAGGTCACGCGCGGGATTCTCGATGGCCTGGACGTGGTGGGTGTGCTCTGCGTCGAGTTCTTCGTCGGCCCGGGTGACCGGTTGCTGATCAACGAACTGGCCCCGCGGCCGCACAACTCCGGCCATTTCAGCTTCGATGCCAGCGTCACCAGCCAGTTCGAGCAGCAGGTGCGCGCGGTCTGCGGGCTGCCTCTGGGCTCCACTGCACTGATGCGGCCGGCGAGCATGGTCAACCTGCTGGGCGATCTCTGGCAGGATGGCGAGCCGGACTGGGTCGCCGCGCTGGCGGAGCCCGAGATCAAGTTGCACCTCTACGGCAAGGCGGATGCCCGACCCGGCCGCAAGATGGGCCACCTGGTCGCCTTCGGCGCCGAACGCGACGATGCCCGCAACCGCGCCCTAAACGCCCGCAAAGCCCTGACCCAACAACCTAAAACGTAACACTTAAAACTTAAAACGCGCGCTACGGCCACGCATTGCACAGTAACGCCGCCCCCGACCACCAAAACCCGACAACGGAAGCCTAATCCTCCATGTGGTTCAAGAATCTCTGTCTCTATCAGTTCGAATCCGCCTTCCCGCTGGACGCCGAGGCCCTGGCCGACAAGCTGGCGGCCTTCGCCTTCCGCCCCTGCGGCAAGCTGGATCTGGAATCCACCGGCTGGGCTTCGCCGCTGGGCGATGCCTACGAGCCCCTGGTGCACGCCGCCAATGGCTATTTCATGATCTGCCTGAAGGAAGAGAGCAAGCTGCTGCCGGCCTCGGTAATCAAGGAGGTGCTGGACGAGCGGGTCGGAGAACTGCAGGACAAGGAGGCGCGGAAGATCCGCAAGCGCGAGAAGGATCGGCTGAAGGACGAAATCGTCATCGACCTGCTGCCCCGGGCCTTTAGCCGCAGCCGCCGCACCTATGCCTACATCGACACCCATGAGGGCTGGATGGTGGTGGATGCCGGCACCTGGAACCGGGCCGAGGATCTCACCGAACGGTTGCGCGACGCGCTGGGTAGCCTGCCGATAACACCATTGCAGCTGGATACCGCACCGCAGGCGGTGATGACCCGCTGGCTTGCGAACGGTCAGATGCCCAGCGACTTCAGCCTGGGCGAGGAATGCGTCTTGGTGGATCCGGAGCTGGAAGGCGGCGAGGTCCGCTGCAAGCGCCAGGATCTCAGTGCCAACGAGATCCGCAACCACATCAGCGCCGGCAAACGCGTCGGCCGTCTGGCACTGAACTGGCAGGACCGCATGAGCTTCCTGCTCGACGCCGACAGCAGCATCAAACGTCTGCGCTTCAACGATGTCATTGCAGAGGACTCGGGCGATCTGGAAGCCGAATCCGAACTGGAACGCTTCGACAGCGACTTCTCGGTGATGACGCTGGAGCTGGCGCGGCTGATCCCGCGGGTGGTGGAGGTGATGAAGGAATGATCACCGGTTAACGTTTTATGTTTTACGTTTTAGGTCAGTCGCTTAAAACGTAAAACGTTAAACTTAAAACGTTTTCCGGTTCTCCAGCATAGGCTCAAGTTTCCCCCAAACATTCTCGAGGATCATCGGCTGTGCTTCCTCCGTCGGATGAATGCGGTCGTTCATGAACAGCTCGGGGCGTTCGTCGATGCCGGTGAGGATGCCGGGTAGCAGCCTGGAATCGGTGTTGTCGGCGACGTTGGCGAAGGCTTGTTCGAAGCGCTCCAGATAGGTGGCGCCGTAGTTCGGCGGGATGCGGACACCGGCCAGCAGGACCTCGGCGCCGGCGGCCTGGGCGGCTTCGACCATGGCCTGCAGATTGCGCTCGATTTCCGCCGGCGGCAGCCCGCGCAGGCCGTCGTTGCCGCCGAGGGCGATGATCACCAGCGCAGGCTCGTGCTCCTCCAGCGCCCGGGGCAATCGGCTCAGGCCACCGCGCGTGGTCTCACCGCTGGTGCTGGCATTGTGCGCCCGCCAGTCCGGAGTGGTGTTGCTGAGGCGATCGTCCAACAGGTGCACCCAGCCGTTCTCGGTGTACATGTTGTAGGCCGCCGAAAGGCTGTCACCGACCACCAGAATCAGCCGCTGCTCGGCGAACGCCGCCGGGCTCAATAGCGTCACAAGCAGCAGTGCCGCCAGCAGGCGGCGGAACACGACGAGAGGTGTCATGACGGACGGAACGGTATTGCGGGCTGACGATCTGGGCATGCGTTTTCAGGGTCCTGAAGGCGAGATCCGTCTGTTCCGGCATCTCGCGTTGAATATCACCGCCGGTGAGACGGTGGCCATTCTCGGTGCTTCGGGTTCGGGCAAATCCACGCTGCTTGGATTGCTGGCCGGTCTGGATACGCCCAGCGAGGGCCGCATCCTGATCGGCGACACCGATATCACGGCGCTGGACGAGGACCAGCGGGCCATCCTGCGCGGCCGCGAGCTGGGCTTCGTGTTCCAGGCCTTCCATCTACTCTCTGGTCTGACCGCGCTGGAGAACGTAATGCTCCCGCTGGAACTGGCCGGCACGCCCGGCGCCGCCGAGACCGCGACCCGGGCGCTGGCCGATGTGGGTCTGGCCGAGCGTCGCGGCCATTATCCGCGGCAACTCTCCGGCGGGGAACAGCAGCGGGTGGCGATCGCCCGTGCCTTCGTCACCAGCCCGCGCCTGCTGCTGGCCGACGAACCCACCGGCAACCTGGATCAGACCACCGGCGGCAGGGTCTCGGACCTGCTGTTCACGCGCAATCGCGAGGCCGGCACGACCCTGGTGCTGGTGACCCACGATCCGGTACTGGCGAGCCGCTGCGACCGCGTGCTGCAACTCACTGATGGCCGCCTGGAGGCCGCGTGAGGGAACTCCGCTACGCCGCGCGCCTGCTGCGACGGGACTGGAAGGCTGGCGAACTGCGGCTGCTGGCCATGTCGCTGATTCTTGCGGTCACCGCCATTACCGCCGTGGCCTGGCTGGCGGATCGGGTGGGCGGTGGCACCGAGGGTCGGGCTGCCGAATTGCTGGGCGCCGATCGGGCCGTGATTGGCAGTGAGCCCTTGCCCGAGGAACTGGTGGAGCAGGCCCTGCAACGCGAACTGTCGGTAAGCACCACGCTGGAGTTCCCCAGCGTGGTGCTGTTCGGCGAACAGACCCAGCTCAGTTCCATCAAGGCTGTCGAAGCCGGCTATCCGCTGCGTGGCAGCCTGCTGGTGGGCGACGATCCTGACGACAGCCGGCGCGAAACCCGGGAGGTACCGCCCAGCGGTCAGGTCTGGGTCGAGCCCAGGCTGCTGCTGCAACTGGATGCGGCACCGGGGGACACCATCGAGCTTGGTGCCAGCCGCTTCACCATCGGCAAGGTGCTGTTTCTGGAGCCGGACCGCGGCGGCGGCTTCCAGAACCTGTCACCGCGACTGATGATGAACCAGGCGGACGTGGACGACACCGGGCTGGTCCAGGCCGCCAGCCGGATTCGCTACGGTCTTCTGATAGCCGGGCCGGATGACGCCGTGGCCGACTGGAGCGCGGCGATCGAACCGTTGCTGGGCGACGGTCTGCGCTTGCAGCGACCTGGTGAGGGCCAGGCGGGGGTAGGCCGCGCGATCGAGGCAGCGCAACGCTTTCTGGGCCTGAGTGCGCTGCTGACCGTGGTCGTCGGCGGCGTCGGCATGCTGCTGACCATCCGCCACTATGCGGCGCGGCACCTGGATCGGGTTGCGATCATGCGCTGTCTGGGCGCCACCGAGCGCCAGATCGGCCTGATCCTGAGCTGGAAGATGTTGCTGCTCGGTCTGGTCACCGCCGCCATCGGCACAATACTTGGCTTCGGCCTGCACCTGGCCATGTTGGCTCTGGTTGCCGATCTGTTGCCGGAACTGCCCGCTGCAGGCTGGCGGCCGGCGGCCACCGGAGTGATCGCGGCGCAGATCATCCTGCTTGGATTCGCTCTACCGACGGTGCTGCGGCTGCGGCGGGTGCCGCCGTTGCGCGTGCTGCGACGTGACCTGGGGGAGCAGATCCTGCGCGGCGCCGGTGCCTATCCGGTGGCGCTGGCTGCGGTGTTCCTGTTGATGTGGTGGCAGGCCGGCGATCTGCGTCTGGCCCTGTGGGTATTTGCGGCGGTGCTGGGCACGCTGCTGGCGCTGGCGCTCGCGGCCTTTGGCCTGGTGCAGGCCCTGCGCGCGCTGCGCCGCGGGCGCAGCGGCGTCATCCTGCGTCTGTCCGGGCTGACCCGCCGGCCGCTCACCGCCAGCATTCAGATCATGGCCCTGGGGCTGGGCCTGATGGCGCTATTGTTGCTGACCGTGGTGCGTGGTGACCTGCTGGCAACCTGGCAGGACAGCCTGCCGGCGGATGCGGCCAACCATTTCCTGATCAATATCCAGCCAGACGAGGCGGCGGGGGTGGAGGAGCGACTGCGCCAGGCCGGAATCGAGGCCGACGTCTATCCGATGGTGCGGGGCCGGTTGGTCGCGATCAACGAGAAAGCCGTGCAGCCGGATGACTATCCGGACCCGCAGACCCGCCGCCTGATGTCGCGGGAGTTCAATCTGTCCCAGCTGGAAACCCTGCCCGAGGACAACACCATCGTTGCCGGCCGTTTCTGGGGCGACGATCCGGATCCGGCCTTCTCGGTGGAGGTGGATATCGCCGAGAGGCTGGGTGTGTCGGTGGGCGATACGCTGACCTTCGAGGCCGGGGGGAGCCGTTACAGCGCAACGATCAGCAATCTGCGTGAGGTGCGCTGGGACAGCTTCAACGTCAATTTCTTCGTCGCTTCGTCGCCGGGAGTGCTGGACGATGCGCCTGCCACCTACATCACCAGTTTTCATCTGTCGGCCGACCAGCGGCGCCTGGTGACCGATCTGGTGCGCGCCTATCCCAGCGTCACGGTCATTGATATCGACGCAATCCTGGACACGGTGCGCGGGATCATGGACCAGGGCACACGGGTGGTGGAACTGATGGCGCTGCTGACCCTGTTCGCCGGTATCGTGGTGCTGCTGGCTGCGCTGCAGGTTACCCGCGAGGAGCGGCGCTTCGAGGGTGCGCTGCTGCGTTCGCTGGGTGCCAGTCGTGAGTTGATCCGCCGGCTGGCGCTGGGTGAGTTCCTGCTGCTGGGCGGCACCGCCGGGCTGCTGGCCGGTCTGGGTGCCGCGGTGGCCGGCCAGCTCATGGCCCGTCAGTTGTTCGAACTGGATTACGGCTTCAATCTCTGGCTGCCCCTGCTCGGCGCCGCCGCCGGGGCTGCTGTGGTGACCCTTGCGGGCTTGCTGGCCACCCGCGGTTTGTATCGCAGTTCGCCGATGCAGTTGCTCAAGGGGGCTGAGGAGGGGTGAGTGCCCGTGGTTTGCATGCTTTGGCAGCATGTAGACTGCGCATCTGTTTATGGGTGTCGCGCCTGGGGAAACACTGAATTTATTCCCGCGTCTGCGCCCGAGACCGGTTTTGGCCCCTGGCGGCGTTGCGCTGCTTGACCGCAGAGTGACTGCGGCGCGGCACTGCGCGCCTTGCCCCGGGAAAAATGCGGAGTTCAACGCAGGCGTGTGAATAAATCAGTGTTTTCCTGGAAGCGTGGCGGGTATTTTTCGGGGGCGCCCGATTCAGCGTTCCCCAGGCAGGAGTCATCAGATGCAAGGCGGTTATTCTTTCGAAGATCTGAAACCCGGCATGACGGCCTCCTACGGTCGCACCGTGACCGAGGCGGATATTGCCGCGTTCGCCGGCGTCAGCGGCGATTTCAACCCGGTGCATGTGAACGAGGAGTTCGCCGCCAACACCATGTTCAAGGGACGTATCGCCCACGGCATGCTCACCGGCGCCTTCATTTCCACCGTGGTCGGCACCAAATTGCCGGGTGAGGGCTGCATCTATGTCAGTCAGAACCTGCGGTTCCGTGCCCCGGTGCGAATCGGTGACACCGTGACGGTCAATGTCGAAGTCACGGCGCTTGATCCGAAGCGTCGCTTCGTGACGCTTGCGACCACGGCCAGCGTGGATGGCAAGCCAGTGGTTACCGGTGAGGCGGTGATGATGGTGCCGGTACGGGGATGACTCCGAGCGGCACGACAGCCGAGGTGCCGTCGTTGGATGGCCGCTGGTTCGGCGATTTCGAGATTCCGGTCGGGTCGTCGCTGAGTTGGCGGGTGGGGCCGCTCGGCTTCAATGTCCAGCGCACGCGCGGTGAGTGGCGACTGCAGAAGGATGCCTCCGGAGATGCCTACGATTCAACGCTGGCGCTGGAACGGCACAAGGAGGCCGAGGTGGAGCCGCTGGACGGTTCGATACAGCGTTTTCTGGTGGCTGATGACAGCACGAGGTTGCGGGTCGGCGTGCTGCTGCCGGATCGCTCCATCGTGTCGCGGCCCTCGACCCCGGTCAGTATCCCGCCCGGTGAAACCGTGCAGTTCTATCTCAGTTATCCGGTATGGGTGAGCCTGGCGGTGGGTGAGCAGGCGCGACTGCTCACCGAATTTCCCAGCCACCAACTCTCCGATACCTGGTTCGGGCCGAACACGCGATTGGGGTCGCTGTGTTATGCCACACGCACCCGGTGCCGACTTGACCTGACCGAGTATCCGCATATTCCGAATCGTGCCAATACGCCGCTGGTGGTGCGCAATCTGGCGGCGGACACGCTACATATCGAGAAGCTGCAACTGCCTGTCGAGACGCTCAGGGTTTACCTTGCCGAGGCGGACGGTTGGCTCTGGACCGAGACCGTGACGGTCACCCGGCGGGAAGACGGCGATATGGCAGAGTTGCTCACCGGTAGCGGTCCGCCGGAGCAGGCCGGCGCCGCCGAGCTGGTTGCCGGGGCGCGGCAGAAAGTGCAGCGCAATGCCGTCTTCCGCGCCTTCAGCGCATTGTTCTGACGAGGTGGCGTGATGCTGTCTGATCTGGGATCCGGGCTTTGGGTGCAGTTCACCGGCCTCAACTGGGTGGTCATCGTCCAGGCGGTACTCCTGTTGGTGGTCGGGCTGTTTGCGGCGCGACTGGCGGCGCGCGGGGTCGAGAGGCTCATCAGCGGACGCCTCGACGTGCACCAGGCAACGGTCTTCCGCCGGCTGGTGTTCTACGTGCTGGTCGGGCTGGTGGTGGCGACGGCCCTGCATCAACTGGGTTTCCGGCTGGGCGTACTGCTCGGTGCCGCCGGTATCCTGACCGTGGCCATCGGTTTCGCCTCGCAGACCTCGGCCTCGAACCTGATCAGCGGCCTGTTCCTGCTGGCGGAGCGTCCGTTCCAGATCGGTGACACGGTGAAGGTTGCGGACGTCACCGGTGAGGTGCTGGCGGTGGATCTGCTGTCGGTCAAACTGCGTACCTTTGACAATCTGTTCGTGCGGATTCCGAACGAAACCATGATGAAAAGTCTTGTCACCAATTTTTCGCGCTTCCCCATCCGCCGCTATGACCTGCAGCTCGGGGTCGCCTATGGTGAGGACATGGCGCGGGTGCAGAAGCTGATCGAGGCAGTGGCGGATCGCAATCCGTTGTGCCTGGTGGAACCGAAACCACAGGTTATTTTCCAGGGCTTTGGCAGTTCCTCGGTGGATGTGCAGGTGTCGGTCTGGGCCCGCCGCGAGAACTTTCTCGCGTTGCGCACCTCACTGCCGCTGGAAATCAAGCGCGCCTTCGACGACGAAGATATCGAGATTCCGTTCCCCCATGTCAGCCTGTATGCCGGAAAGCACAGTGGACCATTGCCGGTGCGGCATGATGCGGCCGATCAATCAGCCAAGCAGCACCAAGGAGAATTCGAATGAGTGAGTTCCTGTCTCTCGCCGGCAAGAAAGGCCTGGTGGTCGGGGTTGCCAACGAGAGCAGCATCGCCTGGTCCTGTGCCCGGCACTTCCACCAGCTCGGGGCCGAATTGGCCATGACTTACGTCAACGACAAGGCGCTGAAATGGGTGGAACCGTTGGCAAAGAAGGTCGATGCCGATCCCTTCATTGCCTGTGACGTGCGCGAACCGGGGCAGCTGGAGGCGGTGTTCGCGGAGCTGGAACAGCGCTGGGGCAAGCTCGACTTCCTGCTGCACTCGATTGCCTTCGCGCCGCGCGAGGATCTGCATGGCCGGCTGGTGGACAGCAGTCAGCGTGGGTTCATGCAGGCGATGGATGTCTCCTGCCATTCCTTCATCCGCATGGCGCGACTGGCCGAACCGTTGATGGCCGACGACGGCGGCACGCTGCTGACCGTGAGCTTCTACGGTGCCGAGAAGGTGGTGGATGACTACAACCTGATGGGGCCGGTGAAGTCCGCGCTGCAAAGCAGCGTGCGCTACATGGCCGCGGAACTCGGGCCGCAGGGCATTCGCGTGCATGCGCTGTCGCCGGGGCCGCTGAAGACCCGTGCGGCTTCGGGCATCGCCCGCTTTGACGAGTTGATGGAGCGCACTCGCGCACGCGCGCCCCAGGAACAACTTGCGGACATCGAAGATGTCGGCGCGATGGCCGCCTTCCTGGTCAGCGACCGGGCGAAAACCCTCACCGGCAACATTACCTACATCGATGCCGGTTATCACGTGGTGGGGTGAGGTAGGGAAACACTGATCTATTCCCGCGCCTGCGCCCGAGACCGGTTTTGGTCATCTGGCAAGGCGCGGTGCCGGTTCGGTAGCCGTCGCTACCGGGCCGGTGCCGCAACACCGCCAGGGGCCAAAACCGGCCGGGGCTTAGGCAAGCATGCGCCGTCGTACGCCGCCGCGTGACCGTCGGATTCGCTGGCCTGCAAGGCGCGGTGCGCCGCGCGAGGGTGATTCCCTCGTCAAGCGCCGCAACGCCGCAGGGCGGTGAATCCGGCGGTCACCCGCAGGGCTCGGGCCATTCTTCCGCCTGGCGGTGTCGCAGGCCGCCTCGGGTAGCACCACTACCCGAGGCGCCCTGCTCCTGGCCAGCCGAAAGAACGGCACACGAGCGAGGCGGCGTACGATGGCGCATGCTTGCCTCCGGTTGGGCCGCATTTTTCCCGGTTGCTGTGTTGCGCTGTTTGACCGCAGAATGACTGCGGCGCGGCACAGCGCGCCTTGCCCCGGAAAAAATGCGGACTCCAACTCAGACGCGCGAATAGATCAGTGTTTCCCTAAATGAACGATTCGATCCGCAGTCTCACCTATTCCGATCTGCAGCCGGGCGATTCTGCTTGCATGAAGCGCCGGCTGACGCTGCAGGAACTGCGTCATTACGCTGGAGACGACGATCAGGGTGACGGCAGTCTGTTCCGCCGGTTGATGACCGGCGGCATGTGGGCCACGGCACTGGTCACGGTTGCTGTGGCCACGCGTCTGCCGGGACTGGGCAGTCGGGTGTTGCAACAGGATGTGCGTTACATCGGTTCGATCCGGTTGGGTGAGAGCGTCGAGATCACCCTGACGGTGCGCGAGAAACAGGATGCGCGGCGGGTGCTGCTGGATTGCCTGTGTCGGGCACAGGATGGCAGTTCGGTGCTCGAGGGCAGCGTGCTGGTGGAAGCGCCGGCCACGGCGCAGCCGCTGGACAGCGCCGAGATTGGTTCACTGGACGACGGCATTTCTCGACGTCAGCTCCAGCGCCTGCTCGGCCTGGCCCGTGATCTGCCCGCACTGACCATGGCCGTGGTCCATCCGGTGGACGCGGAATCGCTGGGTGGTGCCATGGAGGCGGCCCGCCGGGGGTTGATCGAGCCGCTACTGGTGGGGCCGTCCCGCCGCATTCGCCAGGCGGCGGAGCAGGCCGGTATCGAGCTGGAGGATGCCTGTCTGATCGACACCGAACACAGCCATGCGGCCGCAGAGCAGGCCGTGGCGCTGGTCCGTGACGGCAAGGCAGGTGGCCTGATGAAGGGCGCACTGCACACCGATGAATTCATGGGGGCGATCGTCGGTCGGCAATCCGGGCTGCGCACCGAGCGGCGCATGAGTCACGCCTGGGTGATGGATGTGCCGACCTACCCCCGTCCGCTGATCATCACCGATTCGGCCCTGAACATCCGACCGGATCTGTCGGCCAAGGCCGATATCGCACGTAATGCCATCGACCTGTTGCATGCCATGGGTGTCGAGACGCCGCGGCTGGCGGTGCTGTCAGCCACCGAGGAAATCAATCCGCAGATCCAGTCGACGCTGGATGCGGCAGCACTTTGCAAGATGGCCGATCGCGGTCAGATCCGGGGTGGCGAACTGGATGGCCCGCTGGCTTTCGATAATGCCATCTCGGAAGTGGCGGCGCGGACCAAGGGTATTCAATCTCCGGTGGCCGGGCGGCCGGATATCCTGCTGGCACCGGATCTGGAATCCGCCAACATGCTGGGCAAGCAGCTGCATTATCTGGCGGATGCCGAGGCCGCCGGAATCGTCTGTGGCGCGCGTGTGCCGGTGGTGCTGACCAGTCGTGCCGATGATCGCTTCTCGCGGGTGGCCTCGTGCGCCATTGCCCTGCTTATGGCCCGGGAGAATAGCAATGCGTGATCTGGTGCTGGTGGTCAATGCCGGCTCGTCCAGCATAAAGCTGGCCTTGTATCGCGTGGAGCGCCGGGGCCTGTCGCTGGAGGCGCGCGGCCTGGCCGAAGGTCTCGGCGGGAAGGGCCAGGGCCGTATCCGGATCACCGACGGCCACGACGCCACGCTGCTGGACGAGGCCTTGCCGTCTGCCGAGCATGCGCCGGCCATGGATCGGCTGCTGCAGTGGCTGGATTCGCAGGACGACGGTAGCGGCCTGGTGGCGGTCGGTCATCGTGTGGTCCACGGCGGCCCCGAGCGCAGAGAACCGGTGGTCCTGAGTCCGGCCGTCCTGAATGAACTGGCGCTGCTGGAGCCGCTGGCGCCGCTGCACCAGATGCACAATCTGGCGCCGCCGGCGCGGCTTGCCGAGGCGCGGCCCGAGCTGCTCCAGATCGCCTGTTTCGATACCGCGTTTCATCGTACCCAGCCGGCGGTGGCACAGCAGTTCGCACTGCCGCGCCGGTATACCTCGCAGGGCGTGCTCCGGTACGGCTTTCATGGGCTGTCCTACCAGTCCATTGCTGCCTGGCTGCGGCGCCATCGGCCGGATCTGCACGCCGGTCATGTGGTGGTCGCACATCTGGGCAACGGTGCCAGTCTGTGCGGCATGCGTGCCGGCCGCAGTCTGGCCACCAGTATGGGATTCACGGCACTGGACGGCCTGCCCATGGGGACGCGCTGCGGTAGTCTGGACCCGGGCGTGGTGCTGTACCTGATGGATCATGAGGGCATGGGCCCGCGCGAGATAGAGGACCTGCTATATCGACGGTCGGGGCTGCTGGGGGTCTCCGGCATCAGCCAGGACATGCGCGAGCTGCTGCAAAGCGGTGAGAAGCCAGCCGCCGAGGCGGTGGAACTTTATTGCTACCGGGCGGCGCGTGAGATTGCCTCGGTGGC
>LFIK01002023.1_pt1 | contig 16281 bp, 11 predicted proteins | sample 643401 | NCBI WGS metagenome assembly LFIK01 (sample SAMN03777447, study PRJNA286221) | soda lake metagenome | biome: soda lake; feature: Kulunda steppe; material: water; isolation source: sample T5-Br brine of Lake Tanatar-5 | place: Russia: Kulunda steppe | collected 2010-07
TGTGGTACGAAGGCATGGCAGTTCAAATCGAAGAATTGCTCTTGTAGGTAGTGATGGTAGCATGAAACACTTTTTGGTGCAGACAAGTCTTTCTATTGCAGCTCGCTCTGACGAAAGAATGATGCAACTCATGAGGAAAATGAATGGTTTTCTTCTTCAATGCAAAGACTCAAGAGAGAGATCGTTGGCATTCTATACCCCCACCATCGTACCGTTGTGGCCCCAAGTCAGGCTTTTGGAAGACCAAGAATTTTCTTCAACATTTGGAGAAGCCTACGAAATTAACTGTGGGAGGTATGGAAGGGAACCTGACTCTCCCATAATGCAATTCAAAAGCATTTTCAATGAAGCAAAAATCAGACTCCAAGATGAACAGAATGCTTTGTTGGAGGCATTTGGAACCATCAACAAGGAAGTAATCAGTGAAAACATATTTAGTCAGTTTGTCTACAAGACTCTACCAAGTTGCAATCACTTGTGGACTTTCAAGAAACAGTTCTGCAGTCAACTGGCTATATCAAACTTTCTTTGCTATGGTTTGCAAATTGGCGGTCGTGGTCCCCATAGAATTGTTTTCTCTAAGAAAACTGGAAAGCTCTTTCAAGTAGACTTTCAGATTTCTTATGATGAGCAGGGACTCATTCCTAATGATGAGTCTGTACCATTTAGACTTACACGCAACTTGCAGACATTTTTTACACCGTTTGGTGTTGAAGGTACTTTTATTGCTGCGTTTACATCTACAGCCGAAGCCTGTTTGCAAGCAAAGGGAGGGTTTGATAGTTTCTTGCATCTTTTCCTCAGGGATGAAATCATGGCATGGGCACAACGCCGTACGATGGTTCAAGATTTTGATTTATCTGAGAAAGCATTGAACCAGATTGTCTCTGATAGCGCTGAAGGCATCTGGAAGCGGGTCAAGATTTCATTGCCACAGGCGGAGAACTGCTCCGAAGATTCCATTGAACAGTGGCAAGAAAAAGTTATCGAATTGGTGCAGATGGCAACAGATTCCTCAAAGCTGTGCCAAATGGATCCCACGTGGCACCCTTGGTTCTAGTGTTGTTGAAATGTCCAGGCTTGCTCCAAGGTTGTCTTTGCGTTAACCTTTCAGCTTCAAAGTCAAGCAAAATTTTCTGCTACATAATTTCCATGAAATGGCACATTCAGTGCATACTTGTAGTAGGCAACTTTCCGCTCACACATTTGAAGGTCTCGTATGACATTTGGTAGAGACGAGGTTATCGTTAAATCTGACAGCATCAAGTTGATGGATGGGCTAGCAGACTTACATTTGAATAAAACTCCCCAGCTTCACGGGCAATGTTTGCACTACGTTTCACACTCACAAGAACGTCTGCCTTGTTTGCTTGATCATTTGAAAATATCTATCGAAGTGCGATGAGACTGCGATTCATGGGTTGTACCATTGGTTGAGTGGTTTCGTTAGTGCAAGAAAACTTCACAAGAATACGGGACCAAGATTGCATTTTGATTTCAATGACACTGTTGTCTTGTCTTTTGTATCCAATGTTAGGCGTTGCAATTTGCGTGTTTCATTCAACTTTAGCCTTGCAATCAACCCCTTGATGCCTTGACGGTGTGATCTCTTCTTCGTTGATACATTGATTCATGTGTTGTACGCGGCACACATGCCATTTGCATAGACCATCACGGATGGAAGCCAACACGTGTTCCCGACTTTTGAAGAATGCCTCTCGGCCGCTTTCCTTAAAATAGAGCCAAAGCATCTTATTCATACTTGGCCACGATTGCATGCAACATCGTATGAATTAGGTTCACTAAAGCAAACATTTTCTGCAAAAAAGTGACTTCGCTCGATAGAAAGGGTGTGCATTTTAGCACGTCCAACACCTTACCTTGAAAGTGAAGGTCGCCAACAAATTTCTTCCCGATTAATGTCAGACTCGTGCTATCCCTTGCAACGATATTCGCTCGAAATTCGCTTTAAGTATGTTAAAAAAATCAGATAGCACGTGACGTTGGGGAAGTGGATGGAGAGCAAGAATCGCAAGCATGTATCACGAAAGGTACGGATGAACAAAGTTATCATGAAGAGAAACAATCTTGAATGTTGCACTTATTCTCGCGCATAATGTCCTAGTTGTATCTTCGTCTATATTGTGGTCATCTACGAAAAATGGTTTCAAATGCATGTTGTGAAAAAGCGGCTAGCGTGATCTTAAGGTGCAATAGCATTTATCTGACTTGAGCAATCCGATAGAGATATAAAAACATTATCTTTGCAAAAGCACGAGTTCTAATGCTTACATGGTCCACCAAATCTCCGATTTCGTGTAGCCCGCTTCGAAAAAGACAAGTTCGCTAACGTAATTGTTTCCATAAGTTTGTTTGCAACAATCCCCACTTATGTACCAAATTTGATCATAATTCTCCATCGTATTGGTGGACTCGTTTGGAGTATTTCACAGCTGTACTTTAACTGCTTCAAGGTACTTGGTTATCTGCATCTTTTTCTCACCATAGTAGTAGAAAGATAATACTACCACCTATATAGAAAAAATCATCAAGTCGTGCCCCTTCATAATACGAGGGACATATAGCGAAGAAGAGAGCGAAATCTTGTAAACCTACTTTTGCGGCACTTGTACCCGACATCTATAGCTTGGTGCAAAGTTAGTAACGACACAATTGCCTCTATCGCAACCAAAATTTGGCGACTTCTAGGTTGTTCATGCATGTTCTCTCCACAAATTCGCATGGTTACATTTGCACCATCTCAATCCAATACACCATGGCTCTCGTATTTTCCCTACAAAAAGCTTATGATCGTTGCAGAAACCTCGATGTTTTTGCAAGGCCGCATAAATGTTGGTAGTCCACACGATTGATCCCCATAGTACTCCAAAATTATTCGAAGTCGCCATGTAGACTTATCTTCCAACTCTTGATAGGCATGCCCAAGTCATTGAAAAGTATTTACCATGCAAGTTTTAAGGATATCACACGTTTTGAGAATCAAGCGTCATATGGCGTAAGTGTCACACCAAATCGTCTAGAATCTTTCTCTATTCCGCCTTCTCAACCTTCATGATGTACTTTGCATTTGATGTCACTTCGGATTAGGAGAGAAAAATGATAGCACTTGTAGTAGACTTGCATGGAGGAGCCTCATTAGGTTTTACGGTTCATGCATGGGAACGAATTTTCTTCATTGATACATCAGTGAAAACTCCGGAGTGAGTTCTGTTAACAAAGAACTGGAACTTGAGGAAAGAAAGGAGAGTAAGAAAATGGAATTTGCCACTCGTGAAACGTCATCGAGGAAATTGAAGGGTTCATCGAGTAGGATGTGGGCGTCAAGCAGGCTGATCAACTTAAGACGGAATTCGAAACTTGTCCAATCACAAGTAAAGTCCCAATACCTCCTTCGAGAGGGCTCATTTTGTCACCCTTTACCACATAGAAGTAATAGTGGATGACACATTGCACCTCAATCATTACCTCCCTTCGAAAGGACGAAGGCAATAGAGTGAGAAATTTGGCTCCTCGCTACGGGTAATACTCTTGCAATATGCCTAGTGAATGTAGTGGCGCATGTTTTGCTGACCAGGAAAACCTGCATAGTCGCTTTACAGGTAAATCTGCATAATATACATTACACTACTTCAAAGGCTTCTGCCTGAGTGTAATTTTGTCTCCAAGAGAGAGAGCAATACCTTGCGTCTTTGACCGTATCCTAATAAATCCACCGATATTCCCGTCACTCAATTTTTCCAAACTCACATTGACAAGTGCATCCTCACCAAAAACACTTCTGGCATACATGTTTGCCGCAAGGTAGCCACAGTCCCCTTTCAGTGCAGACGGAGGAGTCAAGCACTTCATGTTCGTAGAGGCAACTAGGTGGTCAAGGAACTGATGGATGTCAGTCATCTCTGTGTTCACAGCAACTTTGTTTTCCCACTCGAATTCAGCCCACATCGACCGGAATGCAACATCATGACAGGAGGCAGGGGAAATGTAGTCCATGATGTCAATATGTACATCATTCAAGACCACCACAGTCTTATCCACCGATGAGCTTGTGTCAAATGTAATATTTCCAAAAATGACACCAGTCTCTGTGCTTGATACTTTAATGTTCGCCCTAACGCATTTTTGTGCACCAGCAGCAAGTGTGTACGATTGGGGCCTTTCAACAAGCTTGAGGTCGCCCATAGTGGCAAGTTCCAGGGAAATGTTCTGGAGAGTCTCATTTGTACGGTTCAAAATTGTCACATCCAGGACAATATCATACTGATGCACTGTCACACATGCTTCTGCGTACACTGGGTCACTAAAACCAGTAAGCTGCAGTATTCTGTCGAGCTTCTGCTCCCCAGAAGAAGAATCATCAAAGCCAGTCGCACGTCCCAAATCATTTGCAACTTCATCCTCAACCTCTAGCTGGGTCATTCCTCTGCGAGTTTTCAAATGCCTGAAGTCAATGAGATCATCTGGCTGAGCAAACGACTCTTTCTCCTTCTCTTGCTGCTCATTGGTTTCTTGGGCGATCTTCTCTTCTATCATTTTGGAAAATGAATGCCTACAATCCGACAGCCACAGCTTCCTTATCTTCTCCTCTGGATTGGCCAGTACTTTAATGCATAGTAGCATCCTGTCAAACGAATCTTCGTCACTTGACTTCTTCAACTCTGGTAGTTCATTAAGTCTCACAATAGACACAATGTAGAGCATCACTTCAGCAACAGAACGATTGATTTGTGATGCAGGCAAAGAAGCCCCAGATTGAATCATTTTTAAGCACAACTTTGTGAAGCACGTAGCCAATACACTGCCCAGGAAAAAGTCTCCAGCCAGGAGAAGTGACCTCAAATTAGGAATCGAGGAGTCTGATTCGGAGATTGTCTCCACAACGGCACTTTGCGTGGCGTAAGTGCCATCTGCTAGAATTGCAGGTCTACTATTGATAGCATAAAAAGGTGATGTGGGTTCATCCTTCTCCTTTTCAGAGCCTTCAGCCTGGGCCGCTTGATAAAAAGGAAGTGAACCGACTGATGTTTTGATGGTATCCATAGCAGACTCAATCTGTTTGAGAGAACTGCAGTATTCACCGATGATCCACAGCACACAAGCACATACTCGTGATGACCGTATCTGGTAGAAAGAGTTCAAGAGTTGATCTACAATAGATGCACGGAGCTTGTTGTTTGTCTCTGCAATCTCGCGGACGAAAAATGCCACATCCAGAGCAGATGCTGTGCTTGCGTCTCCAAGGAAGTCCATCAATAGATGGATCACATTGCTGGCAATATCAGGGAACTTTAACGCACAGTGGTGAATTGCATGTACCAACAGCTGGCGATATTCGGCTGCCTTTCCCTCACCATCTTGGGTCTTCATAACTTCTTTTTTGAGTACCGAAACAACGTCATCAATGTTCCTCACATTAACCAAATCAAGCGTAATGTCTAGCGTTTTCTTTTGGATATCCAAATTTGGAGAACTGACTGCCCGCAGGATATCCATAATGACCTCTTGCATGATGTCCTTGTGGAGCTCTTTCAAGTTGTCCAACCTATCAAGGACAATGAGCTTCACATTGTTGTCGCTCTGGCTGGCGAGCAGCTGACAGTAACAGTTTGCTGCTGCCCTGATAGCTGTTGGTGCACTAGAGAGTGCAACCAGAGTGTTTGCACATTCATAAAGAACCGACGCATTGCTTGAGTTCAAGAGAAGAATGATGATTCTCATCAGTTTACCTTTTTGTGAAGGTTTGTGCCTGCATACTCGTCTCACCAGCTCAAGGACCACCATTTGCATAATTTCCCCCCAGTTACCAATGTTGTCAGTATTTTCAAGGAGAAAATGAACCGCCCTGTCTTCATCTGCGTTCATCAACATGAGCAAAGCGTTGCGTCTGGCTCCTGCATCTGTTTCCGATGACAAGAACTGCTCGATCATCTCCGGTGCATCTGGGAGAAGGTTTTCCCCACCTTCCAATTTGAACATAGCATCCAGCGCAAGCACCGCATTTCTGCGTACATAAGAGTGCCGATGTTCAAGGTTGGCCATTACGCTTGGTACCAGTGGCTCGAGGATCTCCAGCTCTGTCATCCTGGCAAGAAACTTCAGAGTGCACCCGCGCACGTATTCATTGGGATGTTGCAGGTTATTTCTGAGGTTTTGGCAGATGAGTATCATTTCGGGCAATAGCTTTCCCTGGCTATCTTTTTTCTCGATGATTTCCTGCCGTGTGCAGCGCATCGATGAATATGCGAGGTCAGCTATCTTGATTTCGGAACAATGGCTCAACACGTACCCCGTTCGCTTGGTGTCCTTTTTCTTTTCCCGGTCTGCTCGGGTACCTAACGAAGCGAGGTTCATTCCACGTATGTTTCGTGTTTTGGTGCGCCCTACCGTACGCTTCTTCTTCTTCTTCGTTTTTTCCCTGTTTTTTTTTTTTTCCCGTGGTTGTGTTCGTTTTCGCGTGTTCGTTTCGCGTTCGTGTGCGTTGGTTCGTTTCGTCGGATATTCACGCACCAGGTACAGCAGCAGCAGTTTTTGCACGTAGTGTTCTTCGGACGGCAGCACGTATCGTACGATGGGTATGAAGAGCGCTTGCATTTGTTCTCCGTTGAGCAGCATGAGCACCACTTTTTTCATGGCATCTGCTTTGGTGGCATCGTCTCCGTTTTCGAGTGCTTCTTTGACTTGGTTCTGCGAGGCTGCTTTGTCGAAGTGCACCAGCATGGTGCAGCTCCTTTCCACGGTCCCTGCCATCACGATCCCACGCTTCTCTTCGTCTCCGTCTTTCGTTGGTTGGTTGGTTCGTTCGTTCTTCTTCTTCGTGGGGTGTGTTTGGATGGTCGTATCGCACCACCACCACCACCACCACCACCCAAGACCAAGGGAGGGTGGAAGGGTCCGAAACCATGCCGGGTTGTCTTCCTCTACTCTCCTTGCACCTCGATTCGGATGGGGATGGGGAGGACGGTGGTCCCTGGTCTCGTCCTCTGCGGGGGATGGGAGGAGCACCTGGAAGGATCCCAGGGAGTGGTGGGAGTTGGATGGGGTGTCCCTTCCACCGTGGTGGACGGCATCCCTGCGACACCCCACCCTCCATCCCCCATGGAGGGAAAGAGACCGTCTCTCCCACACCCCACCCAGACAGACAGACAGAGACAGACGGTGGGGAGGGAGGAGAGTGGAAAGGAAGGAAAGGAGCGCCGCCATCCCCGACCTCGAGAGAGGGAGAGAGTTGATTCTCTCTCTCTCTGTCTCTCTGTCTCCTTGTCGTGTCTGGGTGGGCGTGGGGGTGAGGGAGAGCACGAAAGGGACCAGACGAGACACCACGCCACCAAACACGGTCACAAACCCTGATCCCACTCCTCCCACGCGAGTGTGAGCACGTCGTCACTGGTGCGACGTGATCCAACAACATGGGAAGACGTACGTCACGCGCGCATGCCACATGATGCGAGGACGAGGGGAAGAAGATCGAAACCAAACACACGCGCGATGCGAAGGAAGAAAAAAAAAAACGAAACATACGAACGAACGAACGAACGGGATGGAAGAATGCCCTGGACCACGATCGAACGAAACCAGACGACACGTGGACGAAGCACACAGTGGAAGGAAACCAAAAGAATGAAAACGACGGACATGAACAATCCGCGAATCGTGTGCGAAAGAACGAACCGATGCTGACGAAACAACGCGAATCCAACCACGCGCCGTCGAACGGGAACGACGTACAGGACCGGCACGATGCTACCGGCAAATCAAGAACAAACCCTATCCCAAGTCCAAGTACTGCCGAGGTGTGCCGGATCCGAAGATACGCATCTACGAATCCGGAGCCAAGAGAGCCGGCGTGGACGTGTTCCCCTACGCCGTCCACCTGGTGAGCTGGGAGAAAGAAAACGTGTCCTCGGAAGCCCTGGAAGCAGCCCGTATTGCAGCCAACAAGTACATGGTCACCAACGCCGGAAAAGATGCCTTCCACCTGCGCGTGCGCGCCCATCCGTTCCACGTGCTGCGCATCAACAAGATGCTTTCGTGCGCTGGTGCAGATAGGCTCCAAACCGGAATGCGTGGTGCGTTCGGAAAGCCGCTCGGAACCTGCGCACGTGTCGGCATCGGACAAATCCTGCTGTCCATTCGTTGCAAAGATTCCAACGGGGTCAATGCACAGGAAGCACTACGACGTGCCAAGTTCAAGTTCCCGGGTAGGCAAAAAATCATCGTGTCCCGCAACTGGGGATTCACCAAGTTCCCCAGGGAAGATTATGTGCAGTGGAAGAAGGAAGGAAGGATCAAACCATGCGGCATCCATGCCCAGTTGATCGATGTCAAGGGACCGCTGGCGGCGAGGGATGCAAAGAACATCTTCGAACACGCTCCTATGGATTGCAAGACTCCCATCCACGCCTAAGCACAAGGACATTCGTTTCGCTGGGAGTAATGAAGGAAGTAAACCTTGAAACATTTATTCTGCAGACGACCGCTGCATGCATCTTACCGCGTCATTCTGCCGGCCCGGCGCGACGCAAGTCCCGCACGCTTTCCCCTCGCGCAACGTTCGGGTGGGACATCATGCCAAGAAGAGCCTTGTCTCCACCACCCCCACGCCATTCTTCGGCAAACTTCTTCATGTCAATCTTCCGACGATCCTCGATGAAGGCAGCTTGCCGACGCTGCTCCGTATTCATTGCTTGTAGGGATTGGCTACCGCCCATGCCGAAGGCCTGCACGTGGCATACCAGCCCTTCCACCGTGTGATATTCCTGCGCCGGGAACAGCGGCCCCGCTTCGTAGGAATCGTCCTCTCTCCAATGCCGGAAAGTCACCTTGTCCAAATCCTTGTCCAATGCCAGACGGTGCTGACCAGGGCACTTTCCCCCAAACCCGAGGCCTTCCCATCCTTTCATGTGGCCAGAGCTCTTCAGGGGAGGACGGGAGTAAGAGTAAACACGACAGTGCGCCAGAGGTTGAGTACGATAAATGCGGAATGACGGAGAAAAAGAGTACAGAATGCACTTGTCTCCCCCGTACACCTCCCTTGAGTTTTTCAGCTCTGCATCAATCAGCACACCGATTGTGCACCATTCGTGCCCTTCCGTCCTGCCTGACTGTCCGTATGTGACCTTGAGGAAGAGAGGCCCGGGGTACCCGGCCGTTTTTGAAAGCAACCTAGACAAGGAAGATCCATCCTGATGGGAATCGTACAAGCAATCAGGGACCAATGCTTGAGGAACCGAGTAATGCGTGCTCAACAGCACGACTTGCATTTCCTCCTCGACCTCTGGGTTCATATCTTCAGGTTTGCTGTCGAACCCAAGGATCGCAAGGAATGAGTCATCTGCTATGGTGCACAGGCCTGGAATTTTCTCCATGATCCACTGCAAGACCCTTGACTTGTTCAAGATGTCCACTTGAAGGTGTTCCTTCTTTTTCAGTTCTTCGAAGCATCCTTCCATCATTCGTGTTGCTAGCTTTTCGGTTCGTTCCACGGGCATTCCTATCATGTACCAAGCTACCTGCATGGTTTGTTTCACTTGTTGTTTGGTGGCATCCATGTCTCCGTGTTTCGTACAGTGGTCCAGTATTCGACGTATGGCACCTCCGACATCTCCTCGTGTTTTTCTCGCTGCATTTTGGAAGGCGTCCCATTCGATTCTGTCTTGTATGTTTTGGACGTGAAACATGTCCTTGATGGTTTCCCAAGCGATTTCCCTCACTTGATTTCGCATGTCTACATCTTTCGCATCGGTCCTACTTTCCACTTGTTTCCACCACGTTTCGACACAGACCATTCCTTCTTTCCCATCGCGCGAGGGTACGACCATGTTGCGCCATTCCTCACGCAACGGATCCTGTACGTCTCGTCGCACGGCTTCTTCGTTGTGTTGTGCATCTGCTTCCGTCGATGGATACGCACCCATGGCACGTGATGGATGGACAGTGTCGTGTTTCGTTTCGGACCGGTGATTGGAACCGTTTCGGCCACGTGGATTCGACCCTGTGCATTGTGAAGGAGAAAGTGGACGATACGGAAGATGGTTGGGTGACGATGCCAACTCGATTGGACAGATGGTTTGGATACGACCTCTCGTCTCGATGGGATGGATGGTACGTGATTGTTTTGTGCTTGGTGTACCAACACGTGGTTGTCGAAGTTGATGTGGGACAAAAATGGATGGAGGTGGCTTTCGAAGACCCCACTTCATCTTCTACGTCTCCTCTTTCGCATAGCGTGGGATGCGTTGGTAGCCAAACGCCCTTGCTCTTTAACGGAATCGACTCCTCGAAGGAAACGATGGGCGACACCTCGTTCATCGTCCAACTCCCTTCCTATGTTTGTAACGCGTCCATCCACCCATCCATCCATCCATTTCAATGCCATTCATCCCAATGCCATCCATTTTAATGCCATTCATCTCAATGCCATTCATCCCAATGCCATCCATTTTAATGCCATTCATCTCAATGCCATTCATCCCAATGCCATCCATTTTAATGCCATTCACACCAATGCCATCCATTTTAATGCCATTCATTTTAATGCCATTCATCTCGATGCCATTTAACCATCCATTGACACCAATGCCATCCATTTCAATGCCATTCACACCAATGTCCTTCATCCGTCGTTGGTGTTCACCTCTGTGTTTGGTTTGGAGAAAAGGAAGCAAGAGATGGGCTAAGGTGGGTGGGAACTCAGGTACGATCGATCGAAAGAGAGGACCGTGGAATGGGAGAACCGAAGGGTACCACATCCACCAGACCCAAGGTGGACCATCCTCCAAGTGCATCCCGACGCACACCATGTGGTGTCGTGCACGTGCACGTCCACAAGCAGGATGGGCACTCGCAAACACCACGTGGAATCCAACGAAACCATGGAAGGAACGGTTCAAGTGGGATGGGAACATCAAATGCATACGTACGCGATCTGGATTCGTACTTCCCAGGGAACCGTGGAAGAAGAAACACGACCGTACGTGGCTGAGCACCTGCGCCGCATCCACCACCACCGGTGAAACACAAGAAGAAGTCCAAGGAAAAGGCTCCGATGCATTCCAAACCACGGGAGAAAACGAGGATGGAAGCCATGCCACGGATCCCAAACCAAAAGGAATCCGAATTGGAAGAAAAACAGATGCAGGTGTAGAGCTCGAACCACTGCCAACTTCGGATCAATCAGACACCCTGCTGAAAATCAGGCACACCAGCGCACACGTGATGGCCATGGCGGTGCAACAAATCTACAAAGATGCGCAGGTCACCATTGGACCATGGATCGACAACGGGTTCTACTACGATTTCGACTTGAAAACACCGCTCTCGGAGAAAGATCTCAAGAAAATCAAAAAGAAAATGAGGTACATCATCAACAAAAACTTGCCTCTGGTGAGGGAAGAAGTCACAAGAGAAGAAGCTGAAAAGAGGATCAAAGATCTTGGGGAACCATACAAGCTTGAAATCCTCCAAGGAATTCAAGAGGAACCTATCACCATCTACCACATCGGAAACGAATGGTGGGATCTCTGCGCAGGTCCACATTTGGATACGACTGGACAAATTGACGCTAAAGCGCTGGAGCTAGAATCTGTGGCTGGTGCTTATTGGAGAGGCGACGAGAAGAGAGAGATGCTGCAACGGATCTACGGGACTGCATGGGAGACAGAAGAACAGCTTCAGCGATACTTGGTCATGAAAGAAGAAGCCAAAAAGAGGGATCATCGGAAACTTGGAAAAGAGCTGGATCTTTTCAGCATTCAAGAAGACGCTGGTGGTGGCCTGGTGTTCTGGCATCCGAAAGGTGGCATGGTGCGGCATATCATCGAAAGCTTCTGGAAGGAAACTCATCTGTCCAGTGGCTACGAACTCCTCTATTCTCCACACGTTGCCAAGCTGGAGCTTTGGAAAACTTCAGGGCATTTTGATTTTTACAAAGAGAACATGTTTGATAGCATGGATGTGGAAGATGAGACGTACCAGCTCAAGCCCATGAACTGCCCATTTCACATCGTTGTGTATCAGGATGGCTATCGCAGCTATCGGGACTTACCGCTTAGATGGGCAGAGCTTGGCACAGTGTATCGTTACGAACGATCTGGTACCATGCATGGCCTATTTCGGGTACGGGGTTTCACGCAGGACGACGCACACATCTTTTGCCTGCCTGATCAAATCACCGATGAGATTTGTGGCGTCCTTGATCTGGTGGAGCAGATATTGACCACGTTTGGATTTAGGACCTATGAAATAAACCTTTCAACCAAGCCTGAAAAGGCAGTTGGAGGGGATGACATTTGGACAATGGCTGAGGAAAGCTTAGTGGCAGCTCTAGAGAGGAAGAACTGGAGCTACAAAGTTGATCAAGGAGGTGGTGCATTTTATGGGCCTAAGATCGACGTGAAGATTACAGATGCAATCGGACGTCAATGGCAGTGCTCAACAATACAGCTGGACTTCAATCTTCCAGAAAGGTTCAATTTAGAGTATGTTACCCCGGAAAACGGGAGAGCACGTCCAATCATGATTCACCGGGCAATTTTTGGATCAATCGAGCGCTTCTTCGGCATATTAGTTGAGAGCTATGCTGGCATGTTTCCCTTGTGGTTGGCTCCTGTCCAAGCGCAGATCCTGCCAGTTTCTGATGCGCAGGTGGACTACTGCAACAAGGTGGCTTCGCAAATGAGGGCTAAAGGCTTGCGGGTGGAAGTAAAGTCCGGGGAACGTTTGGCAAAACTTATCCGTAATGCAGAAGTGCAAAAAATACCAGTGCTTTTGGTAGCAGGTCAGCATGAAGCCGAAAACAATGGACTGTCTGTTCGAACGAGGGCGGATGGGGACTTGGGGGAGCTTCCTGTGGATGAAGTGGTGGCACGAATGAACGAAAAGGTGCATACCAAGTGTAGTGAGTGCAAGCTTTCCTGAACCCAGCACTTGCAGATTTGCAGAGATGCTTGTCCTGTAGGCTCAGATGAAGCTGAATACAAACTGCGCAAAGCAGTTGCAATCTTCTCTTGCATGTTGACTACCAATGACTCATATCATCTGTGATTGGCATGGAAGGCGCAAACCTCCAAAGGCGCACCATCAACAAGACAGGCTTGTACAAACTTAAAAGTGCAAGGAGATTGCAATTATGCTTGTTTTGAAGATACAAAGATTTGTTTTGCAAAAGTACCTCTTGCTTGTGTATCCAAAGTACTGGAATGCACGAGAAACTTAATGCTGCTTGTGTGAAAAGTTTTTTACTTGAAGTATGCACAGTTCTAAGTATGCCTCGTGTGTCGCTTGCTCGGAGGGGCAATTTTGATCCTTCCTACGTATGGAATGTAGATACAAGTTTGAGGGGCCCAGCTATCGTCTTGAAAGAAATAGAGTCGGCCTATGAAATCAATCTACTTCAACAACAAAGTATTCAACATTTCAAGCAATCATTGTGGAATGCATCTCAAAGAAGTCTCCCCACTAGTACGGAACAATGTATGCTTCAAACTCAGCTCCTCTCACAACAATTTTGATATTGAACACCGGTGCGATTCACGGCAAACACCCACTACTTGTTAACTCGCTGTCCTAGCGAAGGACTAGTCAGCACAAATCTCACCTTTCTCGTTTCTTTACAACTTATTGAGGACTATTTTGGAACGAGGCAATTTATGCGGTAGGAACCTTTCTTTGGTTTGCACTGCGTGGAAGGATTCACTTTGAGGAGAGGACGTGGCCCTTTATGGACGAATAGGTTGGTTGGATACCTTTCTTTTTCAATGGACGTGCTATCCTCATGCTACAAACCACATGGCAATAAACCATTGAAATTACTTCTGTTTAGAACCCACCTTCGGGCAAAGGAGGTTGTGCACAAGAATGAGGAATCTCCTCCGTTGATTTTGTACGCCCATGATCCATTGTGAAGAAAAGGTACTTCATCGATTAGATGCGTGCCTTTTTGTTACGTAACTACGATTCTCTTCTTAACCATCCCGGTTTGTTCCTAAGCAACGATTTTTGCACCCATCAAGATTGCTCTCATTCGCAGACATATATCTTGACATTGCATCACAATGGGTCGCATTGCTTTCTTCACCTAAGGTATTGTTCGTCTTATTGTAGAGTGACACATCAGGCGCAACACTCCATCCACTTGCATGGTTGGGATGCTAATGCTCCGGATCCCTCGTCGCTTTTGGAATGCCACGATGATTCGTTCACTTTTGTTATGCTCGTTCATCACATTGGTCTCCTACGTTGGTGGACGGGGCCATGCGTTGCGTTTATCGTTTGGACTTCGTCTCCAAGGTTCTCGTTCTACTTTCGTTCCCACGTTTGTACGGACCATCGTCCGTTTCGACTTGGGTTGTCCAACGTTCACATGCCACCCACACCTTCAGGGACAGATCGACCGATGGGACGAGCGGGAATCTCCACCCGTTGGATGGGTTGGCCTTCATTTGAATGAGACGGGATGGCATGGGAGGAAGGGGGGAGAAGAGAAAGAGAGAGAGAATGGACCTACTGTGTTTCTGTCCCATCCGTTGTGGGGTGTCAACGTTCCTTTCTCTTTCACTTCCCATGGGTGGATGTCACCATCCCTCTGGTTCACACGATGGGTGGTGTTGCGATCTGTCGATGGTGGGATTGTCGTCCATTGAGTGGGACCACACCTGGTGCATCGCACCACACCGACCACTTCCTACCCACCATCGAAGCGTAACCACGCGTGTGTGCCACTCACACGAGAAAACAACCACAAGGACAAGCGCAGGAAAAGATCCAGTGCTCGCTTGACGCGAAGCAACAACAACAACAGTTTCGCATTCGGGTGCAACCAGCCAACCCAAAGGAAACGGTCGACGGACCAGGACGGTGCACCCACACGCGTGCCAACGTCCCAAGCGTGAGAAGTCACGATCAGGTGAACACACGACCCACCAACACAAACGTTGCGTGTGGAAAGACCAAGATAAAAAAGACGAACCAAAGGTGTCGCTACAAACCAATCGTTCCAGTCGTAGATCCAAGACCGAAACAAGACAGGTGGAAACACGACGACAACGTTCAAAACGAAGGTCGTGCGGAGAAAGGAGAGTTCGGTGCCACTTCGAAACAAGTGAGAACACGTGCCAAGAAACGAGAACCAACGTCCAAAGCGATCGAGAACAAGCATGCAAAGTACGTCCGGAGAAGATCCAAGACCCAACTCGGGAAGGGGACCCTCGAGGATTCGTGTAGTGGTCCGAAAACGACCCCTGAGCGACAAAGAAATACAAAAGAAAGAAACAGACGTCCTGGACGTAGACGAACCAAGTGCCACAGTCACCGTGCACGAACCCAAAGTCAAAGTAGACCTCACAAAGTACGTAGAAAAGCATCCCTTCCCATTTGACCAAGCCTTTGACCAAGACGCCACCAACGAAGACGTGTACGATGCATGCATTGGACCGCTGGTGCCCACCATCTTCCAAGGAGCAAAAGCGACATGCTTTGCCTATGGGCAAACCGGTAGCGGGAAAACCTACACAATGGGACCCCTGCCGCTCAGATGCTGTCAACAGATATTTGATTTCATCCAAGGAAGAGATGACCTGAAACTTACCATCAGTGTGTTCGAAATCTACGGTGGGAAGATATTCGACCTTCTCAACAAAAGGGCCAGGCTTGTGATGAGGGAAGATGGCAAGGCCAACGTCTGCATTGTGGGCTTGACAGAACATGAAGTTGCAGACGTCCACAAGGTCAAGGACATCATCAATATCAGCTCCGGATCCAGGAGTACGGGATGCACCGGGGCGAATTCAGACAGTTCGCGGTCTCATGCCATCATGCAACTTACGTTGAAGCAGGTTGGTGGCCGCCGTGGCGCAGAAGCAATAGGCAAATTTTCCTTCATCGATTTGGCCGGCAGCGAACGCGGCGCCGATACATACAACAATGACAAGAAAACAAGGGTGGAAGGTGCGGAAATCAACAAGAGTCTCCTTGCTCTCAAAGAATGCATCCGTGCCCTGGACAATGATTCAAAACACATCCCCTTTCGTGGAAGTAAATTGACGGAAGTTCTCCGGGATTCCTTCAGCGGAGACTGCCGAACTGTCATGATAGCCAATGTTTCTCCCTCGGACCAAGCATGTGAGAATACCTTGAATACGTTGCGATACGCATACCGGGTGAGGGAGTTGAAGAATCAGGATCACGCTACCAAGAAAAGCAGCAGCTTCAATCGCGGAGGCGTTCCAGGTGTATGGGAGGACGAAATGGATCTTGGGAAAGAAA
>LFIK01002025.1_pt1 | contig 16273 bp, 19 predicted proteins | sample 643401 | NCBI WGS metagenome assembly LFIK01 (sample SAMN03777447, study PRJNA286221) | soda lake metagenome | biome: soda lake; feature: Kulunda steppe; material: water; isolation source: sample T5-Br brine of Lake Tanatar-5 | place: Russia: Kulunda steppe | collected 2010-07
AGTACTGCGACAGGTGAGAGTACTGTGGCGACAGGTGAGAGTACTGCGGCGACAGGTGAGAGTACTGCGGCGACAGGTGAGAGTACTGTGGCGACAGGTGAGAGTACTGCGGCGACAGGTGAGAGTACGGCGACAGGTGAGAGTACTGCGGCGACAGGTGAGAGTACGGCGACAGGTGGGAGTACTGCGGCGACAGGTGAGAGGCCCCTACTCTGCTGTACCCGGCGTAAAGTATGCAGATCGTATCCTGTCAATGCCCGTGCTTCCTTGCCCAGGATTCCAGGATTTCAGGGCCGCCAACGCCATCTCTGCTCATGTGGGGAATTTTTGGGCTGCTCATGAGCGCAGCTGGGCAACGCGTGCACAGTGAGCAGTGCTTGCCATCCATGTTCATGCTTTTAGGCTGCTCATGAGTGCAGCTGAGCGGCGCGTGGCCAGATGAGTGGCGCGTGGCCAGATGAGCAGCACGAGCAGTATGAGCCAACCAGTGCTTTTGGCCTGCTGTCGTTTACCGCTGCCGCCTGCTGTCGTTTACCGCTGCGGCCTGCTGTTGTCGACCGCTGCCGCCTGCTGTCGTTTACCACTGCCGCCTGCTGTTGTCTACCACTGCTGTCTGCTGTTTTCGACCACTGCCGCCTGCCGCTTCGCTGAGGGAGAATCCCACTGACGAGCAAATTCACGATGAGAAGCTGATGAGCAATGTAACAATGAGAAGGGACCCCACTGATGACTTCTGTAACAATGAGAAGGGATCCCAATGATAACCGCTGTAACATTGAGAAGGGATCCCAATGGTGACTGAGCGCAGCAATGCAGGGTGTTTGGGGCCCTTTCATTGCGGGCTCAGTGATCAGGACGCAGGAGGAAGGACGCACTTCTTTCCCATGTTGCTGCCGCTGCTCCTGCTGCTGTGTGCGGCTGCCCTGAGAGCGTGCGGCTGCCCTGAGAGCGTGCTGCTGTGTGCTGCTGTGTGCGGCTGCCCTGAGATCGTGCTGCTGTGTGCGGCTGCCCTGAGAGCGTGCTGCTGCTGTGTGCAGCTGCCCTGAGAGTGTGCGGCTGCCCTGAGAGCGGCTGCCCTGAGAGCGTGCCGATACGAGCGCAAGAATGCGCAGGCTGCTGCAAGACGACATCTGTCAAGATACATGGTCCACTCCTGCCTTGAACTGTCCCTGCGCACTGACACACTGGTGATTTCACTGCTTGGTCACTCAACGCGTCCTTCTTGGTCACTCAACGCGTCCTTTGCACTGCCCTGCTTGGTCACTCAACGCGTCCATTGGTCACTCAACGCGTCCATTGTTCACTCAACGCGTCCTTTGGTCACTCAACGCGTCCTTTGGTCACTCAACGCGTCCTTTGGTCACTCAACGCGTCCTTGGTCACTCAACGCGTCCTTGGTCACTCAACGCGTCCTTGGTCACTCAACGCGTCCTTTGCACTGCCCTGCATTGCAGCACGGGGCGTCCTCGCCAAACCGCCTTGCTGCGCCAGCGGTGCTGTTTGCTAGCTTGGCCATCGGACTGCTACTGCACGCGCCAAGCCTCCAGGACATCATGGCGCTCGCGGCGAAGCATGTGCGGGGCCTGGCGTGGAGGCATTGATGCACGGAGGCGCGTGCCCATGGGACTTGGCCATGGGGCAATGACAATTGAGGACAGTAGATGCATGCGTGGGGCTGAGCAAGGAGGCAGCGGCAATCCAAGCTTCCAAGTGCCTGCCTCTTCCTTGGCTGCTGAGCACTTTGGCCGCCAAATGTCGTCCTCTGTGTTGGCTACTGAGCGCCTGCCTGTCCCTTCAGTCCTGAGCGCCTGCATGATTCAGGGTTGGCAGCCGCCATGCCTGCTCGTTTGTTGGCTGCCCAGAAAACGTCCCCTGCCCCTTAGTAAGCTTGGCTCCAGGGTTGTGGCCTTGCGTCTCTCCTGTAGTGGCGTCGATCTGCAGCTTGTGGGTGTGGTGGCTTGAACCTGGCGGAGGTTGTGGGTGTGGTGGCTTGAACCTGGCTTGAACCTGGCGGAGGAAAGGGAAGGCATGGTGGGTGCGTGGGTGTGGGTAGCTTTTGCTTAGAGATCCCAGATTTGAAGGATTTTGTATATTAGCTGATGTGAGGCATGCTTGTCTTGGAAAGTGAGAGAGGGCCTTAGATGCACAATGTGATGCACAAATGTATTCTCAATGGAACCAAAGATTTAGGAACTGCTCATAGCAAAGGCCCTGCCAGAACTGTCATGCACACTTTTGCTATGCTTCATGGATGCGGCATCTGTTGCACGTACACACACACACAGGCACACACACACACGATTCATCTAGGTCTGCTTGTGCAGGGCACCACATGAGACTTTTAGAACAGTGCTGCAAGGGGCAGATGAGAGTATGCGCATATGCTCATTTGTGTGTGTAGGAAGTGAAGGATTTGATGCTGCAGCTACTTGTTTAGAGCAGCAGAAGCGTTTAAGAAAAGCAGTACGACAACACACTGTGGGGGCGTAGCTACCCCTCTGTGCCTTTGAATTGTTTGCATAGTAGGAATTGGTTGCTTGTCATGCACAACTTGGCTTTTTTGTCAGCTTGAATTGTGGATCTCTGCTCGTGATAGGTATATATTCTCTCATGTGCTATGTTTCCTGTTTCATAAGGCATACTCGTGAGAGCGTTGAGCGGTTGCTCGTGTTCTGTGTGAAATGCAGGCTTTGAAATAGAGAATAAGTTATCATCCCAGCAAATTACCAAGGATCAGTCACGAGTTGTCAATGTAAATAAACATCATGCCTGATAATCAGCTGATAACCACTGACTGGCAACAACCCAGGGTGTGCATGTCGATATCTACTCCATGCATCTATCCACCTGTTAAGTGCACCTTGTTGAAATGTTATAAGGGATTGCAATAATTAAGCAGGACCAGCAAGGGGCCTAGGGTTGAGGTACGTGTCCATCCAGTCCTTCAAAGGACAAGGAACTTCCTTTGAATTTGATTGAATCCAAAGTGGCATCCCTGTTGGCTTGGTCTGTTAGACCGTCAAAATTGAAGTCACATTCGTGGCAGGAGAGCCTGTCATAAGGACGGTCCCTTACCCCATCCATATCAACGTCCCATCAGGACCTCCTCAGGGCCCTTCCTTCTTGCATCAGCTGCCAAAGTGGGACTCAAGCTGGGCAAGGTGCTCTCATCATGACTCCTTTTAGGTCTGCTTGTGCAGGGCACCGTATGAGACATGTGAAACACGAGTGGTGCAAGGCACGTATGAAAGTAAGCGCATGTGTTTATTTGTGTGTATGGGAAGCAAAATATGTCATGCAACAGCAAATTGACACATTGCCAGCCTGATGCCAATCAGCAGCAGCGGCGGCGGCGGCGACGCCACCACACCACCACCTGGAAACACAACAGAAGCAGCAACAGCAGCAACGCAAAGAGAGAAAATTAATTGAATCAACTTGAAGGGCAGCACCATCTGCAAAAACTTGCAAGCTGCTTGCAAGTTACGCAAGTGACTTGCAGCCACTTGCAAGGTCTGGGTTGATGCTTCTGTACCCTCCCTTATTAACATTACAAAGCCAACAGTAGGAGCACTGCTGGCAGCGGGGGAAGCAATGGGGTGAGAAATCGCCTGGAGAGCCGGTCCTGGAGCTACATGATACCCTCTAGCCCTGCCGGCTTTCAAGTTAGCACCTCTGAGGCAGGGGGAGGTTGGTGCTAGTAGGTCTGTTTGTTCAAACCTGTAACCAAATCATTGGCCAGTAGGGGTGTGGTCAGGGTGACCAAAGGGGAGATCTTCTCCTCATCTTGAAGATATTACTAGCCCTTAGAGCTTGCGCTTTAAACACCATCACCTCTTTGCGCCTTCTTGTAGCTCAAATAGGCTAAGAGACTTCATAAGCCAAGCAGAAAACTTGCTTTGAAAGGCCTGGCCTTCTTTGTGCATGGGTGCCTAGAATGCTGTGCTTAGATTTCATAACAACCTTGCTTGCCTATTGTAGGTTTCGAATTCAGACCTGTTTGGCAACTTGAAAGTTGAAGTACAGCTATGTTACCTAACATAACCTAGAGCTTGCTTTTAGAGACCCACAGAAACCAGCCTTTCAAAGCGGCAAGTTGTCGCTAGGCTGGCTCCACTGTGGCATAGCCGGACATGTTAGGCTGCCGTGTTCAAGTCGTCTGCGTGTGGCTTTCAGTCACGCAGTGCATGTGCATCATGGTTGTTGCTTTGGTTCAACTAGTTCAACCAAGTTGGTGCAACTTTTGTTTAACTGCCCGTGTTCAATCAAACCGAGTCCTGTCTTTCACAAGAAACCTGCATTCCTTCCAGTGATCCTGATATATCACTATAATCTATCAGTATAACCAAACACAATCTTCCTTTTTGATTTGAGGATCTGCAGGCCTGAGGGGCTTCAGCTTATGCTTCGTTCAAGCTTGTTCGGTGGGTACAATTTGCTAGTAAAAAGTAATATACTAGTACTAGTAGTAGTACTACTAGTAGTAGTATGTAAGTATTCTGTGACAAGTGTGGCTTGCAGGCAATTCAAGATGACAAACACGCTCTTTTTTTGTGCTGTTGCACGCAATTGTGTTCGTTGAGGTTTCAATACTATTCTACTATAGTATGCAGACTTGTTTCACGATTTACCTATGGCTCACAAAATTACTGTCAATCAGACTGGAGCTTTTTATTTCTCCCAAGCTTCAAGTTGTTCTGAAGATGTCTTCAATTTTCTCCAGAAACAAACTAATGATTCCTATCGTTTTATTTCAAAGCTTATGGATGTTTTTTTTATGGCTGATGTTCACCAGCAACCTGATCAGTCAAACTACCTGGCTGAAGGTCAAACTTGTACTTGTTAACTTGTATGTATGTATTCTTACTAGTAGAACTACTAGTAGTAGTATGTATGTATTCTAACGCACCATGTGACGTCCAGTAAAATTTGCAAGGAAATAATGAATACAAGGCAGGCTGAACTTCAGGCTTGAAGCAAGAAAAAAGCCCATCATTCCATGATGGCTCATTTCAGAACTATCCTGCCCCTCAGTGACATTCCTCTTCCCTGTCTGTAAAATATGCTCTTAAACACCACTTTGTCTGATGCAAACCCTTAATTCATGCCAACAGGGGTGTCCTTGTTGGTGCCAGAGTCAATTCATTTCCAGCCCATGCTGGGGAGCTGGATTGGCCCATGGAACCCAACCATTCCTAAAAAAATAGGAACAAAGCTAACCCAAACAGAAACTCTCTGAAAGAAAATGGCCATGCAAGGTACGCAGAGTAAAATGCAGTAGAATAACCAAGTGTCTAAGAGCACTAACACAAGTTCTTATAACAGCTTGCATCAGTGCATTCTGGTACCATGAATGACTGTCAATGCACGCTTCTTGCTGTGCTACAACTACCGCACCATCATGGTGTACGATCTTGCAGCAACCCCTGCAAAATGGTGCCAACCTATGTAGTGCAGCCGTGCAGAAAGGGCCCCACAGGGCCAGGCTGGCACATTCACGGTCCAGGCGCATGTGCTACTCCTGGCATGGGATGCCAGTGCAGCATTAAAAACATGCTGCTTTGAAACATGAATACCTGTGCAGAACAAGGTCAGCGGCACAGCAGCTTATTCGGCCCGCACCTCCATTTTCCTGCAAATGGGATTTGGGCACATAATAATCTACGCTCATGTCTGCACTCAAGAGCCCTTGGCTCCACCAGCAATATGCCATGGGCAAGTTGAGCTCTCAGCCCACGCGCACACACCAAAGCACAGACTCTTTTCCAATGGGTCAAGAGAGGCCGCCACACTTACGCAAGGGGAAAAGACAAGTGCGCACAAGCTTACGCGCAAGCTGACGCAAGGGGCGCACGCAAGCCCACAACCACACAATGTCTTCGCTGATTCATCAAGCCATTTCCTTCTCGTGCAAGCATTACAGCATCACCCCATGTCTGGCCTCTTGAGCACTCCCGAGTGTATCCTCCTGAGGCCCGCACCGGGCGCCCGATTGGCTTTGTTTAGGCGCCAGATCGGCCGAGTCGGGCACCCGTCAGCTGCGGCCTGCAGACCGTGCGTCCTAGGCCTGTGGCCTGGGCTTCAACCCAAGCTGTGTCCTCAGCTAAGGTCTGCGATGCTCGTGTACAGCCCCACGTACTCCTTGGCAGACTTGAGCCATGACACATCCGCCTACAACGCATGCACACAACACACGCACTAAGCCAGGGCCTGGAGTGCAGGGCCAAATGCCATGTCACCACCACATGCGCACACAGCACAGGCACAACTGAGCCAGTTCCAGGGCCAAACGCGACGGCCAGCAGCGCATGCGCACATCAGCCAGCACATGAACTTAGGCACATCTGCCGGCAGCGCACGCCCAAAAGTTGGTGTGCCAGAGCCGATACGTATCAGTGCCCAGCTTGCGTCGGGCTGCATATACTTACTGCAGCATGTTGCCATGGCTGGCCTGCCTGTGGGCATATGCAGCTGCTGGCACAAATAGGAGGCACACACAGGGGCTCCCAGGCATGCGCAAGGGTATTTTCAAGGGCAAAATAAGGCACATAAAGGAGCTTCAGGGCATGTGCAAGCTCCACAGGTGCAGAAGGACATGGGGCATCCCGCAGCCACAACACTTGATTAGCTTCAGGGCATGTGCAAGCTCCACAGGTGCAGAAGGACATGGGGCATCCCGCAGCCACAACACTTGATTTACCCCTTCCCTTCCCGTGCGAGGTTGTGTCCCTGTTTAAGGCGCTCAGGGCCGGGCTCAGGTGAGTGCACAGCTTTGTTCAGGGCACAGCTTTGGCACAGCTTTGTTCAGGGCACAGCTTTGTTCAGGGCACAGCTTTGTTCAGGGCACAGCTTTGTTCAGGGCACAGCTTTGTTCAGTGCACAGCTTTGTTCAGGGCACAGCTCTGGCACAGCTTTGCTCAGGGCACAGCTTTGTTCAGGGCACAGCTTTGTTCAGTGCACAGCTTTGTTCAGTGCACAGCTTTGTTCAGGGCACAGCTTTGTTCAGTGCGCAGCTTTGGCACAGATTTGTGAGGGTGGAGCTCCATGTAGGGCACAGATTTATGCAGGGTGCAGCTTTGCTCTGGGCACAGCTTTGGCACAGACTCATTGAGGGCAGGGTGGGCTCATGTAAGTGCGCAGCTTTGGCGTGTCTGCCTGCATGCCCTCCTTTTCCCAGCAAAAGAATTCTCTGTGGCCGCAGAGGCACAGACAGACAATCTCTTTGCACCAATGGTGCCTCAGTCTTTGCACCAATGGTGCCCCAGTCTTTGCACCAATCTTTCACCAATGGTGCCTCAGTCTTTGCACCAATGGTGCCCCTGTCTTTGCACCAATCTTTCACCAATGGTGCCCCAGGCATTTCTTTGCACCAATGGTGCCCCAGTTTTGCCTGGCACAGGTGTCAAAAAGGGCATTGTGCTAGAAAGCGGGGTAGAGGGCCGTCGGCTACCTCGTCCAAATTCTCGCTTGCCACCCCTCGCCGCAGGAAGGTGTGTGCGGCAGCCCGCCCCAGCCACAGCAGGGTGCATGTGGCGGCACACCCCATAATGCTGTCGTGCACCCTGTGCGCGCTTCACCTTCATGCTCCTCAAAATGACCTCCCTCCACTTCTGCGGCTGGTCGCGGAACAGGGCCAGGGCGCGGTCCAGTGCGCTAGCCATGCTGCCTGCGTCTGTGCCGTCAAAGGTGTACCCATTGCGCTCCTCCTGCAGGGTAAGGCGACACGCACGCGCTTGCAGGCTTGCACACAACTGCTCAGAGGCGCACACGTTGTGTTGGGGTAAACCTGTGGGTTGGGGGAACCAAGTAGCACGCGTGGCGGGCGTGTGCAATTGGGACCAGAAAGCAACACCCAGGCGTGCATGCAATCCAGGCAAAGACCTGTGGGAGTCCGTGTTGTAGTGTCATTGCTGAAGCTGAGGCCACCAAAAGCCGTGCCCCAACGTCTACCCCAGTTGCGTTTCCCCCCCTTGCCCTTGTGCGCGTCGGCAGCCCTGGTCTTGTGCATCCAGCTCCCATCCACCCACTCTCACAAGCCCCTAGCCTTATCATTCTGCTGGAAGCAGCAGTAACCAAGCACTCACTGCACTTTGCCACCCTCCCAACCTCTGGCCCGCCCCAACTTGCCAAGTTTCTGACGGTTTCTGCAAGAATGTGCGCACCTCGGGCCCGCTCCTACACGCCTAGTCAATGACGGTATCTGCAGTATGCACACACCTCTGTCCTGCCCGAGCTTGCCAAGTTTCCGACAGTGTATGCAAGAATGCACACACCTCTGGCCCGCCCCAATTGTCCAAGTCCCTGACCGTGTCCGCTAGACCGCCGGTCCTCCTGACCACAGGGATCGCGCCGTAGCGCATGGCCACCAGTTGCTGCAGGGCGGCAGGCGCAGCTGGTGCACTGAGCACTCTGCGGCTTCAGAGGCAGTCCCTGCTCTCATGGCTGCCGGTTAGTGGATGGACTGGCGCGTGCTAAGGTGTGCCCTGCTGATAAGCAGAGGCTTGAGGGAGAGCAGCTGCAGGACATCTCCGAGTGAGGTGGGCTAGGTGGGCCCAGGCTCACACCAGGCCTAGTTGCAATGTGCACACACGGGCACAGGCACAATAATGTTTTCTTCACTGAGGGCGAGAAGAAACCAGGCTGGGGTGCGTGCTATGCAAAGTTGAGACTTCAAGGTCACTTGTTATGTGTTATTCAAATTCAGGTGCAGGCTGGACTGCTCATAGTGGGAAAGCATCGCTTCTGCAGAGCTGTATGCAACAAAAGCCTGTGCCCCTGTGTCAGAGTAAGAGCACAGCTTGCGCACGCTTGTGCTAGGAGCCCCACGGGACATCTTGAGCAGGGAGGAGTGCAGCAGCCACCCTGCTGGCTGCTTGTGCTGTGAATGGGCCAAGTATCTGGCTGCAGCAAGCCAAAAAGTAGGAAGCAGTCAGAGGCAGGCAGCATCCTGCTCTTCAGCTTACCGTCAATCCACACGGCTCAAAGTTGGAGGGAACCAGCACAACATCAGCAGCGGCGTAGATGAGATGGCTGAGCCGCTCGCTGTACTGGATGAGGATCCTGCGTGCACAGGTGCAGGCAGCCTCAGCACCTTGTGCGCACGTGTGTGTGTGTATGTGTGTGTGTACATGCTCGCGCGCGCGTGTGTGTAAGAAGCATAGTTGGATCTTCTGTGCACCCGCAGGGCCACGATCTGGAGCATGTGCGCGTTTCCGTGCGTGTGTAAGCTCATGCACGCGTGTGTGTGTGTGTGTGTGTGTGTGTGTGTGAGGGGGCCACCAGGAAACTCAACTCTATTTTACTTTCTGGAGAAATGCACTGAATTCATGCAAATGTGTGCCTTTAATTGGCTGAGCTCAAGAATGCAATGGCAGTCTGATATACGGGCGGAGGTGGCTTGAAAGAGCCAAGGTGAGTGCTGCAGGTGCTGCAGGTGCCCTTGGAGCAAGCAAACACGTGAAGCCAGTGAAAATGTACACAATGCTCGGGCATCCGCTTCACACCAGCACCCCAACCAGGCATACGCACAACGCACAAGGTAGATGGGCATGGCAAGATGGTGAGACCATGTGCCCGTATCAATTCAAAATGTGCCATGTCTGCAGCCTTTTCCACTACGATCCACATGTTACAATTGTTCTTACCTTCATATGCGTGTGGTCTAGTGGCTCATGAGGCACTCAATGCATTTTAACATCCATACCATTGCAGCAGCAAAGCCATCACACGCTGTTAGATGCAGCATCCTCAGTACCCATGCCTGCAGCTGTGTGCATGTAAGAAGGCTGGTGCATGCAGGCGCCCAAGGCCTCACCTGATGTCCGGGTGGTTTTTAAAATCCGTCTCAGCTGCTTGACGAAGGCCCCCATCTTGGCCCCCGCTGCCCAGCAGCACATACTGCGCACCCGCGTCGCGGCAGCGGTAGGCTGCAGCCTGCACACACACACACATACGCACAAACAAGGAAGCACTTCCCATGATCAAGAGGACGATGAAGAAGGTTGCATGCACGCGTGCAAATTCTTGCATACTCAAACAAGCATGGCGCACAGAGTGGATGGCACACAGAGTGAGGGTCGAAGCTTCAGCTGCCTGCTGCCTCGCAGCGCGTGGGGGCTTGCGCAGCTACAGGCTGCGTGCATGCGCGCGCACGTGTGTATGTGTGTGTACGTGTGTGCGTGTGCGCGCGCGTGCAGCTGTGTGCCCCGAGTGCAACTGCAGCTGCAGGTGGCAAGTAGAGGACAGGCAGGGCCTCGTCCCCCTGCCAGGTCTATAAGCCCAGCAGCATGTGCGCGTCATAAGAGGTTGCTTTAGCTGACAGCTCAACCATCACCACACACGCCTTCCCCGGGTCTCTCCCGCACACACACGCCTTTCCCAGGTCTCTTCTGCCGACGTCAATCCAGCAGACCAGCTTGCCTCCTCCTCCTTCTTCACCTAAACATCATCATCCTGATCATCATCACAAACAATAACATTGACAGAAGCCACAGCATACACGCTTCCACGCCCATTGCCCGAGCACGCTGCACTCACATGCATGAGCCCTGGGTTCTTTTGGCCCACCAGGCGGCTGACAACAGCCACCAGCGGCTTGGAGGGGTCAACATCCATCCCCAGGCCCTGCAGAGCACCAATCGCACATCGTTCAGTGCGCTTGCACATCAGTGTGCTTCCACAGTGGTCTGGTGCTTGCACAGTGGTCTGGGTGCTTGCACAGAGGTCTGGGTGCTTGCACAGTGGTCTGGGTGCTTGCACAATGGTCAGTGTGCTTGCACAGTGGTCTGGGTGCTTGCACAGTGGTCAGTGTGCTTGCACAGTGGTCTGGGCGCTTGCACATCGGTCAGTGTGCTTGCAAAGTGGTCTGGGCGCTAGCACATCGGTCAGTGCGCATGCACATCGGTCAGTGTGCTTGCACAGTGGTCTGGGCGCTTGCAAGGTGGTCTGGGCGCTTGCACAGTGGGTGCTTGCAGGATGTGCCAGGCGCAGAGGTGGCTTTGCCGTATTGCACCTCTCGGGAAGTCGCGCATGCCAGGGCTCATCAGTGCGCATGCCAGAGCTCACCAATGCGCAGTTGCATGTGTCAAAGCTCAGCAGTGCGCAGTTGCACGTGCCAGGGCTCGCCGACGTGCGTGCCAGAGCTCAACAGGGCGTAGTCGCACGTGCCAGGGCTCAGCAGTGCGCGTCCAATGCACAGCTCAAAAGTGCTCGCAAGCCAGACTCCTGGCGGCGTGCATTTGGGAAGTGTGCGACTGATTGACAGACAGCCCACATGCTGATAGAGCCCAAACAGAAAGTACAGGACTTAAAATGTCCAGCGCGTGCAGGTGTGGCTCGTGACACAGCAAAGACATGGCATTGAAGCTAGGGATGCATCCAGGGCAAGTGAGCCATGGGCTAATACTGCGGCACAAAATGAAATGAAGCCCTGCTAACCTTGTGTGGCATGGGAAAAAGCCTGAACAGAGGAGCAATGCAAATTTTGACATTAACCTTGCTGGCTGGCGGCCAACCAAGACCAGCACGAGCAGAGCGAGGAGGAACAGGGAGCAGAAGCGCTCCCCTTTTTGTTACTAGCTTGTCTTGGGGATGACTACTGACAACAGTGTTAAATCATTTGTGTTGGTGCATACACACATGCTCTTATTGACCCAATCAGCAGGAGCAATGATGCAACAGTGGTTCAGGAGCGTTTCTGGCGCACGTTCAAACCCATGACCTCGAAACAATTTACAAAATTTTGGCAGCTGATATATTTGTAGTCTAGGTCACGGTCTTTGTCAGGCCCAACTCAGCGCTTGCCCTTGCTCACAAGCACTCGGTTGCACCCATCAGCATGCACTCACTCGAATACAAAAGAGCTATGCAATACTGTGGTCCTCCTGTCCTCATAACATGACATTTGCCCCTTGCATGCCCTCGCAAACACACATACACACAAATACAAACATGCAAACACACACCTTCTGCAAATATTCTTTGCATAGTGCTTTCCCCTCCAGTTTGTTGGTGTTGAAGTTTGCGGGCAGCACTGGGTCATTGGCAGGGTTCCAATCTTCCACATCGACCCCATTGAGGATGCCATAAAACTTGCTTGCAACCTGCACAAAGCCAAATTACCATGCCTGTACCTGAGGGTGTGCTTATGCACGTGCTCAAGCATGCACGCGTAAGAAAGCACGCAGGCAAGGGAAGCGCGCATGGTGGTATGTCTGTGAGGATGGGCACATGCATGTGACCGCAAACGCAACGCAAGAGGCACACTTCTTCATGATGAAGACAATACCCGTGCATAAGTTTAAATACTCCCATCTAAGAAGTGCCCGCATTGATTGAGGCTGTGACAGGCCCCTCATTGTGTCTGTCGAATGTAGTTTTTCATCTGTTGCATGCGCTTTTGCTGGGCAAGAGCAGCAGGTGGCTCGGCATGGAATGTGCCACGACCCTCAAAAGAGCTCACATGGGGAAGATTGAACACTTCGCGCAAGAAGCCCCCAGCGCCCGCGTTCACGATATCATGTGCGTAAGTGGGGGACACGGTCACTACGGCATTGGAGAAGATCACGCCGCCCTGCGCAAAAAGTGGAAAGAACTTGTGAAATGCAGGGAGACGAGGGGGTTGAAAGTGGGAACACAAGCATTTAAGTAGGAGTTTGCTGATAAAATGCAGGTTGCAAAAGGGGTGGAGAAAGGAGAGCTCTTTTTAGCGCTCCAGTGAGAACATAAGAAGCACTGTATGTAGAAATAGGACCATTGCCAGGAAGTGCATTCAAGGATTGTTAAAATTGTCCTTGCACCAGGCCTCCATCGAGGCCAACGAAGGGCAAGCTGTAATATAAGTAGCCCAATCCCCTATCACACACACGTAGGATGCCAACTTATGCAGCAGCAGCATCCGATTTGACACGCATGGCATGAGCCTTTCCTGTTTGAGCTGCATGTGTACATCCCTTTCTTTAGAAAAAAGACCTCAATCACTTTTGCCAAGCATGGGTGCCCACCACAAAAGAGGTTGCTTATGAGTCGTGCAGTTAGACTATGGCATCTTATGTCCTTGCTTCTCTCACAAAACATCCTAAAAACAATTCCAGTTCAGACTTGTCAGTCACGGAGTGGCAGGCATGACCTGTTAACGGCAGGCATGACCCATAACGGCATGACGCATCATGGAGTGGTAGGCATGACCCATGGCTAGAGAGGTCACCTTCATCAGGTTCAGTCTCTCAGGATTGTGGCCGATTGTGCGCTCATCCAAGGCCCTGTCGATCTGCAAGGCATCAGCATTTGGAAAAACCAACCGTGGGGACAAGTGCACCGACAAGGACATCGAACAGAAGAGGCTCTTTGCCTTGGACACAGAAGGCTGAGGAGGCAGCACACAACCAAAAAGCAGCTTGTTCTTCAAGCCAAGCGGCTGGAGCAGTAGCAAGCGCAGATAACGACAGTGATCAACGCAATTGATTTTCATCCAGACATGCACACGCAACTAGCAACCTCTGGAGGTGGCCCACCAAGTGCCAGGCATGCACAGGGGTAGGAAGCAACCCGCACATGTGCGAAGGGCTCTCCGGGCATGCCGGTGAAGCTGAACTCGTCCTGCCGGCACTCGCCCGAGTTGTCAAGGTTGTGTATGGTCATGACAAGCCGCGGCCGCCAGAGGCTGCCATGCTTGTTGTACGTCTCCCAGTACAGCATGGGCGCAGCCGCCGCGTGCCAGTCATGCACCTGGGGGATCAAAAGTGAGGGCAAGAGTGCTGTACAGATTAGCCAGTGACAATGTGGATAGTAAGTGCATTGCCATTACATGCCCTCATGGCCAGCACGTTCCAGACTTTGCAGCCGTGCAAAGTACCAGCTGCGTCAGGCAAACTGCTAGTCTGCTTAGCCTGGTGAAGGGGGCACACAGTGCCTTGGCCCTAGGTCGCCCCTTTTCCTTGATTGATGTAAGGAGTGTGTTCTCAGCATATGTAGTCTTTTTTGCTTAGCCTGTGAGCAGCCAAAGAACAGGAAATAAAGTACCACGCAGGCAGTAGAATTACTCCGCCTGCTCATCCAGTCCATCCAGCCAGCCCACCCTCTTATCGAAGAGCAAGCCCACCCTCTTATCGAAGAGCAAGCCCACCCTCTTATCGAAGAACAAGCCCCCTCAGGTTGGACAGGGGCGTGTCGGACATCCCTGTGTGCCATTGTGAAACCAACCCACACATGCACAGCATATGAGCGTTCTCAGCGCGCGCGCTCTCGGCATATGAGCGCTCCCAGCATATGAGCGCTGGGGTCAGGAGCCTGGCCTTTAGCAAGCTAGAGCAATACAATGGGAGAGACGTGCCAAAAAAGGTTAGCCCTCAGGCATGAAATGCCATGCATGAAAGGCGAGGGCGTGGGAGCTGTAAACGGGGCGAGCGTGCGTATGCTGGGACGGCGTGTGGCTGCCATCCAGACAGCCGGACTTCACTCCTTGAAGCCTGCACGTTCTGTTGATTGCCTTCACTGCCATCACTCAAATGAACTTGACTGCCAAAACCTGCATGGACTTTGTGAAGCCCTGTTCCACGCATGCAACCCTGGCTGCGCCGTCCTTGATGGTTGCCTACACCTCTTCAGTCGCCTGGAATTGGCCCTAATACTCATGCACAGGTAGTCCTCAAAAAGTGTATGTCATGTTTGTAGAGCACACATGTAAAACTAGATGTATATCGTGCAGTGTTATATACCATAGTCTACATATAAAATCATGTATATGTATCAGCATGTAAACTACACACTATGTAGGTACTACGCACGTGCAATCAGCACAGTACACAGTAAATGATCTACAGTGCACTTCTACCAGCGCACGAGGCTAGCTGGCATCCCTTATCGGCCATGCACACCTGGATGATGTGGGGCTGCTGGCCTGTGACCTGCAGCAGCTCCAGGGCTGCCCTGCACATGTACAGGTACGCCTCGCGGTCATCATAGCTGCCACCGTAAATCCTGGAGCCCCTGCAGAAGCAGCGCAAAGCAGGGGTGCAGGCATGTGCACACATACAGCTGTGCCTGCGTGCGTGTGCTCGCGTGGGTGTGCATGTGCGTGCTTGAGAACGCTTGTTCGCGCATGCTTCTGGGCTTGTGTATGTATGCGTGTATGTGTGCGTATGTGCAGATCCTGGAGCTCCCACAGGAGCAGCGTCAAGGGGAAATGAAAGCAATCATTGGTTTCTGGCAGCAACTTGAAATAGCCTGCTTTTGGCATGTCAAAACTTTGCAAACCAGCGAATAAGGTTAGCTAGGATTGAAGCTGCATGAGATGAGCATAATATTGCATGTACATTTAAGCGTTGGGATTTGATAAGCACAGGCCACATTTCTTTTAAACTGTAGCAGATACACCCTGTTTGTAATCTTGTAAACCACCCTGTTTGCCATTGGTAAGGGTTTTGGTGTTTAGACCTTGCAGGAGACGCCATGACCCTCTGGTTGCGAGCATGCCTCACCCCACCTGAATAGAGGGCAGGTGTTCCAGTCAGCGGGCCTGATGAGCTGTACGGGCACGCCTCCCACTCGGCCAGAAAACATGGTGGTGCGCAGCATGCCTGCATGCACATAGACAGCAGGCGACATGGGGATGTTGGGGGCCGATCTCACGCCATTTCATGGCAGCCATGCCTGTGATAAACCCAGTCCGGGAGTTCAGGTTTGGAGCATCAAACACCTTCAACTTGAACACATGCACAATAGTAGGGGTTGACCACGATGTGGTCTCAAAAATCATGCACTTTACAGAGATTAAGGAGCGCAGGCAGGTGCACCAAGCATGCCAAAGAAGGCAGCAAGCCAGCCACGTATTCCTGTCATCTATCATTTTGCTGGGTTGCCTGTCTCTCACGCTCATCATGCTCATCATGCTCATCATGCTTATCTTGCTCATCATCATCAACATCATCATCATCATCATCATCACGGCACACAGTGCCTGTAGGCACCAGGCTTTGCACATCATTGCCACAGCGCATTCTTCAGGGTTCCTCTGCCCATCACTACCGCAGCACGCTTTCATTGTGGATCTGTTTGGCTCATCATTTTAAAAGCACACGCTTGGATCACTACTGCCCATTACAGTCATGATTGTGCTATGTCTTTTCCCTGCCCACTGGCGAGGAGGGTTGGCTTTCAGGTTGGCTCTGGGGGGCTGGAAAGGCTGGCAGCACTGCAATGTAATCACTGTCGCGGGACAGGTGCACACACTCAGCACTGCAATGTAATCACTGTCGCGGGACAGGTGCACACACTC
>LFIK01002026.1_pt1 | contig 16269 bp, 14 predicted proteins | sample 643401 | NCBI WGS metagenome assembly LFIK01 (sample SAMN03777447, study PRJNA286221) | soda lake metagenome | biome: soda lake; feature: Kulunda steppe; material: water; isolation source: sample T5-Br brine of Lake Tanatar-5 | place: Russia: Kulunda steppe | collected 2010-07
AGCGATCCCTAGTTGTCTGCATGACAAGGGGTCCCTTAGGGACCGAATAGGGAATGTACTCCCAGGGTCTCGTAGGGACCCTGTGCCTAGCACTGTTGTGCTACAGCCTCTACGTTCCATCCTTAACTTCCTCCATTGTACATGGTTGATGCATTTGCCCAAAAGCTTGCGGCCTCAATCACAATGCACTGGTGAACACACATGGTCAATGAGGGCGAATTGTTTGGCAGGTCATTTCATCCGGAAGGAATTCCTTCTATTGGCCTGTTGCGCCGTTAGCTTCTGCACACATCAAAGTTCGACGCAAAAAAGCTTTGTTATTGCGATCAGTTTGGTCATGAAAGCATCGTCGATCATGCTTTCGCAATTGCCAAAGGGGAGATTCGCTATGCAACCTTGAATGCCGTCCGTCTAACTTATTTGAACATAGGAACGAAGACTTATATGAAGCAAGGTCGACCAAAATCAATCACCTACAAGATGTTCCTACAATGCAAGGCGAGTTCTCCATTCAAGGGTTCACCTGAGACACAGAAAGAACCAGTTGTGAATCAAGGTGCGGGCACTATGAATCCAGATTGATAAAAGGAGGAGAGAGAAAGTGGATGATCAACAAAGTAAAACTTATTCATGGTGAACCAAATAGAACCCTTTGACACACAAACGGTGGATCATCCCCTGGACGTGGACCAAGAAACGGTTCCATGCGACAGGGAGTAGGTTCCAGCACAAATTCCAATGCACGTGGCCGAGCATGAAGCGGAGTCTCCAACACAGCAGGCTGTGAACATCCCACTCCAGGACTTTGCCACTGAGATTTTCCCGGCCGTCCATTCCGGACTAACTTTGGTGCAGGAGGGGGGAGGTAGTCTGCATACTCTGTCCTCGGCGTACCACACATAGTGGGAAAAGAAGGCTTGTGCAGTACGTGAACATGAGTCTTGTGGGTTACGACGCGAGGCTTGCACATCTTTGAGTTTGCCTCCACTGCCTTTCGTCGTACCTTCACAGTAGCGGTCCGTTGCAAGTTGGCCCGCCCACGAGAGAACTGGCCCCTCTCCTTTATTGGCGCTTCTGATTTAACAGTAGTTCGCTCCAACTCCTGGATAGTTTGCTGGTTACGCTGCGAAGGGCATGCCCTCTGCGCATAATGTACAGGTAGTTCTGCTGGAATTGCCCATGATTCCTCTTCTTCCCCAACATCTTTAAAGCCAAGTCGATCGTACAGGATGTCCAAGGTGGTGGGAAGAATCATCCCGTACCTTGGAATCACAACATGATCACACAGCTCCTTCAATCCCTCTTCCATGTCGGGTAGCTCAAACACAACTGATGACAGTAGGGAAATTACCTGCTTCCTCCTGGATTTGGGCATGGGATCTTGCACGGAAGGCATGATTGACAACTCAAAGCGGAGGAACACCTGGAGGAAGATCCATGCTATTTTGAGGTTTGTGCAGCCCTCCTTGCCCTTCAAATACGAATCGAGATCAGAGAGCTTACCAGGAACACATGTCGAAATTGCTGCCATTGCATTTGCCTGGCCTGGGCTATTCCCAGACTCCACCTCCCCTAGTTCCCTCCCAGAGTGCACAGCAACACTGACAATATGCTCCGCTGATTCTGCAATTTCCAATGATTTACCAACCCACTCGCGAGTTGTCTCCACGGATTGAATCTCGGATACAAGATTGTCCACCACACGCTGAGTGGTTGATTTCACCCATGCAACCACCTCTTCCACAGACTTGTGTATTGTTGTTTGGAGGCCACTGGATCCTCTTGGTCTTTTGGGTCCACATGGCTCCCTGGCTGGTTGGCTTTGCTGCTGAAGAGCAACCCCACTGTCACTTTCAGATCCTCGTTCTTGCCTCTTGCGTTTAGCTTTTGCTTCTGCACTAGCTGAGACAAGTCTTTCAGAGATCTGCCCTGGAGGGCCGTGCTTAGCATTGACAACAGAAGAAATCCCTTGATCTTTGTCGTCTCTCAAAACGTTGCCATCTTGCCGGATGGCTGAAGGAAGGTCAGGTACAACCTCCTTTCTCTGACCTCCTGATTGTGGAATACTTCTCCATTGCCCGTGTCGGACAGCATCGCGATGGGAAGGAACTTCTAGAAGGTCGTTCCAGTCACAAGGAAATGCCATGGAGGAGGAACGAGAGGCAAGCTGGACTGGTAGGATACCGGGCGGTACATTGGCACTTGATGGAGCCAGATGCACGATCCCCACCTGTTCTGATTGTGCCTCCAACAGCCCATACTGTGCACCCATGCCACTGTCCCCTTTCAGATGCAACAGAGCCTTTAAATTTGCTTCACAAAGGTGTAACATGAGCGACGAGAATACGCCCTCCCCCCTGCCATTGCAGACTACAAAAATTGGATCTTCCTCCAAAACCTTCAGGCTTCCTGGGGATGACAGCAAGCCGGCCACAATCATTCTGTTGGTGTCGAGTGCGCTTGGCAGCTGCATGTCTGAGCGTGATGGCAGCCACTGCACTGAACAGGACAAGTGCTGCACGATGAGGCTGACCCTCGAGCTTTCTAGACTAGTGGCGCGCTCCAAACCTGTGCAGGATCTGGCATGAAAGTTCCGAAAAAACCGAACCCGGTCTCGTGTGCATGGTGGTAATTCGATCAACTTTCCGTCCACCTTTGCCATAAGATTCCGCACGTTTGATGGAAGGTCTGTTTCTGCAGGCATTCCATTTACACTCACGAAGTAGCATTGTAGGTGGGAAGATTCCACAATCTTGCCTAGCTGCTCTGCCTGGGCGGGATCAACCTTTGCCAGGTTCAGGATGTTTGCAAATATGTACACCTCTGTTCTTCCGACCTGGACATGTTGGAAATCTTGAAACGCTCCACCTTTTTCATTTCTTCTGTCCTTTTCTACTGCTGCATCGGCTTGCACGTTGTGAGCTGCGACGTCAGCCAGTGCTCGAACGATTCCGTTCAAGAGGTGGCAAGGTGTGCTGTCCGCAGTGTATTCCCCTCCTTCTGCGAGTTTCCCCATGGTTCGAGAGATTCCTCCCATTTCTTCCATCAGGTTCTTTTCCACGGGCCAGCAGGTTCGGCTAGCTCTTCCTGCACGTGCTGCTTTCCTGGCTTGCCTCACGCACTGCTCGTGTGCGGTGGGACAGGTGGTGGCACTGACGAAGCGATAGGTCCACGTGCTGCCTTCCATCCCTTTGGCACGGTCCAGCAGGTGCATGGTCGCTCCCACCACGTCTTCGACCTTCCTGCACGCCTCCTCGTCGCAGAGGAAGGCCAAGTGCGCCATGTCCAACACGTGCGTCTGTCGCGTTCCAATCCAACACGAACGACGTTCAAATGCAATTCGATGGAAAAGCAACCGAGTAAACCGGGGTCGCCTTCCCGCCAAAAGCGAACAGACGAGGAAGGAGGAAGAAAGACGTCCTCCACGCATACGGGCAGAATCGAGGGAAAAGTGCCGGAGGAGACGGGGCACGAAGACCGAGACCGTGCGATGGTCGTAGAGGATGCCTCGACGGGAATGGATCCCTGCAGCGCAGGAGGAAAGGGAAACGAGGGGAACGAGATGGGAATCGGAGCGATGCTTGCAGAGGAACGGGGCATCCTCTCCCCAGGGGGTTCCGGGACTGCACAGGCTGTCGTCGTCTGGAGACTGACTGGGGTCGAACCACGTGGTAGAGCGACAGCGACCAGGTCCACGTGCACCAGCCAACAGATACCATGGCGATGGATCACGAACGAAAAGGGTTCGTGCACATCCAACCCAGGCGTGCTGGTGGCGGTGGAACCAATCCAAGGGTTCCACGTCGTCGGAACGGACGGCCTGCGTGGGACATTGATCAGGCACTGAGGTATGGAAATAGAAGCAACCTCTTCCACGTATGACGGTGGAATCTCGGCATCGAGCCAGGAAGAAATCGACCGGACATCGATTGCCTCGGATGGAACGCAGCTAGTCTACCGTAGCGAAAGTGCCATCGAATAATTGTGTCGAACTGCAACGGTTCGGACTGTCATGAACAGCGAGATTCGGATTCTTTTCTACATGCGGGAGCTCCGCCTTCACTTCGACATCCATCTCGACCGCAGACGTGCAGAACCGCGTGCTCAATCCGTGCGGATCTCCCTCCGTCGTCCTGGAGCGCCCGTTTCGATCCACCTGGCACCGTACCACTATGTACGTCAAACCAGAAGAGCTGATTCGTTGCCAGCTCGACTCCACATTTCACCCTTACTTTCGAGATGGAAATCACGTGTCTTTCACATCATTCCAAAATTGTGGATCAGGCCAAGCGCCAGGACGGTTGTGCTTCTTCCCACTGCCCCTGTCAATGCAGGCGCACGGTCGTCGCTACCCGATATTTCGCCGACCCTGGCACGACGTACTTGACGCCATGGTGGAAATGGAGGCACCACGTGTCCGTTCCCTCCTTCGACAGGATCTCACGTGGGCAGCGAAGAGAAGTGCTACCCTGGATGGAACTTTCGATCGTTGACACGTGGGCGACCCTGGTGGAAATGGTGGAGTCGCCCCACAAGGATGCCCGGGGAGTGCCTTCCTGACGGTGGAACGCGTGCCAGTTGGTAGCTCGAGACACGTCTTGTCTCAGAGATGAGAGGCATCGCGCGAGACGAACGTACAATGGCACGGTGTCGGATGCACAGCAAGAAGCATTCGACACCAGTGCAACGAGAGAACGGCGGGCGTGCAACGTCTGGACCCAAGCATTCCGCGAGCTCTTCCTGGAAAATCCACAGACGAGTCGCACATCCATCTGCAAGGTGACAAGAAAGGACCCTGAGAAACAGAAAGTTGGCTGACCGCTCGTATAGTCGTACGAAACGGGAAAGCGATCATCAAAGTGGCTCTCCTTGGTCCCAACTTTGGCACTGTTGGAGGGCACAATTCCAACCAGGAATCGAAGAATTTGCGGTAGATGCCTGCTGCAGAAAGACAGAGGAATTGTTCAGAAGCGGTGCTGTGAAGTTGGGTGCTAGTACTTTTTTCGGGAGAGGAAAACCTTTTGGATCGATTTGGCAATCGGGAAGACATTGAGTAGCAGAGCAAGGAGAAAGAATGAGTTGTGATAAGGGGCTGCTTGAAAACTGGGATATCTGCGAGGAAGATCTCGCAAACTTGACAGAAAGTACAATTTTCTCGATCGAGGACTGGCACTATTCCCAAGGAGATGGAGAAGTGAGCAAGACAGGGATTGATTCCAGCCTTCCAACGCTGGCGTACCCGCACATGAATGGATCATTCGATGATGATCCCATTGCTGTCATTGACAACATGATAGCAGAACTGGCCGAAAGCATGGACTGTCCAGACTTAGATCAGTTTCAAGTGCATACCCTTCAATCATTTGCCTATAACAATACGGAGAAAGACTGGTGCAGCCACAACCATGCAGTCAAAGCAAGCACGACTTGTTCCGAATGGATAGATTGCGTGCCCAGCGAAGATTTGTTGAAAAGTTCTACCAAAGATGTCGGTAAAGAATTGAAAGTAGCTGCAGAAGTTACAGACAGTTGCCAAAAAAGCATAGAGGAGGTCGCAAAAGTCGAAAAACCATTCGAAGCTATGCACGAAACTCTGCCCATAAAAGATCTGAAAGATTTGGATCTAGGGGTCATTGCAACCCTCTTTCACCTGCCAATCTCAGAAGCAGCAAAGCGCCTGGGAGTAGGTGCAACTGTGCTCAAGAAACGGTGCCGTAGACTTGGCATACCCAGGTGGCCCTATAGGAAGTTGAAGAGCCTAGACAACGTTTGTAGCAACCTAGAGAAATATTGTCACAAAGCAGTGGACTCCAAAGAAAGGTTCCAAGAGCTCCAAGCAATCCTGCGTCTGGAAAAAGAGGCAATGATTCAAAAACCTTCGATTGGATTTAACCCAGAGCTTCGACGATTGAGACAGGAACTCTTCAAACACGGGTACAAGTTTAAGCAGGCGCAGCAGCGAGCTTGTCTCAATGTAAAATAGAGACGACACCATTCGTCAACGTCTCCTTCTTCAAACTCAATCCCTACTGGGCCATTGGGGCTGTCCTGAAAGGTCACCGAGAATGAATTTGTCTCTGCTGAACTGATCTGTTGCATCTTGGCAACAGAGAAATGTTTGATTTTGTAAGAACAGGTGCATGTTTCCAGTACCGTACAGCTGCTCTGATTCCTTCCTGGGCTTATTACGATACATAGCACATGCAGGCTCCATCTTGATTGCAAATATTTGTTATGCAACGCCGCTTTTTGCTACAGCCCTGTCAAGGGATTCAGAAGTAGTTCCTGGACAAGAGCATGAACTGGATCTACCTCTGCACCCACACATGCCTTCACTGTTTGTGGAGATACAGTGTCACAGTGTTTCCGCAGGAACACCTCAGCGTTGGCGTCAACGCTTGAGCTCTCTTGGCTCGAATCCATTGTGTTAAGAAAGGTAATGGAAGAGGGTAGTTTGAAGAGTGGCGTTCCACACTGTACTGTTCCACAAGACCAAGGACAAGAGATACCTAGGAGCCAATCGTCGAAGTCTTGTATACCGTTGTCAATCCGCTGCACATCGTTCAAGGACTAGTAGACTGCTTGGCATGCGTGTGGAACGCAGTCCCTCTCACCAGTAAACATGCACAGATGCCACCTGCCCTTGACTCGCGCCCTTTGTTTTCAGGCGTGGCCCCGCTTCTTTTTTGTCTTTTGGGGCGCTGAGGAAGACCTCCCTTTCCCTGTTATGAATTTCCCTGCCATCGAATGGCAGGATTCTTGATGAGGCATCCATGCGCATCAGGAATTTTCCTTCGCTTGCCCGATTGGATGGCTTTGGTCCGAGTTCCTGCAGGTGTTCTGTCTTGTGCATATAGGCATGCTTGGTCCATTCCGCACGCATTATGGTGGTCTCGTTGGTCCTGTTCCGAGTGGTTGACCGCGGTTGTAGTCCCACCTCCTCCGTACTGCGGTTGGCATCAAGGGTCCTGCAAGCCGTGTGCATTCGCAGCTGTGCATGCATGTACCACACCCATCCTCTCTCGTTGTCGGCTTTTCCATCGTCCATATCCGACCACTTCCTCTCCCTGGATGCTCCCATGCGTTTCGTTCATCTTCACGTGTGTCCATGACCTGGATGGGGACAGAGGGTCCACTTGGACCTGTCTCCATTCCATCCTGGGGTCCTCGACCCCACTGTCGTGTCATCGCCTGCTCCCCACCACAGATCGGACCTGGAGAATCCAAACCCCATGGAACATTCCGTACACCATCCCTCGGGCCACGCTCCCTTCCCTTCGTCCTCGTCGGCGATCCTCCTCGTCGCGTGCATGGACCCATCCACCCCTCTCCGAAGGGAGGGATATGCTTCGATTGCTTTTGAGGATCTCTCTCTCTCTCCCCTCCACCCCTCGAACCCACCACGGTCGTCTTGAAAGACCACGTGGCCACGTTCGACCGTGCACGAGAGGATCGTCCCTCTCCCTCCCCCTTTCGTTCCCGAAAGACATCGAAGAAAGAGGAGCGAGATCTCGATCCACGTCCCCAGATGTCGAAGGAGAAAGAAGGAGGTATCGATCGACCGTCCGAGGTCTCGAAGGGAAAGGAACGAGATCGCGATGCCAGGGCAGAGATATCGATGGAGAGGGAGGGAAGGTATCGATGGGGGTGTGGTGACCGGTGGAGAGTGCAGGAGTGGCGAAGGAACACGTGTGGCACGTGTGCGCGTGAATGGCATGGCGCTGTCCATGCATCGTTTGGCGAGATACAGCGGGATGGGAAGCAAACCCACGCGTTGGGATGGGAACGAAAGAAACGATGCATGCGACGCACGTCCCAAAACGAAGCAAGAACCGTCGCACGGGAATGGAAAAGGAGACGACGACACGAACCAGGGGGAGGGAAGGAACACGTCGACGACGTCCGACAACGCATCCGTGCGTCGAAGGACGTCCGATCGAGGCTTGGAGGAGACGGGAATGAAACACACGAAGAAGAAAGAAGAACCGCGTGGCGAACGAAACAAACGCAGGATGGATGACATGAAAAAAGAAACGAAACCATCCGCGTGTCTGCCCGCCGTGGAGGACGACGTCGGGAATCCTGCACCCGCGAAGACGAAACCACAAGATGAAAAAGAGGCACCTGCAGTAGCGTGCCACGCACTCCATCCGTTCACGTCGTTCCGGATGGTGCGACACAACGAACGTCGAAAATCCAGCGAAGAAGGTCATGCTGGCAAACCCAACCATTCACGGGAAGATACCAAACCCCCATACCCAAGCGCGGATTCTCAAGGCACCAAAGAGGAGAAAGAGCAAGAGGAAATGGAGGAAGAAGACGAGGAGGAAGACCTGTTTGGTACCATGGACGTGTGGAGATGGAGATTCTACCGAAAGTGGAGGAACGAAACCGGAAGAAACACCGTCCCACTGACCCAAGAAGAAGAAGAAGAAGAAGGAGACGATCTCGAAGGAATCGAATTTCTACGAGCATGCACGGAAGATGCTGCCAACAACTTCGTCAGCATGTCGTTGGAGAGCCAATCGAGAAACGAAGGAACGGAAACGACATGTGAATGCTGCGGAGGCAGCGGCGATGACGTCCAAACCAATGGGTACCCATCCAGTGCAGCCATGATGCGTAGAGCTTCTCTTGGGCAACTGCTGCTGGAGGATCCTGTTGTGGGAGCTCTGTCTGCCCAAGAAGAGAGCCCGCCAGAAACGGAACCTCAGTGGTTGAAAATGGATGCAGCTCGGCAGAAGTTTGCCAGCAAACTCAGGACCGCAAAGCAGCTCATCCAACACCAGGCTGAGTTCGAGACCAAGGCGGCCGAAAAGTGGGCAACAGCAAAGGGCAAGCAGACATCTATGCTGGACACCCTCCTCCCGGTGGCGATCAGCCGCAGTACATCAAGCGCATACGTGTTGATGCAAGCGTTTGATGCAACTGGAAAACGCACTTACATTATCCGTTCCAAACCCTGCGAAAATGGGCTGCTCAGTTCATCACTGACAGACATCTTCAGCGCAGTTGTCACAGAAGCAAGGGCGGAGATCAAGAAAAAAGGGGGGCAGGCGCACATCATTGGGGGTGGCGTCGTGACGTGGAAGATGGATACGGGCAGGATGCTTGTAGTGAAAATTCCGATGAAGACGTGGAAGCTGGATTTCATCGAAGGGTTGGAATTTAGATCGGACAAGCAAGGTTGGGAACTTTGCGAATTCGCGCGATTCTCTGTGATTCTTCTGAAGCAAAATTTGCCGTACGACGTGAATGTACGCTGGGAAGAGGAACAGTCTCGACAGCAGCTGTTCTTTTAGGGTATCTTACATTGCATGCAACACAACACTCTCAGGTTGGTCGGCGAGCCTTGGAATGAGCCCTAGACATGGCTCTCTCGATCACTTTGCTATTGGAGACAGAAGGCATCTCTCAATGCCCTGCGACTGTGAATAAAGATTATGTGGGCTTCATATCAAAGTTGAAAGGAGCACCCTCTTGGAGGGTATGCTGGTCGCCTCCCATCCATCCATTTGACCGTCTGCTCATTTCATCTGACCATCGAATGCCCTTTCCTCGCACGGGGTAACTTCCTCCTCTTCCCTAAGAAGCGGAACAAGCTTCACCCCTGCCTCCTTCTATGGCGATCCGGACACTTCTGCTCCCACAAATGTGGTGGAGCGTCCCTTGCGGGTAAGTGCCGGTTCCAAGCACCAGCACAGTACAAATGCCTTGAATGTATTGAACACCTTCATCCAAGAAGAAGATGGCATCCCTGCACAGTGCAGACCCTTGATTCAACGGAAGAGCCACAGCATCTACAATCCCATTTTGTAGAGCAACTACTTCCATTACCTTCTGCATCGTGTACGCCTCGAATTAGAGAACCGGAGATCGCGGCATGCACTGTGCACTGGAACAGTATTCTCTGCCCAATCATTCTTCCCAGTATTCTGGATGGATAGGCGCACGGACAGCCTACTTTCACTTCAGACAAAATCAAATCCTCTTCACGGAAGTGACGATTTTGCAGCGCAAGGGATTCCAACCATGAGTCTGTCGTATTCAGCTGGGTTCGTTCCTTGGCGTGCACCCGACTTCTCAAAATCGTCAAAAGTAAGCTGGGCATTTTTCTGCAGAAGTTGCACGTGGACCATTTTGCACATTAAAATGCACAGTCCAGATCAGTACCTGCACGCTTGTGCCACTTGGGTGGTACTTCAGCGATAGCCCGAGTTTCGTTGGTTGAGTTGGAAACGGTCGCTTGTCCTGTTTAGGGTCAGGATTCGAGGTCCGCGGGTGAGCTCTGGTTAGATTCATCGACCTTTTCCGGTGTTTCTGCTTCCTTTGCTGAGATGTTCGGCTGCACCGTTGGATTGGTGATTTGTTTGTCTGTTTCACTTCGACGTCTGTTAGTTTCTGGGGTATAGGCGCCAGCGTTCTGTTCGGCGACTTGGGTGAAGAAATGGTATAGGGCCAGGGTATCTTGCCCCTGGGTGCTGTGATTCGTTTTCTGGGAAGGCTTCGGGCTGCTCTGATTCCGCTTGTCTGTTTGTGCTTGCTTTCCACCTCGATGTTCCATGCATTGCATGGGCACGAGGGTGTCGTTCGTTGCTGGGTGTGGATATTCGTCCGTCACCATCACTTTTCCTGCTTGTTGTTTTCCCCTCTTTTCCAGCCGGTCCATTTTCCGACGAATCTTCTCCATTCTTTCTTTCATCTCACTCAATTGTCCTGCATTCGCAATCCATCCCGTGTTCGTTTCCCAACCAAGGAACGTGCAAGCAAGCCAGATTTCTCACCAGGTCAGCCAGGTTGCTCCACTCCTTCGTTTCCCCCGTGGACGAAGGTGGGAGTTTCCACGTTCCTGTAGCAGCTACTACACTCTGCATGTCATCCAAGGCACACAAACACGAGCATCACGTACGTTGCACCGGTTCCAACCTTCGTTCCATCTCTCCTTCCCATTTCTCCACCTCGTGTTGGTAGGCCATCCAACCTCTGCACCAAGGTGCGACTTGGTCCACGGAGCACGCTTCGTCCCCGTCCAGGTACGCCACCTTCACGTCGAATTCCTCCATCGAGATCGCTTCGTCGTGAACGATGCGTCGTGAAAGCCGCGTCCAAGCGACGAAACGCGCACGCGACCAAACCAATCGAACCACGTGGAGAGAATATTCTCTACGAGATGGATGGGACAGGCGGGTTGCAAGCTAGAGACGTGTGCATTGGTGGACGAGGCAAGTGGGAGCTCGTGGGTGAACCAAAGCACACGGCTGCGCGACGTGGGGGAAGACAGATCCATGGTGGATTGGAACAAGCAAGCGTATGGGTGGTGCACTGCACCGCAACACCAAGAAGGTCGCTCCAAACCAAGCCTCCTATTTAATTGCATGCACCCGAAAGAAACCTGTTGCGAGAGTCGTCCCATCCTCTACCAAACTCGCAAACTCCCACGTGGACACAATGGAAGACGGCTCCCTTTTCGCCGTCTTGGACGAATACGCCACGGTCCACCCTTCCAACCCGACAAGGCAATGGTACAAATCTACGCGCATCCGTTGCGTTGAATGCCTTCTCTGCACGATGGTCCACCGACCGTCTTTCGGAAATCCGTCCGATCACAACGCTTTCCTTGCAAGGCAGCCTACGTTCGTTGGTGGAGGGATCGGAATGAAGCATCATGATTGCGTTCGGACGATGCAATTTGCCTTGCAAAGACTATCTCTTGGAGCGCCACTGGGAACGAGAAGGAGCGACAAGCGTGCAAAGAAAGGGAACGCGAAGGCATGCCCCTGAGAATCGAATGGATGGTACGCAAGAGATAGAAGAGAGAAAGAGCGCGTGCATTGGGCGAGATCTTGATCCTAGGAAGCTTTTAGTGGCGCCCACATGCACGGCCCTCGCATGACAACCTAGGTGCACATGTTGTGTGCACCAAAGAGTGCTTCCCTTCCATTCTATTCGTTCGTTGTGGGTGCGAATGGTGGTGAGGTGATGTGGCCCACTTGGACATGAGCAAACGGCACCACGCGTTGATCTTTCTCTTTTCATTGTTGCAAATCGGCCAACGTTGCGGTGGGAGAAGGTCCACTAGGAAGCGAGCGTAGGACGAAACGCATCGCGGGAAAGGAGTACGAAGCACGTGATGCGTTGCTTTGCAATCGACCACAAGCAGAAGCACGCCATCTCTCGGTGGAGGCGCATTGTTCTGTCCATTTCGGCTTTCGTCCCTTGGGCGATCGATGGTGTGTTTGCTGTTTCGTTGCCGCAATCGCAGGCGATGGAACGAAGAGGGTGGCAATGGTGGTTTGTGTCCATCTTCCATCCCAAGTGTGCTCCTCCCTCCACGTAGCAACGCCTCTCCTCCACCCCAAAACTCCATCTCGCACGCTCTTTCGGCATTTCTTCGTTGTGCCTTTCTCTTGCTCTTGTGTTGGTCTTTTTCATGGCTCTTGCCCGCCTTCCCTTTTGCCACTCCTCGCTTGTCTCTTCTTTCTTCCCCCCTCCTTTCGTGGTGGTGGACCTTCGTGGCACGTGTGTGCTTGCTTGCTTGCTCGGTTGCCTTGTGACTGTCACCGTGCAGAGGGAAGGGGGGGTGAGGAAGAAGCCAAGGTGAACCTGTCCATCCCTTTATTTCGTGGTGCAGCCGTGCGACCGACGATGGACGTGGCAGATGGCGGACTGGTGGGATCGGCGAAACGCACGGCGAGGTCGATGAAACGATGGGCGGTGCACAAGGTGCGTGGAAGGAACGAACAAGAGACGGATGGAACGGACGGGGACGGGACAGGCAGCAGGAGACGACGTACGAAGTGCCAAGGAACCACGTCCGACCACCACGATGGAGGAAGCAAGGGAAACGAAAAAAAAAAAGAGAGAGGAAGACGAGGCGTGGACGAGACCAACGATGCTGACCGTGTGCACGACGAACGCGCGTTTACGACACGTTGCGTCGTCCACGGGAACGAACGCACCACGACGACGCCACGGACGGACGTGGACTTGGACACGCACGCAGGTGAGTGGATTGCTGCTGAGCATGACGCCGGACGTAGAAGGCGAAACGAACGCCAATGGAACCTACGAGATCGATCCGAAGGAGGAACGCATCGGAGGAGAGACGAGCTTTGCTGCCAGGTTGGAAGCCGCCGCACAACCCAGCGAAAAGGACGTCGGCGCACCGAAGCACGCCAAGAGCTCCTCCGAAGCCAAAGCCGTGGACGGTGCTGGTGCAGAAGGACAGCCCAGCGTGTCTTACTTCCCACGCGAGAGAGGTGCTGCACGCGACGTGGAAATGCGACAGGACAGGCTCCCGCAGTCGTGGAGACCGAAAGCGAACACACCGAGCACCGAACCGCAAACCGTGCGTCGCACACCCGTGCCCACCTGGAAGCACCGTGCGAGAGACGAAGGAAGGAACGGCGACGCAAGGAGGAGGTACGCCGACGATCTTGCACGTCGTGATGCCACACCCACCTGGAAACCAAAGGTGGATGCAAACCAATCCTTCACGTTCCCCAGCCCAGCCACCGCTTCGCCAGTGCGGAACGAAAGAAGGAAAGGAGCCGAAGCGTTGTATTCCCCCTATCGCAGGCTAAGGCCGACACCGTCGGGACACACGCCGACACCGGCCAGTCCGGGATACGCCTCCTGGAGACAGGCCACCATGAGCAGGACCGTGATCGCAAGTCCGCGTCCCAACATGGCGACCCCCATCGCCGTTACCACGGGGAAACGAAGACGCATCGACGACGAGAACGATTCCGTCCGTCGACCGCCAGCATCAAGGCTGCGACTGGGAGTGAGCGCCACCCACGCGCAGGCCACCCCAGGCCAAAAGGAGACAGGAAGCGGGATCGATCATGGAACTGGCCCATCCGCTACTCCAGGCTCCAAGCGCGTGGGGTTTGGGGACATCAGCACAGAAACGGCGCGTAGGATCCTCATGACCCTGGATTCTTTGGGGAAGACGGCCACCGGGACGCTGGCTCCAGAAACCGATGCGGGTAAGCCCACCCCAGTAGACTTTACCAAGACATTCCAAAAACTTTCCACGCCGCCAACCAAGCCGGCCAGGAGAGAAAGACCACCCCCAATCGACATGCTGGGCACACTCGGACAACAGACCCCGGCGCCCGAGCGTACAATGCCAGAGAACCAGCGTTTTGCAGAGAAGGGATTCGTCGAAGACAGGGCCCCGTCCCAGGGACCAGAAGCAACGGAACAAGGGAAACCATCGTTTAAGGGAGCGGACAGAGTCTCCCCAGCAAGTCGAGGCGACCAGCCAAAGCCATCGGAGGAAGAATTTCCTGTGTTTACCTTCCGTTCACCGGTCCCAGAACCAGAGCTGGAACACCTGACCCACGCAGCGTGCACGGACGGTAGCCCTGCCCCAGTCTTCGCGTTTGGAACGGATGGCGCACCAGCCAGCACGCCTGCAGGGACTGCCCAGTCTATTCCTGGGTCTCCTACCGACATTGCCAGGGCAAATGCACAAGCTGCGGCAGCAGCAGCATCTCCGTTGCCCATGGCAGACCTGGAGGATGAAGGAGAAGAGGAGGGGGAGGAGTTGCCGCAGAAAGGCTTCTCTGCAGGCCTACACGTTCCTCCAACTCCTCGATTGTCTACAGGTTTGGACTTCCTCAAGAAAACCGCAGAGGATGCCAAAGCTGCGGCAGACGCGTCTGCCAAGCATGGAGCAGGAGTTGGACCTGTAGCCAAAGAGGCAGAGCATGGCACCGCAGAAGAAAAGGCTGCGGAAGGCAAAGAAAGTCCTACGATGTTCAAGTGGGGCACGACTGCCACGGAGGCAGATTTGCTTAAAGGCCCTGCAGTAGGGACAGGTACACAGAACAAGGAAGGTTCTGAGACCCCTCAAAAGACTGCTTCACTCTTTCAGTTCGGCCAGGCACCAGCTCAGACTCCGACAGTGGGGTTTGTATTTGACAAGACCACAACAAGCTTTCCGAGCACAGGGGAGAAGGGAGGTTGCATTGAGAAGAAAGGAGACGAAGGAGCACAGGATGACAAGGAAACCGAAGGGGAAGAGGACACCGCAGTGCCAAAGGTGTCCAGTGGATGGGATGCAAGCTTCCTGAATAAGAACGAGAAAGCAAGCCAACAGGCTGCTGATGCAGCCAAAGATGAGATCAATAAAGTGTCCGAGGCTCCATCTGCTACCGGGGGTTCAAAGCCCCTTTTCACCTGGGCACCTCCAAAAGAAAGTGCTGGTGCAGGGTCCACGCCCGCACCTAAATTCGTTTTTGGTCAAGGTCAGCCAGGTGGTGACAGTACACCCAAGCAGGAGAACAAAGAAGATGCAGCAAAACCGCTCTTTGGGGGATTCCCGAACCAAAAAGATAGTGAAAAAACAGCCGATGCCAATGGTGCGTCAAAAGGATTTCCTGCCTTCAAGTTTGGGGCATCGGCACCTTCAGGATTTGTCTTTGGAAGCACACCTGCCGCTGCCAAGGTAGGGGAAGATCCAAAGGGGACGCTTGAAGATGGGGAAGCCAAGCCCAAAAATGCACAGCCAGCATCTAAGCCATCTTTTCCTGCAGAAAAAGCTTCGGCCAACCCAAATGTTGATACAAGCACTCGCCAAACAGAGGAGAAGAACACTTCTTCCTCTGGATTTGGAGCAGGGAATCAATCAACGGCATTCAAGTTTGGAGCACAAACCGGTGGACCAAAATCAGAAATGAATAGAGAAGGGGACGTCCCTAAGGTTGGCACGTCCTACATGTTTGGAAAATCTTCCACCAGTGCGAGCATAAGTGGGAAGGGGTTTGTTTTCGGAGCTGCCCCCTCTGCAGACGAGAAGACCTCCACACCTGCTGAGAGTGTGCCCCAGCCCAGTAGCACTCTCCCTGATCAAGTAAAGACAGATGCTACTACCAACGCAAGTGGTTTCACCTTCGGCTCCACGGCCAGTCAGCAAGTTGTTGGACCAAGTGGCACTGCCCCGGTCTTTGGAACGGGTCAGCTGCCTGCAGCCAACAATGCTGCAGCTCCAGTTGCATTTGGTACCGCCAGCAGCACTCCTGCGTTTGGCGGGAGCAATTCTGCCGCAGCTTTTGGCTCAGGAGCAAGTACTCCAGCTTTCGGAAGTGCAGCATCTACTTCTGCTTTTGGTGGTAGCGCAGCAGCACCTTCATTCGGTGTAGACAATGGCATATCTGGAGGGCCTGTGTTTGGCTCCTCGAGCGCAGCACCAGCCTTTGGTTCTGCTGCAAGCACATCTAATTTTGGAGGTGTAAGCAGTACTCCCGTCTTTGGTGCTAG
>LFIK01002027.1_pt1 | contig 16269 bp, 17 predicted proteins | sample 643401 | NCBI WGS metagenome assembly LFIK01 (sample SAMN03777447, study PRJNA286221) | soda lake metagenome | biome: soda lake; feature: Kulunda steppe; material: water; isolation source: sample T5-Br brine of Lake Tanatar-5 | place: Russia: Kulunda steppe | collected 2010-07
CTCCCTGGCGTGCCTCTGCATCGCACGCGACGCGCCACGTGCGACGATCCCGCGCATCGTCGTCGTCGTCGTCGGCGCACACGTCGTCGTCGTGTCTCGTCTCGTGTCCGGTTTCGTTTTCCTTTCGATCGGGACCGCACCTCCGATCGATTGGACGCCTCGTTCGGGTTCGAAAGGAAACCGTGTCCCGTCTGAACCCGAACCCCGTGGGAGAGAGGGAGGTGCTGGTCCATGCTGAGCTGGCAGCACCCCACCCGTGCAGCTCAGAGGTGTGCTGCACGGTGCATGGCTGAGGACAGGCGTGGGAAGCCAAGGGTGTGAGCAAGGGAGAGGATGAGCACGTGGAGAGAAGGGATGGTGCTGCCCTGCACTGCACCTTCCACCGAAGAAAGCAACAGCAGCTGTTCCGTGGTTCCCCCGAGGTGAAGGGGCGTGGGAGATTGGGAGAGGAGACAACCTTGCATCCTGCCACCCCGTTCCCAAACCACGCGCAAGCTGACCCCACGCACCGATCGATCCAACATCTCACATGGACCAACCAACCTCCACAAACGCAGACCAATGCAAGGATCCGGGATGGAAAGATTGCATGCAGGAGGAAAAAGAGGTGGAAGGGGATGGACGTTCGAATAGCACCAAAAGAATGGATCAAATGCGGTACAAAGGACGGATGCCCAACAGATGGAAGCAAGCACGCATGATCTCTGCCGTCGCCTCGCACAGCATCAGACGGCTGTCCTCTTCCGGCGTGCCAATCACCTGGCAATTGCCGTAAAAATCAGTGAACTTCGTCGATAAATCGTACAAGTACTCGCACAGACGATTGGGAAGCAGATCCTCCAAAGCAGACACCACAGCTTCAGGGAAACGGAAGATGTGCAGGGCCAGAGCACGTTCAGTTTCGTGACCCAAATGAATCGCTCCACCCTCAAGAGCCAGTGCATGGACATCCTTCCCGGACTTGCGAATGATCGACGCAATGCGTGCATGAGCATACAGCAAGTACACCGCCGTGTCGCCCTTAAGATCCAGCATGGCATCAAACGAAAACTTGTAGTTGGTGCTGCGGTTGTTCCGCAAGTCTGCATACTTGACCGCACCATAACCCATGGCTTCGGAAGCTTCCACAATCTCCTCCTCGGTGAACTCGTCCCCGCGGCGCTCCTTGATCTGCTCGTAGCAACGCTTCTTGGCCTCGTCCAAGAGCTCCACCAACCGGACCACTTCACCGGAGCGCGTCCGAAAACGCTTCCCATCCTCTCCCAACACAAGTCCAAAGCCCACGTGGTCCACGCGCACCTCCTGCTCGGACCCCTTCGGAGGGATCCAACCGGCCATCTCTGCAGCCTTGAATACCATCTTGAAGTGGTTCTGCTGGCCTACGTCTGTCACATAAATGATCCAATCTGCACCTTCCTCATTGACGCGATGGCGGATTGCCGCCAGATCCGTGCTAGCGTAATTGAATCCACCATCGCTCTTCTTCACGATAAGCGGGACATCCACTCCCGGCACAAAGACACAAAGAGCACCCTCGGACATTTCTGCAATCTTCCTCTCCTCCAGTTCGCTCACGACGTCAGCGAGGTAGGGGTTGTAAAAGCTTTCTCCCCGTTCCTCCAATTCCACGCCCAGCCTTTCATAGATTTTTTGAAACTCCTTCCTACTGACATCACAGATACGTCTCCAGGCTTCCTTCGAATCCACCTCACCCCTCTGCAAGGACACGACTGCCAATTGAGCCCTCTTTTTGAACTCTTCGTCCTCATCAAACTTGACCTTGGCTGCCTTGTAGAAAGCCTGCAAGTCGGACACGGACTCTTCCACGTCGGTCTTGTTGTCTGATTGGAGATCGTTCATGTATTCGATGAGCATGCCGAATTGGGTCCCCCAATCTCCCACGTGGTTCAGCCTCAGCACTTTTGCATTGCAAAACTCGAGGCATCTGCAAAGGGTGTCTCCAATGATGGTGGAACGGAGGTGTCCGACGTGCATCTCTTTGGCCACGTTTGGCGAGGAGAAGTCCACCACCACCTTTTGATGTCCTCCAGGCAGTGGAGGAGCCCACGACTTGACTCCATCTCGCAGCATCTGCGCCACTTGTGCGGCGAGGTAGGCGTCGGAGACGGTGGCGTTGATGAAACCAGGACCGGCGATGGAGGTGCTGGCCACCATGTCGTTTTCCGGCATGGCTTGCAGGATTTTCTCCGCGACGTTCCTGGGACTTTTGACGTCTTCGAACCCTTCCTTGGCTTTGAGCACGCGGAAGAGTCCCATGGCGTTGTTGCATTGATAGTCGCCGAACTTGGCGTTCTGCGTGGCAGCCACCAGCGGCTCTGCAGCCACGCCTGGGAAGGCACGCTCCAAGGCTTCTCCGAACAGCTTCTCCACCCTCGCTTGGAGCGGCGGTGTGGCCATCTTCTTCGCACGCGAGAGTGCAGCGCAAGCCACACGTGGACGTGCACGACTGATGCGCATCCGACACACAACTCCGCACCACGTCGGACACCTTCGTCCCATCCGTGGTGGGACCCTCCGCCGCCCCCTCCCATCGATACCTTGGGCTCGCGAATCGAAAGGATCGAGCAGACGTATCGAAACCTTCTCTTCCATCGATACGTGCGGCGCTCGAATCGAGAGGATGCGGTCCGAGTATCGAAACCTCGGGGCTCATCGATACCTCCCGGAGTGTCATCGAGATGTTACCCCGATGATAGCGATATCTTGCTCCTCGACCAACCCCGGTCGGGTTCGTCCCGTCTTTCGATCCTTCTTCCAATGCCCCCCTTTCGCCCGACGTCTTCTTGTGCAGGATCCGAAAGGGGGGCATTGGACCCTTTCGACCTGGCACCGTTCCATGCCGGTGCCATCACAAGTGTCGGCCACGTCGAGACGCGTGTTGCTGCGCACTTGCTTCGACCAAGGCGATCGATTTCGACTTCAAGGACAAGGCAGAAGAGCGTAGGAGACGAGAAGACATGCGCGTGGTGATCAAAGTGGGCACAAGCAGCTTGATGCTGCCAGAAGGGCTGGGCGGAGGAGGACTGCGAGTGGCAGCCATCGCAAAGCTGTGCGAAGTGGTGGCACAGCTGCAACGAGAAGGTGCGCAGGTGGTGCTCGTCTCCAGCGGAGCCGTGGGAATCGGAGCCAGGAGGTGCGGGCTCGAGTCCAGACCCAACGAACTGGCAGCCAGGCAAGCTTTGGCAGCGGTGGGACAAGTGCACCTTATGAGGTTCTACGACGAATTGCTGAGCGCCGTGGGAGGCAGAGCAGCACAGGTGCTGCTCACCTTGGAAAATCTGGCCAAGAGATCCCAGTGGTCGAGCGCAAGAGCCACATTCGATGCACTCTTTGCCATTGGTGCCGTGCCCATTGTGAACGAAAACGATACCGTGGCGGTAGAAGAATTGCGTGTTGGAGACAACGATACCCTGGCTGCACACGTGGCGTCCATGGTGGAAGCCGATTGGCTCTTCCTGCTAACCGATGTGGACGCCATCTATACGGCAGATCCAAGGACCTGCGCAAATGCCAAGCCCATACGCACGGTGACCTCTGCCGCACAACTGCATGCCCATTCACGAGGAAATCCGTCCGTCCAACTAGGACATGACAGCAAGACACCCATTGAGCACGCACACACCCAGGAGAGAAACAGCCACCCTTGTTCCCAAAAGAGTGGCGACGCACTGGCTGAGCAAACCTCCTCCATGAGTTTACGTTCAGCAGAGGAGCAAGCAAGCGCCAAATCCGCCCATGACCATGCCAGTAGTGACAAAGACGGCAACAAAGACAATGTGGAAATCAAGGGCGTTGGAATTGGAGGCAGCGGAAGTGGATGGGGCACTGGAGGCATGGAAACGAAAGTCACCGCGGCAACCATCGCCACCGCTGCGGGCGTGAAAGTAGTTGTGTGCAATGCACGGGAACCGGAAAGAGTTGCTGATGCTGTTCGAGGGGCAGAAGTAGGTACGCTTTTCCTCGCCCAACCTCGGCCTCTTCGCCAATCCAAGCGGTGGATACTGAGCATCCCCCCGGCAGGAACAGTAGTCATTGATGGCGGTGCAGTGTCTGCTGTGCGTGAAAAGCGCAAATCCCTGTTTGCAGCAGGGATCGTGCGCATCGATGGGCATTTTGGATCGCAACAGGCTGTCCGCATCGTGGGGAACGAGGATGGCGTGGAGTTTGCTAGAGGTCTCACAAACTTCTCCTCCGAAGATCTCCAGAAGGTGAAAGGGTGCGCCTCGGTGGATTTCTTCGAACAACTGGGATATCATGCAAGCAGTGAAGTTGTGCACAGGGACCAACTCTGCCTGCTCGACACTCAGTGATGGCCTTTTGTTATAAGATCCCACGCTTTCCACAAGATAATTTGGTAGCAAATGGCTGGTGAGCCCTGGCGGAAGCAGCAGGGGACAGAACGCCGCTTTGCTGCACATATGTTCACTCGCATGAAAACAGACGCACACCTTCATCTTCTGGAAGTTCTGGCCTGTTCTCTAAGAATTACGAATCAGCAAAGCACTGGACACGAAGGAATCAGATTCAAGAGATGGTATGCAAGTTTGAGGTCGGAGCGCAGCGCGCCTCGCCACTTTTGCATTAAAGTAGAAAGGCGAATTGTTCCCCCCTCATGATTCTTCTTCGTCGATCTTTGGTGCAAGGTAGTAGCGAACATATCCCATGTCCGCGATGCGGTATTCCACAACAATAGGAAGGTCCTTGGACATTGACAGTGTCACGCTAGACGACAGGGGTGTTGCTTTGGTAAACGAAATCAGGTAGCGCATGGCAAATGTGAGGGCAACAGGTTCGTCCAAGTCGATGACGGTGGGTTCTTGGTCCTCGTCCACCGAGGTGTTCTGCCTGCACGTGACGTTGGCACTCCCAATGTCACCGGACACCGAGAACTTGATCCCCTCCTTCGTGACGGAGATCAGCACGGTGTCCCCGATGGAACTGAGATCCCTGCAAATCCTTTGAAAGTCCGCTGCTGGCATTTTCACCCTCGCGCTGTACTCCGTGTCAGGGATTCCCAAGTGCTCACTATCAATGTCCATGAGCTTCAGCTCGAAATCGGAGATCTTGTCTTGTTCTATCGTGGTGCGATTCGTTTCGCATACGATTCCAGGTTAGCACATGTTCGTCGGCACGTTCATCGATAGGCCGGCGTTGCGAGGTCTTCAACTGGGCCGACACTTACTTGGGCTCTCGAACATGAAGGTCACACTGTCTCCCTTGTCATCCGCTTTGAGGGTGATGATGTCGTCGTTTCCAGCACACTTGAGCATCTTGGACATGTTTCCCAAGTTCATGCCTGTCCGATCGTCGTTCGTTCGCGTCGGTCAGTCGGAGTGCTCCTCTCGTTGTTTTTTTCCCGCCAGCTCATTCTCATTCGTTTCGCCATCGTTCTTCGCACCCATGGAGATGTTCCTGTCGCATCGGTAGTGTTCGAATCCTTCCGACCTCAGCAGCAAGCTGACGAGTGCCACGTGCGAGGAGTCCATCGCTTGCAGCGAGAATCCTGTGGCGCTGCAGTCGAAGTTGGCATCGGTGACCAAATCCTTGACCGATTCGAGCACTTTCTTCAGCAGGCTTCCCTGCACCAGCCTCGCTTCGAACATGTCGCACGGCTTTTTTGCTGTTCAGATCTCCTTCCTTCCGCCTCTGGCTTGCCAGTAGCTTGCACGTCCGATCCACGTGCGCACGTGCGTGTCAAGCTCGGCGCACCACCTCCGTCTGCTTGGCGGGAAGCCCTTCCCGCCAAATCCCTCCCGCCACCCCATCCTCGACGGGCCAAGCAGGCGGATCGGGGATGGACATGCGCCGATGAGGATTTCCTAGGTTGGGCTACCATACGTCCTCTGCGGGCGATGGTGGGAGATGGGATGGAGATGGGAGTGAAGAAAGAATGCATCAATGCGAAGGCGACGTCCACGAAGTGCCATGGCACGACCAACGCGTGCAGGAAAAAGCGTGTCCGATGCGTGAAAGAAGAGGAAAAGACGGACGGACGTGCAAGGGTGGTCCACGAAGGAAAAGATGGCCGAGCAGAGACGGAGACGCAATGGGACGGAAGGCCGTCCCACCGTCCAAAGCACTACACCTCGTCCTCGTTCAAGAGAAGGTTGGGTATACCTTTGGAAATGGGAAACTTACGTCCCGTCTCTGGACAGACCAACCATCCCTCTTCGACGTGGACTTCCAACAGTGCGTGGTGGAACGCACGCAGGAAGTCCTCGTCGTCCAACATCTCCTCCGTGCATTCGTCCGGCAAGCCGGACACCCCGAGTCCATCCGCAGCCTCTTTCAACGCCTTCCATTCGAGCTTGGGATACATCTGTCGCAAGAAATCCGCGTCGAAATCCACGTGGGTCTCTTCCACTTGGTCCGCTTCGATCTTCATGGGGAATCCGTTCTGCACTCCGCGTATGTTGCAGCTCAGCATGTTGTGCGTGAGCAGCTTCATCTCCACGTCCTTCGCCACCCAACCACGCCGATCCACCTCCTGACGCACGCCTGCACGAGCGTCCTTTCGTCGCGTATTGGAGCGCCGCCGACGCTCGTCTTCCTCTTGTCTGCACCGTCCTTCCCCTCCTACGAAGCGTCCCCTCACAAATCCCTTAGGATCTCTCCTTCCCTCGCATCGCGATCTCTCCCCTTATCATCGAGATCTTTTGGGTGGAAGGTTTCGATCGTTTCGGTGCGTGAACGAGTTGCCTCACGTGTCGGAAACTGCGTCCGACACGTGCTCGCTTCGTGGACGTGCACGCGCACCGTGGAAGGTCGTGGATCGACGAGGAGACCGCGTCGTAGGACGAGAAGGACGTGGTAAAGATGCGGACGCGTCGGATGGTGCGGCGAAGGAACGGCAGGCACGCCGCTTCGTCCCGACCGTAGACCTGGCCGGACGAGAAGGTGGTTGGGAGCGGTTGGCGCACCATCCGTTCCGTAGAAACGACAGTTCGATGCGATCTGCCGTGGACGCATTCGTACGTCCGTCGTTGCTTGCGACTCGAACGTGTCTCTCTTGTGGATCTGTTGCTCGCCCATCGACGCCTCGGTGCGAAGGTTCGCGTCTCGTGGAGATACCTGTCGTTTCGAAGAACATCGCACAGCACGCACTGGATCGACAAGGACGCACGGCCACGTCGTCACGACGACCTCCAAGCTCGTCCTCGTCTCGGATGGGAGGACGCGACGAAGACGTGTGCTTGCGACCGTCGCCTGTCTCCCGTGCTCTTCTTCGCCGAGTCGAGCGAACGGCCCACGTGGGACGTCGCATGATGCGAGGGAGGTTCGGGTTCTTCTTGCCATGGATGGATCACTTTGTTTTTCTTTGCATTACAACGGATGAATGTCTGCCGCAGATCACGACGCGTCGACGGTCTTTTCATCGCCATCTTTGGAAGTCGTCGTCGTCGTCGTCGTCATCGTCCTTCTTCCCGAACACCCGGCTCACCGCACTTCGCACGAACTGCACGAAGAACATGAGCAGTGCGATTTGGAAGATGAATCCACCGCCAAATCCCATTCCATACACCGGCACGAACGGACTGAATCCGTAGAATCCACCGCCGTAGATGGGCGGTGCGACGAGCGGACCGCCGTAGTATCCGCCGTAGCCTCCTCCTGCACGCGGCGCGCTCGTCCTGGCTCTCGGTGCCGACCTGAAGTTGCTTCCTCCCACACGTCCGCCTCCTGCAGCCAACGCTTCGTCCGGTGCGGCGGTCAGGAGCATCGCACACGCCATGGCCACGACACCTGCGGTCTTGGCTCCGGGTGCGTTCCACGTCTTTCTCCCGTCTTCTTCTTTCTTCGCCATGGCCTTCCCCGCCACCTTCCTTCTGTTCCTGCCTCCATCCATCCGCACCATCCACCTTCCCTTACCGTTCGCCATCGTCGCGCGTTGCAAGGTGGCCATCGCTGCACGTCGGTGCTGCTTCGGTGGCACGTCGAATGGCCACGTCCATGGGGTGGGTTCCAGTCTTCGGATCCCTTTTTCCTCCGGATCCACCCGGGTCTTCGATCCGATTCGTCCGATGGAGAACCGGGGTCAGACCCGGGTGGAAACCGGGGAGATGCCGGACGAAAGGGAGAGGGGATTCGAAGCATCGAGACGGGTGGGAGAAGACACGCCCGGGGAACCCCCGTGCCCACACCACGACAGGGATTCGGACGTGACACGCGGAGGAATGAAAGGGAGGATAGAGGATATCCTCGTCGGGGATGGGGGAAGAAACGGGGACGCAAAAGGACGGTGTGAAAGCATACACCGCAGAGGAACAACAAGGAGAGGGAGCCAGGGTCCTCGTCGGGGAAGGGGGGAGGAAGGCGGTGCGCATTGGACGATGCGATGCGGATGGACGCCCGTCGCAAGTGTGGCATGGACGATCACGACAGTCGCACAAGCACAAGAAGCGGACGGTGGTGATGGAAGAGAGACCAAAGGAAGCACCAACGATCGCGCCACCGCCAAATGGAGGGTGTTCACGGACCGTGCCCGTGTACTCTGCCAGCAGAAGAAATTCGAAGAAGCAGAAGGATTCCTGCGAAAAGCGCTGCAAGAAGCCCAAGTGGGATTCGGAAACAAAGACGGACACGTGGCGGCGGCGAAACAGAACTTGGCAGACGTCCATCGACTGCAAAACAAACACGAAGATGCCGAAAAGCTGTATGGAGAAGCCCTGCAGCTGCTCGTGGAGGCAGAAGGAGCGGATCATCCCAGCGTAGGTGCCCTCCTCGATCACATGGGACTCTTCTACGCACAGCAAGAAAAGTGGAAGGATGCGGAAAAGGCGTACCGAAAAGCACTCGTCGCGAAAAAAGAATCCTTGGGCAACCAACACCAAGAATACGCGGCAACACTCGCACTGCTGGCCGAGGCCCTGGCCAAACAAAAGAAGATGGAAGCAGCCCTTGCGGCCATGGAAGAATCCGTCCGCGTGGTGGATTCCACAGGGCTGGTGTCTCCCGTCGTGCTGAACAAGAGGATGTTGAAACTCGCATCCATGTATGTCCAAGCGCGTAAATGGGGAGATGCCGCCAATTGGCACGCCCGAGCCATCCAGGAACTCGAACTCAACCTGGGACACTCGCACCCTCAGGTTGCGCTGGTGTGTGAAGATGTCGGGGTGGAACTGGCGCGAGGCGGCCGAGGTGATTCCGCCATCCCATACCTCGAAAAGGCTGCAAAGATTTGGGAAGAGGTGGCCGGTGAAAGCATCCAACGTGGTCGCGTGCTCCGGCGATTGGTCATGCTTCGGCTCGCCTCGGACACATCGCCGTCCTCCTTGGATAGCTGCTTGAAGGATCTGCAGACCTCGCTGGCCATCGCAAAGAAGGTGTGGAGGAAGACCCTGAACGATTGGAAATCGGGCCCTGCCCGTGGCCCGGACGTTTCCAAGGTTGTTCAATATTCACTACACAAATCAGCAGAAGAGTTTTCTCGAACACTCCTCGTGCAAGGAGTGCTGCTACATTTTTACAAAAATCCACATGAAGAGAAGGGGACAGATCCCCTGTACACCTGCACAGAAACAATTGAAGATTTGAAAAGCTGCCTGAGCGGACAGGAACTTCCGGTGGTTATGTCACAGCTGGAAGCATCATGCTCTAGGCTGCACAACGAAGCTTCGAAAGGACCCTTTGATACATTCCGTGCAACGATAATAAACATGTTGTGAGCTTGGCTCGCTTGGTCATCTTTGTCCCTCCTCTTATCAGTTCTTTGCTTTGAGTTCCTCCAGGCGCCTAGCAAGATCATTCTGCGCTTCCGCCGCTGGTACAGCGGTCGCGGTCCTGGGCATGTCGGTTTGCAATTCTAGGCTGTGTTCATCAGCGACTTGTTGCATGAGTTCTTGCACTTGCTCGGCGGGAGTGGTGATGGCCGTGGCATTGCTCATGGCCTTCTCCAAGTATTCCGTCCGCAGATCCAGGCTTTCGAACTGCTTTTCGAAGCTGTCCATCGTGGCAGATATTTGTTCGAGGTTGTTGGATTTCAAGGCCGAATCCAAGCTTTTGACGATGCCGACCATGTTCTTGTTCACCAGGTTCATCTTGGCTTGCGTGTCGAGCCTGGACACGACGGCGTCTAGCCTGGAAGCCAGCCTCAAGTAATTGAGCTGTTCGTTCTTCTTCCGTATGGCGTTCTGGGCGTAGATTTGGGCACCTTCCATGTTCCCTTTCTCGATGGCTTTCTTGACACGTCCACGTTCCGCCTTCTCTTCCTTCTCGCACTTCTTGGACTGTCGTTCCAGCTGCTTGGCTGTGAGCTTCAGGTTGAACACCTGGTCCATCAGCCTGCGATCTGCACGCGAAGCCATCTTTTCTTCGGCTCCAAATCGCACCACGACACCGTCGATGGAACCAAGCACCGACGGGAACCTGTTGCTCGACTGGACTCGATCCGCTACGGCTCGCCTCTCTCTCTCAGGTCCTGGGTGCAGCGGAGGAAAGGGGGGCATTGGAAGGTAGGTGCGGGAGGAAAGGGACACAAATGCCCCCCTTTTTTGGAGCACGGGAAAGGAAGCGAAGACAAGACGTGGCATGGAACCCACACGGTACGTGGAAGCGTCGTCGTCGTGGATTCTACGGCCTCCCGAAGGACGTGGACATGGCAAGGTGAGGGACAAGAGGGTCCGAGAGCGCAGATCCTGAGGATTGAATCCGTTCCTCGTTGGAAACAAATCGATGCCATCGCTCCCACCGCAACATTGCTTGATCCTGAAAGGAAAGCGCCAAACGTAACGGGGTGCAATACTTCCATCCATGCTTACGTTCGTGGAAGAAGTACATGCTACATATATCGCGTGACCCCACTCCGTGCCACAATTGCATGGCGCGAGACAAATGTCATCGGTCCTAATCGAACTGATGTGAGTTGTGCTGGACTTCTCGTAAGGCCGAAGTGCGTGTCACGAAGTACGAGGCATGCTACGAATGGCAAGGGATACTACCACAACTAGCCCAATATCGATCGCACCATATTGCGTTTGGATCTCTCTAAATCTTGAAGGTCTATTTTCGCAAAATCATCTACTCGAAGCGCGAAACGAAAGGTTGCTTTCCACCCCGCTACTCCTACAGAGCAATTCCTAAAGTTCGATGCATCTATGCATCTCGGTTGCTCTCTCAATGTGGAAGCCATTTTTACGCCTACTCTAGAACATGAACGCGCCTTGACCTCGCATTTTTCAATCATTGGCGTAGGACAAAACCAAGAGCCCTACAGAACGAGGCGAATCAAGCACTAGTGCATGCTATGGTGCACCTTTGCACGCTACAAATGAGAAAGTGGACTTCAAAAACTGAGGGATGTTATGTCTTTTCTCAATTGATGTCCAATTGTCCAGCGTCGTTGTAGAAGCCTAGTGAATAGGGAGTCGCGCCAAACTACCAAAAGTTACAATATTTGCCGTGGTTTTATTCGAATATACGATCCTTCAATGAAGGTGGAGAAGAATTTGCGTGAGCAAATAATTCCGTGTTGGGATATGCCTGCGAACGTCGCATGCAAAGAAACTCCTGCATTAACCATAGTGATTTGAACGAGCCATAATGAAAGAGCTTATCTTAATAAGATAGAAAAGTTGTTGAAGGCTTTGGCACTTCTAGTCGAACAAGTGGCACTGCATAGTACCACGAACGAAGGTAGGATTAGATTCCAAAGCCAGACATCATATGTGTGAAGGTTGGCCGCTTTTCGCACTACACGCTACACCTTTCTAATTTTCAAGCTGCAATACAATGTTGACATGTTGCTTGAAAACGTCTTTGGATGGTGTGTAGCCTTAATCCTCAAGTTCGTGCCCGAATTTGGAACAGGTTCATAAATGTTGCGTGCTCCAAGGGGATCTTCGTTGATCTCAAAGGGGGAGAGGACCACACCAGGGCAGACAGCAATGCACTCGAAATAAGCGAGGCAAGCCAGTGTTTGCCACAGCATGGCAATTTGTAACAGAAGAGGACGCCAAACCTCCTGCTTCTCGTACTTCTGTTGCACTACATGTCTGTGTTGCATGCTACGGTGTCAATATACCGGGTTTTTATTTCGCAAGAGCTGGAAAAGTAAGCGGTAGAAACACAGGAAGAAAAGAGACACAGCAGCTGTGCAGTGCAGAGGACGGGTCACCAGAAAGGAAATGTTGCCTGACGGCATTTTACACACCAGCGTCTACAGGAAAGACTCCAGCTTCTCTACCTCCTTCTTGGACCCAACAAACAGTGGGACCCTTTGGTGGACTTCCTCGGGGCATACATTTAGCACCGGCCCCTTCCCTGTGGATCCCTTGCCACCAGCTTGTTCTGCAATGAACGACATAGGTGCACATTCGTAGAGAAGGCGTAGTTTGCCGTTCGGGTTCTTCTTGTCACCAGGGTAACCATAGATGCCTCCGTACAGCAACGTCCTGTGGAAGTCGCCCACAAGAGATCCAATGTAACGTGCTGAGTAAGGCTTGGAGCCATCTGCTGGAGCCTTCAGTTCGGCCATGTAGTTCTGTAGGCCCTTGTCCCAAGATGCATAGTTACCCTCGTTGAAGGAGTAAATCTTGCCTTCCTCAGGAATTTTGACATTATCATGGGTGAGCACAAATTCACCAATCTGCGGATCCAGCGTGAACCCAAACACTCCAGCTCCAATAGACAACACAAGAACTGTGGATGAGGAGTACATGCAATACCCTGCACCCAACAATCCGGATCCTGGCTGGCAAACATTGACGATGCAGTTCTGGACAAGCTCATCTGCATCACTCACATCCATCCTGCATTCAGCAGTCGGCTCGTAGATGCCCCAGATGGACCCTGTGGAAATGCCAGCATCGATGTTGGAGGATCCGTCCAGAGGATCAAAGACAACAATGTAGTTTCCAGAGTACGTGTCTTCCACTGCTACTGGAGTATCTTCCTCCTCCGATGCGATGATCCCAGTGCGGCCACTTGCACGGAGGCAATTGCAGAACACATCGTTGGAGACCACATCAAGCTTCTTCTGATCCTCCCCTTGCACATTGGTCTCTCCTGCCAATCCAGTAAGATTGGAGATGCCTGCACGGTTCACCAGCGAGGCAATTTGCTTGCACGCGGTGGCGATGGAACTGAACACCACCACCAACTCGTTGTCGATGGTACCTTTTCTCTCCTCCTGTTGCATGGACATCCGTGGATTCGCGCGTCAGCCGCACTATTCCCCTACTTGCCGTCCCGGACGGGAGGCTTTGATTGGTTGAACGGACCATGTCCAATTCCAGGTACAAGGTGTTCAGGACTTACATTCAGGAGCCAGGTGGTGAGCGTTTGGATGGCGAATTCGTTGCCTTTGCTCATCTGCGCAGGTTTCGGATCCACGGTGACGGCATGGACCTGCGTCGATCCAGACGGCACGTTTCGTTCGTTTGCGTGTCGGTCGTCCCGGTCAGTTGCTGTGTGAAAGGTCGACGGCACGTGGTGTCGGTGTCCGCAAACCGGATGTTCGCTACGTCAACCGCACGCAAGTTTTCCCTTTCACGTACGGATGTTTGACGGCATGTTCATGCATCTTTCGTCGTGCGTTTCGTTTTGGTTCGTGCAGGGTTGGTTGCGTGCCTCACCTTTCCTGGTTCTCCCGTGGCTCGTGCGAGGACGACGCGCGTGTCGGTTTGGCACGTTTTCTTTTGCTTGGCCTCCATCCACCCTCTTTGTTCCTTGTTTTTCCATCCTTTGTTGGCCGTGCTGATCCCACGTGCCGTGCGCACACGTGCATGCGTGCTTGCCGCCGTCGCCATTGCGTCGGTGTGGTGTGGTTCGTGGTCCACTGACGATCGACCGGGGATGGAGCCTCCCTCCCTTCCTGGTTTGAGAGAGAGGGGGGTCCATTTCCCCGGACGGGGTGGATAAGGGGGGTTTTTCGGGATGGGTGGGGTTGGGGTTCTTCTTCGGGTTCGAAAGGGGAGAGATAGTTGGACGAAAGGAGGATTCGAAAGGAGGATCCCCACCGATCGAAAGGGAAGAGACCGCCCCTCTCCTCGTCCTGGGAGAGTGAGGGATTCAGGGAGAGAGGAGAAGATTCTCCCCAGGGAAGGTGGAGGCGAACGGAGGATCCTCTCTCCACCACAAGATGGCAGTGGTGCATCAAACCGACCATCCCATGGCTGCTGGACCCATGGAACACAACGATCGCACGAATGGTGCGACGAAACAACCGTGGGATGGACCGGACGGAACGTCGGTGGATGGGAATGCACGGCGAAAGAATCCGCCACATCCGTCGATGCGTACATGTAAAATGAATAGAAATGACGGTTGTACTACACATGAAACACCCGTAGGAATGAACGAGTGGTATCCATCGCCTCCCCAATCAAACACATACAGAGCCCTAGGAGGTCATGCATCCACCTATACACGCGCAAGGAGACGAACCAGGACATACCGGCAGATCTGCCAGATTTCCCACCGCCACCACACTGCACTGCAAAAAAGCCAAGTCGGTTCTTCGTGACGAACGCAATCAAAGGAAGCGTCCTTGCCGTCCCCTTGCGTTCCACGAAAAATCCTGGATTAGATCAGGAGTTCCCTGCCGTAAATCCAGCTGAAAGGAACGGACTTCTTGGGCTGCTTGGCCTTCCTGGCTGCGCTCCTCTCCGCCAGTTTGCGAATGCGATCGGGGAGCTTGCAAAGGTACTGCTGGGCTTCTTCGGCCTCCGGCTTCAAACCCTTCCTGGAGGGTACGTCCCACTTCTTGATCAGAAACTCCATGATGTCTGCATAGTCCCACGCAGTGTAGGTGCCGGTCTTCTCGGCGATTGCTGAGAAGTCTGCAAACAGGTTACGTCCGCCGGTGTTCTGCTCGTGCTCGCCGTCGTTCATCATGTGAGCAGGCATGACAATCTGCTTGCGCATCATGTCTGCAAAAGCAAGCATGGCACCGTCCGGATCTCTCATGAAAAGCTGCTCTACAATCTTTCCGTACCCGACCTCGTGCCTAGCCTCATCGGCGGCAATGTTCCTGCACATGGAACTCAGGACTTCGTCCCCGTATTTTTTGGCATCCACCGCCGTGTTGGTGTGGGATACTTTGGTGGCCCTCTCTTGGAAGGAAGTGTACACGAATCCAAGGTAAGGATTGTTCTCTGTCTTGGGATCCATCCCGCTGGCGATGAGCCTCTGGATGGTAGATTCCACGGCCCTCATGTTCACACGTCCGGTGAGGTACATGTACTTGTTCATGACATCGCCGTGGCGGTTCTCTTCTGCCGTCCAGAGTCGAGTCCATCTGGCCCATGCCGTGACGCTGGCCCCGGTCTCGTCGCGGATCCCATCGAGGCTGTTCAGCATGGCCATGTAGGTAGGAAGCGCTTCTTCGGTGATCATGTCTCCCACGAAGGTGACCAAGTACTCGTCGGGGACGGCGGCCGTGCGTTCCCTCATCTCTCTGACCCTCTCTTCAAAGCCATCGCCGGAAGGTTCGGGCATAAAATCAGCGGGTTGCCAGCACTGTTCCACGGGCTTGAGGAGGTCCAGGAGCTGTTGCACGACCCCCAGACGCAAGCATCGGTCGATTCGTCGTCGTTTTCACGACGTTGGGCGTTTCGTCACGAGGTTTCGTCAGCGTCCGTGTTTTTCCTTGCGATCCTTCGTTTCCGTGTACGGTTACGTTCGATCGCATCGTGGTCTTTCGTTTTGTTTCTTCCTTTTTTTTTCTTTCGGTCCGCACCTCTTCTTCGGCGAATCCATCGAGGTCTTGGATGACTTCGAATCTCTCTTGGGTGAGCGTGTGTGCTTTTTGTCCGTTTTCATAGACGATGGGCGACCACGTTTTTTCCTTGAAGGTCTTGGTGTGGGCCGCCACGTCCGCCGCTTTGCACGTGGTCTTTCTTGCCGTGGCGTAGGCACCTGAAGCGTTCGCCACCGTCGCATTCGCACGTCCCCGTCGTTCGTTTGCACGTCCGCGTCCACGTCGACCCGTGTTGGTTCCGTTCCACGTCAGCCAACCGTTTTTCTCTCCGTCTCCATCTCTCTTTTTTCTTTCCTTTTTTTCCATCGCGTTTCTTTTCGCTCCTTCCACCGTGGGTATCTTCCCTCTCCTTCCTCGTGCACGTCACCCACCGTCTCGTTTGCATCCGATGGGTTTGAGGGCGTGGCAAGTGCGCAAGGCCATGGCGCCAATGGTGCGACGTCGGTGTCTCGTGCCCACACGGTCTCTGCCTCTGTCTCTCTCTGCCTCATTCTGTGTGGGTGGGGGTCGGCCGTCCACCCCACAGGGGAAAGACACTCGGGGGGGGGGTC
>LFIK01002028.1_pt1 | contig 16267 bp, 12 predicted proteins | sample 643401 | NCBI WGS metagenome assembly LFIK01 (sample SAMN03777447, study PRJNA286221) | soda lake metagenome | biome: soda lake; feature: Kulunda steppe; material: water; isolation source: sample T5-Br brine of Lake Tanatar-5 | place: Russia: Kulunda steppe | collected 2010-07
GTGACCGCGCCAAGGCGGTGAACTACGGCCTGGCCTACGGGCTGACCTCCTACGGCCTGTCGCAGCAGCTGAGCATCCCGCCCGACGAGGCCCAGGCGATCGTCGACGCCTACTTCGAGCGGTTCCCCGACGTGCGCGCCTTCCTCGACGAGGCCGTGCAGGCCGCGACCCGTGACGGTTACACCACGACCATGTTCGGGCGGCGGCGCTATCTGCCGGACCTGCGCTCCGACAACCGCAACCGGCGGCAGATGGCCGAGCGGATGGCCCTGAACGCGCCGATCCAGGGCACGGCCGCCGACATCATCAAGCTCGCCATGATCGAGTTGCAGCGGGCGCTCGACCGGTCCGGGCTCGTGACCCAGCAGCTGCTGCAGGTTCACGACGAGGTCATCCTCGAGGTGCCGGAGGGTGAGCTGGACGCGGCCCGCGAGCTGGTGGTGACCACGCTGGCCGGGGTGGCGGAGCTGGCCGTACCGCTGGAGGTCGACACCGCGTTCGGCCCGACTTGGTTCGAGGCCCAGAAGCACTGAGCTGGGCGTTGACCCGGTGGCCCACGCCGTCGTCGACCCAGATCGGTGTGCCGCGGCGAGCGCCCAGCGGTGCCGATCGGGAGGCACCAGCCGCGAGTGTTGGTCGCGTATGAAGCAAAGCTTCATCGATATGGTTTATCATGACGCATAGGCGCGTCATTCCCGCCCCGCTCGGGCGAGTCCGTGCTGCCGTCCGGTGCGTCGTCCGTGCGCTGCACCCGGAGGTAGCTCGGATGACGATCGATCTGCATCACCTGGCGCTCGACGCGCTGGACCACGCCGCGGACGAGCTCGCGCTCGATGACTGGATCCGTGCGAGCCTGCGCCAGCCCGAGCGGACCTTGTCCGTGCAGGTGCCCTACGTCACCGACGCGGGTGACGTCCGCGTCGTACCCGGCTATCGGGTGGCGCACTCGACCGCCCGAGGACCGGCGAAGGGCGGAACCCGCTTTCACGCGGACGTGACGCCCGAGGAGGTCGCCGGGCTCGCGACGCTGATGAGCGTCAAGACGGCGCTGATGGACCTGCCGCTCGGCGGCGGGAAGGGCGGCATCACGATCGATCCGAAGGCGCTGAGCGAGTTCGAGCTCGAGTCACTCACCCGGAGCTATACCCGGGCGATCGCCAGCAACATCGGGCCGGACGTCGACGTGCCGGCACCGGACGTCAACACCGGTGCGCGGCACATGGACTGGATCGCGGACGAGTACGCCCGGGTCATCGGCCGGGCGACACCGGCCGTGGTCACGGGCAAGTCGATCGCGGCCGGCGGCTCGCTCGGCCGCGACACGGCGACGGCCGCGGGTTGCCGTGCGGTCATCCTCGCCAGCGCCGAACGTCTCGGCCTGCCGAGCGACGCCCGGGTCGTCATTCAAGGCTTCGGGAACGCCGGTGCCCACCTCGCGCGGATGCTCCAGGCCGACGGGCTCCGGGTGGTCGGACTCGGCGACAGCCGCGGCGCGATCCACGATCCCAGTGGTCTCGACGTCACGGCCGTGACGGCCACCAAGGCCGCACACGGGTCGGTGATCCACCATCCGGGTGTCGAGCTCGTCTCGGCAAGTGACCTGCTCGCGCTCGACTGCGAGATCCTGGTCCCTGCGGCCCTCGAGGGCGCGGTCGAGCAACCGGAGGCCGAGGCCGTCCGGGCGCGACTCGTCGCCGAAGCGGCCAACGGTCCCTGTACCCCCGACGCGGACGCGGTGCTCGTCGACCGGGGGATCACCATCATCCCCGACGTGCTCGCCAGCGCCGGCGGGGTCACCGTGTCGTGCTTCGAGTGGCAGCAGAACCGGCGGGCCCAGCGATGGAGCGAGGCGGTGGTCGCCGACCGACTGGCTGCGAAGATGGCGACCGCCCTCCACGAGCTCTGGCACGTGGCCGAGTCCCGGCAGCTGCCGATGCGGACCGCCGCGACCGTGCTCGGCGTCGATCGCATCGCGACGGCGTTGGCGGCCAGGAAGCACGGTGCCGTGGACGAAATCGCCTCCTGACCGCACTACCGTTCCTCCGTAGTCGCAGGACCGCCAGTCGCCGAGGGAGTCCGTCGTGTCGCAGACCACCACCAGCGGCACGCCCCTGCTCGACGAGCTGATCGACGGGGTCCACGTCGGCGACAACCTGGTGGTAGTCGGTGCCGCCGGGACCCCCGTCGAGTTGTTGGTCTCGCGGTTCATCGCGGCGGCACGCGGCGAGGTGCCCCTGGTGGTGGTCCGCCTCCTCGACGCACCGGAGCAGCCCGTTCCGGACGGGATCCGGGTTGTCGACTGGTCACCGGCCACCACCGGACGGCGCTCCATGTTCGAGGACTCGATCGCCCCCGATGCCGGATTCACCGAGGCGCTGGCTGGCCTCGAGGCCATCGACGACGAGCTCGGGAGCGGGGCTGCCTTCGTGTTCGATCCACTCGCCGCCGTGCCGGATCGATGGGGTCCCGACGCCGCACTGGAGCTGTTTCTCGCGATCTGCCCACGTCTCTATCGGCGCAGGAGCCTCGCCGTGTGGCCGATCCAAACGGATCAGCACCGACCGAGTTTCCTGCGACGGCTCGAGGAGATCACGCAGGTCGTCGTGCAACTCGACGGCGATGACGGTCGGCTGCGACTCACGGTTCGCAAGGCCGATGGGCGTCGTCCCGATGTCGTCGGACGCAGTATCCATGCGGAGGTCGTTGACGGCGACCTGCGCCCGACCGACTCGCCGGTCACCGCCCGGGCGCGCCTCGGCGGGGCCGTCCGGGACCAGCGGCTGGCGCGCGGACTGTCCCAGACGGAACTCGCGCGCCGGGTCGGCATCACCCCGTCCGCCCTGTCCCAGGTCGAGCGTGGTGTGCGGGGGCCGTCGGGTGACACGCTCGTGCGCCTCTGGGAGGTCCTCGAGGTGCCCTTCGGGCCCGAATCGTTCCCCGATCGGGGGTATCGGGTTTCACGGCGCAGCGGCCGTGAGCGTGTCCGCCTCCAGGAGGGGTTGCACGCCGAACGTGTCGCCGATGGCCCCCAGGGTGACGTCACCTGGATGCTGGAGCTCGACCCGGGCGCGAGCGGCGACCGACAGCCGTTCGCGGTCAAGTCGGCCGAGACCGTGGTCGTGCTCCGCGGTGTCCTCGATCTGCAACTCGAGGGACGGACCGAGACCTTCCACGAGGGCGATGCCGTGGTGCTGACCGCTGCCGCGCTGAGCGGGTGGGCGAACCCCGGGCCGCACCCCACCGAGCTCCTGTGGAGTCTGGGTCCGGCGAGCTAGGTTCAGCTTTGACGATATCATGAAGCAATGCTTCACGATTCGTGATGCTCTTCTCGGGAGGTCGACCGTGGTCGCCGATGCCACCATTTCACCCACCAGTACCCGGCCGATCCGGACCCGGGCCGGACGGACCTGGCTCCAGGCGCGTCATGACCGCATCACCGCCCGGCTCGCCGACATCGAGGTGGAGCTCCACAACGAGCGCACCGATCAGCTCGTCGCTGAGCACCAGCGCCTCGTCGAGCAGGTGGAGGCCCTGACCCAGGTGCTGCGTAACGCGGTCGCCCCGGCCGACGTGCGCGATGATCCGTCCATCGTGGAGGTGGGGGACGAAATCGAGGTCCGGTTCCCGGACGGCGACGTCGAGAGCTTCCTCATCGTGCATCCGGTTGAAGCCGGCATGGACGAACACCGGACCTCGATGGATGCGCCGTTGGCTGCGGCCGTGCTCGGGCGCCACCCGGGGGACCGCGTGACGGTCACCTCGCCCGCCGGGGTCTACCACTGCACGATCGAGCGTCGGACGCGGCTCGAGTAGCCCGCCCGACCCGCCGAGGAGGTTGCGGATGCTCCCACGGGCGCTGCGCAGGACCGCCCGCCCGTTCGTCGGGCAGGCCCACCGACCGTCGGGCAGCCCACTGCGCCCGCACGTCGCGGTCGACCGCTGCGACCCGGCCACACGGGATCGGCTGCAACGACTGGCGAACGCCACCGGGTCGTTCGTCGTAGCGCTGCCCGCGGACGCGGCCTGCGAACGACCTCTGGTCGTCGTCGTGACCCTCGGCCCGGATTCCGAGGACGGCGAACTGATCGTCCGGTTGCGGCGCGAGCACCGGGAGGACCCGTCGCGCCGGATGGTCGTGATCGGGCAGGGGACCACCTGGTTCGACGCCGCGTTCCGAGCGGGCGTGGACGCCTGGGTCGATCACACCGATGACGACGCAACCGTGCTGGCGGCGATCATCGGTTCGCCCCGTCATCCGAACACGAGCTCCAGGAAGGCCTCGACGACCGCCCAGACCACGAATCCCAGCACGTAGGCCGGCCGCAGTAGCACCCACAGCAGTCGGTGCAGCGGCGACCCCAGCCGGGTGCTGACGGTGTTGCCGGTCACCTCCACCGCCACGCTCCAGATGAGCAGCGCGGCGGCCAGGCCGGCCGTCACACCGGGTGCCACCCAGGCGCACGCGGCGAACAGCGCGAGCCCCAGCACCGTCAGGACGACGGTGACCCCCAGGGAGGGCAGATCCTCGCCGGGACGGTCCGGATCCCATCGCGCGGGGGCGTGACGCGAGCGCACCCGTGCCCGCGACTTAGGCCAGCGGGCACCCTCGCTCATCGCGACGGGCGTACGCGGTTGCGGGCCGGGGTCACGCGTCCACCACCTGCTCGGCGGCGCTCGGACCTGCGTCGCGGGCCCAGTCGAGCGCCTTGGCGGCGACCTCCAGCAGCTCGATCGTGTAGCGGCCCGGCGGTCCGGTCATCCGGAACCGGACCCGGCCGAACATGTCGGTGGTCGCCTGCACGGTGGCCGATCGCTCCGGGCCACCGATCGTGGCGTCGACCGCGATGTCCGAGCAGCGTTTGTCCTCGGCGTCCCGGATCTCGACCATGAAGGTGACCCGGTGCTGGCCGTCGTCAAGTGACGCCACCTCGAGGCTGTCGAGCCGGGTCACGCGCAGCGGCTCGATGAACAGTCCGGTCTTGGGCAGGTCGTCAGGTTGCCGTTCGAGCTCGACCCGGCGACGCACGGCGCGGCGGAGACGACGACGGATCACGACGGACTCCCGACACGGACGGGGTAGAGCACGAACGGGCTCGGTGGCGAGCGGTCAGGGTAGTCCCCGGTGGCCGGCCGCCGTACGGCCCACCACCGAGCGCGGTCGGTCGCGGGTTCGCGTCGATCGTGGGTCCGGCGCGACTGGCTCGTGCTAGCGCGACGTCATCGGGAGTCGGCGCGTGCGGTGCAACCGACCAGGTGGTCGTCGACCAGGCCCATGGACTGCATGAACGCATACGCCGTGGTCGGCCCGATGAAGCGGAAGCCACGCCGCTTGAGGTCCTTCGACAACGCGGTGGATTCGGGCGTGGTCGCCGGCACATCGTGCATCGAGCGGGGAGCCACGTGGTCGTCGGGGGCGTAGCGCCACACGAAGGTGGCCAGTGAGTCCTCGACGGCGACGAGGTCGAGGGTCGCGCGGGCGTTGCCGATCGCCGCCTCGATCTTGCCCCGGTGGCGCACGATCCGGGCGTCCGCGAGCAACCGTTGCACGTCGCGGTCGTCGAACCGCGCCACGCTCGCCGGCTCGAACCCGGCGAAGACCTCCCGGAAGGCGTCGCGCTTGCGCAGGATCGTCAGCCAGGACAGGCCGGCCTGGAAGCCCTCGAGACAGAGCTTCTCGAACAGCCGGACGTCGTCGTGGACGGGGATCCCCCACTCCGTGTCGTGGTAGGCGACGTAGGTCGCATCGTCGCCAGCCCACCAGCAGCGCGTGCGTCCATTGGGGTCGCGGCGCAGCCCCTCGGGCAGCGGTCCGTCCGGCACCCGGTCCGGTGTCCCGTCCGCCATGGTGCGTGCTCCTGCCGTTCGACTCGATCACCCGGCCCTGCCGACCGCACCCGGGAGCCTACGAGTCCGGTCGGATGGCGCGCGTCCCACGTTGACAGGGGCCGGGGGTGGTGCGACCCTGACCGCCTGTCGGTGGCAACCGCTGTTGCCCGCGTGCCCGCCATCACCGGGGTTGACCCATCAGGGTCGACCCGGCGCGGTGATCAGGGAACATGCCGGGACACCTCGCCACGTCGCTCGGCCCACCGACGCGTTGCACCGCATGTCCGAATCTGCACTCCCCGTCCATCCATCCGCTGACCGAAGAGACCCGACCCCGATGTCCGACACCCCGACTCCCGAGACCTCCACCGCTGCCGCCGACACGGCCCCGCAGCCCACCGCCCCGGCCGCCGACGAGCCTGTCGTCGTCGCGCAGGACCCCGGCGGCTCCATGACCTCCACCGGCGATGCCATCGTGGAGAACGACCTCACCGACGAAGAGTTCGAGGCGGCGCTCGAGGGCACCGTCACGGCGGTCGAAGAGGGCAAGATCATCGAAGGGGTGGTCGTCAAGGTCGACCCCGACGAGGTCCTGCTCGACATCGGCTGGAAGTCCGAGGGCGTGATCCCGTCCCGCGAGCTGTCCATCAAGCTCGACGTCGACCCGAACACCGTCGTGACCGTCGGTGACGTGGTCGAGGCGCTGGTCATGAAGAAGGAGGACGAGGAGGGCCGTCTCGTCCTGTCCAAGAAGCGCGCCCAGTACGAGCGCGCCTGGGGCACGATCGAGCAGATCTACACCGGCGACAAGACGGTGCAGGGCACGGTCATCGAGGTCGTCAAGGGTGGCCTCATCCTCGACATCGGGCTGCGTGGGTTCCTGCCCGCGTCGCTGGTCGAGATGCGCCGTGTGCGCGACCTGACCCCGTACGTCGGCGAGCAGCTCGAGTGCAAGATCATCGAGCTCGACAAGAACCGCAACAACGTGGTCCTGTCGCGGCGCAAGTTCCTCGAGGAGACCCAGAGCGAGTTCCGCAACGAGTTCCTCACCTCGCTGCAGAAGGGCGAGATCCGCGCCGGTGTCGTGTCCTCGATCGTCAACTTCGGTGCGTTCGTGGACCTCGGTGGCGTCGACGGCCTGGTGCACGTCTCCGAGCTGTCGTGGAAGCACATCGACCACCCGAGCGAGGTCGTCGAGGTCGGCGACAACGTCGAGGTGGAGGTGCTGGACGTCGACCTGGACCGCGAGCGCGTCTCGCTGTCGCTGAAGGCGACGCAGGAGGACCCGTGGCAGAAGTTCGCCCGTGAGCACGCCGTCGGCGAGGTCGTCGACGGTGAGGTCACCAAGCTGGTGCCGTTCGGTTCCTTCGTCAAGGTCGCCGACGGCATCGAGGGTCTGGTCCACATCTCCGAGCTGGCCGAGCGTCACGTCGAGGTCCCCGAGGCCGTCGTCAACGTCGGCGACCAGATCGAGGTCAAGGTCATCGACATCGACACGGTGCGTCGCCGCATCAGCCTGTCGCTCAAGCAGGCGCAGGAGGGCGACGAGCCCGCCGAGGACGCGCCCTACGACGCGGCACCGGTGGTCGAGACCGCGTACTCGTCCGGTGACGACGACACCCCGAGCGGCACGCTCGCGGCGGCGTTCGCGCAGGCCGGGTTCAACAAGGACCCGGAGGACATGACGCCGGAGGAGATGGCGTTGGCCGAGGCGGAACTGCCGCCGGACGCCATCGCCGAGGCCACCGAGGCACCGGTCGACGAGGCCGCAGCACCGGCCGAGGAGCCGGCAACGGACGAGACGCCCGCAGCCGAGGACGCTCCGGCCGAGGCAGCTCCGGCCGAGGACGCTCCGGCCGAGGACGCCACCGCGGCGGCGGAGGACGAGGACGAGGCCTGAGTCGGCCCGATCCGAACGGTGATGCCCCGGCCCTCGTGGCCGGGGCATCACCCGTTTCGGCCACCGTCCCCGGGTCCGAACGGCGGCGGCCGCCCCCTACGCTCACCCGGGATCCGAGCAAGGGAGCGCACATGTATCTGGTGGGTCTGACCGGGGGAATCGGCAGCGGGAAGTCGACCGTCGCCGAACTGCTGGCGGCACATGGTGCCCGGATCATCGACGCCGACCGCGTCGCCCGGGAGATCGTGGAGCCCGGTGAGCCGGCACTCGCCGAACTCGCGGCCCACTTCGGTGCCGACATCCTGGACGACCAGGGTCGGCTCGACCGGGCGGAGCTCGCCCGACGGGCGTTCGTCGACGACGAGACCCGCGCACGGCTCAACGCCATCACCCACCCGCGCGTCGCCGCGAAGATCGCCGAGCGGATCGCCCAGCTGGGCGGCGATCCGGACGTCGACGACGGGGACGTGATCGTGGTCGACCATCCACTGCTGATCGAGACGGGACAGACGGGCCGATTCGATGCCGTCGTGGTCGTCCTCGCCGACGTCGAACGTCGGGTGCGGCGACTGACCGGTGACCGTGGGCTCGACGAAGCGGACGTGCGCGCTCGGATCGGTGCCCAGGCCTCCGACGAGGCGCGGCGGTCCGCGGCGACCCACCTGATCGACAACGACACCGATCTGGACGGACTGCGCGCGCAGGTCGCAACGTTGTATGACGAGCTGCTCACCCAGGCGGGCGACGCGGCTACGTCGCGTCGTTGATGCGACCCCGGCTTCGGCGTTCGCCGGTCGCCCTCGTACCCGCCGAGCAACTCCAGACCGCCCTCGACAAGTGTGTCGGCACCGCGTAGGTTGGTTAGTGGTTGAGACCACCAGCCACGAACGGGGAGTTCCCCGCTGGTGGTCAGCGGTCACGGGCTCCTCGCGACAGAGGATCCTTTCGTAACGGACACATCAACCTTCCCGCCGCTCGCAGCCGTCGACGCGCCGGACCACCTCGCCGGTCTCGGCGACGTCGTGGCCGAGCACGTGCCCGACATGTCCGCTGCCGGTGGCCCGACCCGACACATCGGTTATCTGATCGGCGAACGGCCCGGTGCCGTGGCCCGCGCCCGGGCCATCGTCCCGCGACTGCGTGGCCAGGTGACGGTGTTCCACCGTGGCGTGGCTCCCGACATCGACGAGGCGACTCTGGTCGCCCTGCCGCTCTCGCCAGCGGGTGCCTACGCGCTCAACGACGCCGAGGCCGACCCGGTGCTGGGGCCCGAGACCGCACTCCTGCTGGCGCGGTGGGCGGTCGAACAGCGACCGGATCTGCTGATCGTGGATGGTCCGATGGACCTGGCGCTGCTGGGACGCTGCACCGGTCTGCCGATCGTGCCGCTGCGGCGGCCGGGTGCGGCGAGCGGCCCCGTGGTCGGAGCGGTCCAGGATCTGGCCGCGGCCTGGCTGGCACCGTTCCCGGCCAGCCTGGAGTCGGCCGACGTGCCACCCGAGGTGCGCCGTCGCACCCTGTACGCGGGCCTGGTCTCCCGCTTCGAGGGGCGCGGGCTCGGCCGCCGCGCTGCCCGCCGGCGACTGGGCCTCGACGAGGACGGCCGGCACGTGACCGTGCTGATCGGCGGCGAGACCCCACCGGTCGACGCGTCGCGGTTCGAACAGGCGGCCGCGACGGCGTCGGCCTGGACCTTCTCCATCGTGGGCAACTGCAGTGGGGTGCACACGGACTCCGAACGGTTGCACTTCCACGGCTGGTGCGATGACGTCTTCACCCACCTGCGCGCCGCCGACGTGGTCATCGCGACGTCGTCGACCAGTGCCGTGGCCGACGTGGCCGCCGCCGGACGCCCGTTGGCACTGGTCCCGGGCCGTGACGCCGCCTCCATGGAGCTGGCCGTCGGACTCGAGCAGCTCGGCGCGGCCGTCGTGCTCGACGACTGGCCGGGTCCGCTGACCTGGCCCGCCCTGCTCGCCGATCTGCTCGATCAGCCGACCAAGCCGTTGCGGTCACTGGCCGACGGTCGCGCGTCGAAGCGGGCCGCCCAGTGGATCGATGCGTGGGCGGCCGCACCCCCACGCGACCCACGTGGCATGCGCGCGGACGACCGCGAAGCCGAGGCGGCCTCGCAACGCGCGCAGGACCGCCAACCGTTGCTCCGCGACGGCACACCGCCACCGTTCGCCACCGCCGCCCAGCCCTGAGTCGTCCCCGTCACGTTCGTCGCCCCGAGTACAACGGGGGGAGCGACGAACGTGATCAGACGAGCAGCAGGGCCAGGCTGCCACCGAGCAGTGCGTAGACGACCGTCACGCCCAGCGTGCGCCGCAACACGTCGCCCTCGGCACCGACCAGTCCGACGGTCGCGCCGGCGGCGACGATGTTGTGCGGACAGACCGCATTGCCGACCCCGGCACCGAAGTTCTGCGCGCCGAGCAGCGGCACGACCGGAAGGCCGAGCTCCTCAGCCGTTGCCACCTGCAGGTCGGTGAACAGGATGTTCGACGCGGTCGCGGAGCCGGTGACGAACGTGCCGAGCACGCCGACCAGCGGTGCGAGCAGCGGCCAGGCGGCCCCGGTGGACGTGGCCGCTGCCTCGGCCAGGGTCGCGGTCATCTCCGAACGCACCATCAGTCGGGCCAACAGCAGCATCGCCACCAGCGCCACGGTGACCGGCCCGAGCTGGGCGATGGTGCGCCGGACCGCACCGCCGACATCCGCCCGGGCGATGCGCTGGATCAGTGCACCACCCAGAAAGCTGAGCGCGAGCAGGGTCCCCGGGTGGGTCAACGGGGTGAAGCTGCCCGTGAATCCGCCGGGCAGGGTCCAGGCGATCTGCCAGAGCTCCAGCGGGTCCCGGACGAACGGCACCGTGCGGGTCACGACCACGAGCACGACCAGGGTCAGGTAGGGCGCGCCGGCGCGCAGCAGCGCCGCGGGGTTGCGGGGGACCGCCACCTCGTCGCTGTCGTGGCCGTCGTGGCCGTCGTGGCCGTCGGTCTGACCGGCATGGTCAGCGTGGGGCTCCCGGTCGCCGGTGGGTGCCGCGTCGTCGCCGTCGGCATCGAGGTCGCCGCGGGTTGCGGCCGCGCGGTGCGCCACCCGCTCACGACGTCGCCGGGCGATCACCAGCCCGGTGATGAACACGGCCCCGCCCGCGAGCGAGCCGGCCATCGTGGGCAGTTCCGGACCGACGAACCGGGCGATGAGATACATCGGCACCAGGAAGGTGACCGCGGCGAACGCCGTCCATCCCCAGATCGCCGGTGTGGGCCGCGAACCGGTTCCGCGCGCGGCGATGAGCACCATCGCGACCAGCGGGAACAGCCCGAACACGAGGTGGTAGGTGGCGCTGGCGGTGGCGATCTCGGTGGCCCCGAGGTCGGTGGCGGCCAGCATGACGATGACCGGGGTGCCGACGGCACCGAAGCTGACGCCCACGGAGTGGCCGATCATGGCCACGACGACCGCCTGCAGTGGCCGATAGCCCACACCGACGAGGAACGGCGCGGCCAGGGCGACCGAGGCGCCGAAGCCGGCGGCCCCCTCGATGAACAGCGCGAAGAACCACCCGATCAGCAGCGCCAGCACGATCGGATCACCCGACAGCCGGCCGAGCGCCTCGCGCAGGACATCCGTGGCACCGTTGCCGATCTGCAACTGGTGGATTGCGAGCGCCGGCAGCACGATCCACAGGATCGTGGCGGACGTGAACGTCGCCTCGGCCACCACCCCGGCCAGGCCGCCAGCGATCCCGACCTCGGGCAGCACCTCGCGACCGAACCCGAACACCGACAGGGCGATCACCAGCGCGAGCCCTGCACCGGCGAGCCCGGCTCGCGACGCCGGCCAGCCGAGGCCGATCATCAGCACCAGCACCAGCAGGATGGGCAGCGCGGCGAACAGCGCGGTCACCGGGCTCCCTTCGGACGTCGGCGGGTCGTGCGGTGCGGGCACGATAGACCCCGGACCGGGCGTTCGTCTCCGGGAACCGTCCGCGTGGGGCGTTCGCCTTCCCGGACCGTCCGCACCGGTCGGATGTCACCGCCTGCCGGTACCGTCGGGCCATGAGTGCTTCCCGAGACGTCCCACCCATCGCCACCGCCGACGCCGATGCCGGGCCGCCGCCGCCGACCGGGCTCGACATGCCGCAGCCGGATCGCTCCGGCCTGCACCGCAACCTGCGCGACGACACGCCGTTCCGGGTCGTGAGCGATTTCGAGCCCGCCGGTGACCAGCCGGCCGCGATCGACCAGATCGTCGAGGCGATGCAGGCCGGCGAGCGGGCCGTGACCCTGCTCGGGGCCACGGGAACGGGCAAGACGTTCACCGCGGCCAAGGTGCTCGAGCAGATCCAGCGGCCGTGTCTGGTCATGGCCCCGAACAAGACGCTCGCGGCCCAGTTGGCCAACGAGTTCCGCGACTTCCTGCCGGACAACGCGGTGGAGTACTTCGTCTCCTACTACGACTACTACCAACCCGAGGCCTACATCGCCTCGAGCGACACCTACATCGAGAAGGACTCGTCGATCAACGACGAGATCGATCGGCTGCGCCACCGCGCGACGATGGGGCTGCTGTCCCGCCGCGACGTGGTCGTGGTCGCGTCGGTGTCGTGCATCTACGGCCTCGGGTCGCCGTTCGAGTACGAGGACCACGTGCTCAGCTTCCAGCCCGGCGTCGACGTCGGTCTCGACGCGTCGCTGCGCAAGCTGGTCGATCTGCAGTACTCACGCAACGACATGAATCTGGTGCGCGGCACGTTCCGCGTCCGCGGCGACACGCTCGAGGTGTTCCCCGCCGACGACGAGCGGGCCCTGCGGGTCGAGTTCTTCGGCGACGAGGTGGATCGCATCACCCGCGTGGATCCGCTGACGGGCGAGGTGTCAAAGCCGATCAGCCAGGCGGCGGTGTTCCCCGCGTCGCACTACGTGTCGTCGCAGGAGGCGCTGCAGCGGGCGCTCGGCTCCATCGAGGAGGAACTCGGCGAACGGCTCGAGGAGTTCGAGCGTGACGGCAAGCTGCTCGAGGCGCAGCGGCTGAAGATGCGGACCAACTACGACCTGGAGATGATCCGCGAGGTCGGGTTCTGCAACGGCATCGAGAACTACTCGCGGCACTTCGACGGCCGCTCCCCGGGCCAGTCGCCCTACACGCTGCTCGACTACTTCCCGGACGACTTCGTCGTGTTCATGGACGAGTCGCACGTCACGATCCCACAGGTCGGCGGGATGTACGAGGGTGACCGTTCGCGCAAGGACTCGCTGGTCGACCACGGGTTCCGGCTGCCCTCGGCCCGGGACAACCGACCGCTGACGTTCGACGAGTTCCTGGCGCGCATCGGCCAGCGACTGTTCATCTCGGCGACGCCCGGTCCCTACGAGCGCCGCGAGTCCGACACGATCGCGGAGCAGATCATCCGCCCGACGGGGCTCGTCGACCCGCAGATCGTGGTCAAGCCGACCCAGGGCCAGATCGACGACCTGATGGAGCTGGTCCGCCAGCGCACGGAATCGGACCAGCGGGTGCTGGTCACCACGCTGACCAAGAAGATGGCCGAGGACCTGACCGACTACCTGCTGGAGAACGGGGTGCGGGTCCGCTACCTGCACTCCGACATCGACACGGTCGAGCGGGTCGACATCCTGCGCTCGCTGCGGCTCGGCGAGTTCGACGTGCTGGTCGGCATCAACCTGCTGCGCGAGGGGCTCGACCTGCCCGAGGTGTCGCTCGTCGCCATCCTGGATGCCGACAAGGAGGGGTTCCTGCGCTCGTCGACCTCGCTGATCCAGACGATCGGGCGCGCCGCCCGCAACGTCGACGGTCAGGTGGTGATGTACGCCGACAACATCACCAAGGCGATGAAGCTCGCGCTCGACGAGACCGACCGGCGGCGCGAGAAGCAGCTGGCCTTCAACGCCGAGCACGGCATCGACCCGCAGACGATCCGCAAACGTGTGGGCGACATCATCCAGGCCGTGCGTGCCGAGGAACTGGGCGAGGACTACCAGCCCGACGAGTCACCGAGTCCCATCGGTGCCGGCGCGATCGATGCCTCGGAGTTGCCGCAGGAGGACCTGTCGGCGCTCATCCGTCGTATCGAGGAGGAGATGCACACCGCCGCCGGCGAGCTGCGTTTCGAGTACGCCGCCCGCCTGCGCGACGAACTGTCGGATCTCAAGCGCGAACTGAAGTCCATGCAGGCCGCGAACATCTGACCTCCGGTGAGGTGCTCGGGTGGCGTGCCTCACGCACGGTCAGGCGTGTGCCGCTGACCGCACCATGGCTGCGCACGGTGAACATCGCGTGCTGGCTGTCCGCGATCGTGGTCGTTCGTCCGTAGCCTTCGCGCGATCAGTGAGCCGTGAAGGCGTGCGAACGCCGGGGGTACGGCTCGAAGCGGTGCCGGACCAGCGCGCCGCGCCAACGCACCACGTCAGGGGTTCCGCTGTGTCACCAAGCGACCGCAACCGCCGTCCGTTCCGTCACCGCCTGCACGTGGTCGCGCTGCTCGTCGGCGCGCTGTCGATGGTGCTGGCCTCGACCGCGGTGGCCTCGCCGCCGGGGAAGACGCCAGAACGGCCCGCCCATGTGAACACGCCGCGGGGCATGGTCGATTCCCGCCCGGGCGTCGCGACCGTGCCTGGCTCCTACATCGTGGTGCTCAATGAGGGTGCGCCAGGAGCGGTATCCGTCGAACATGCGCGGCGTCACGGAGTCGCGGTCGATCGTGTCTACGAGCACGCGGTGCGTGGCTACGCCGCCCGCATGCCCGAGCGCGCAGCCCGAGCCATCGCTCGCGACCCGCGGGTCGCCTGGGTGGAACCGGAAACGATTGAAGAGCTTGCTATCGATGACGCGCAGACGGTGCCGACTGGCATCCAGCGCATCCGAGCCGACCAGAATCCCACGATCTCGACCGAGGGTGATTCCGATAGCCCTCAGGTGCCTATCGACATCGCCGTCATCGACTCTGGAATCACGCCGCACGAGGACCTTCACGTGGTTGATGGACGCAACTTCGTCGGCGGGAACCCGAACAACTGGCAGGACGGCAACGGCCACGGGACGCACGTCGCTGGCACGATCGGTGCACTGGACAACGGCTTCGGTGTCGTGGGCGTTGCTCCAGGGGCGAAGCTGCACTCCCTCAAAGTTTGTCCCAACCAGACCTGTAATGGCAGCGCGATCCTTGGGGCCATTGACTGGATGACTGAGCAGAAGGTCAAGAGCCGTATCGACTTTGCCGCTGCCAACTTCAGTATCACCACCGGCGATTCCACCACTCCATGCAACGAGGCGGGCCAGGGCGTGAACGCCACGCACACAGCCATCTGCGGTGCGGTCGACGCCGGCATCGTCTTCGTGATCGCCGCCGGCAACAACAATGTTCTCAAGAACCCTTACCCAGAGACCCTCGCGGTGTCTGCCGTCGCGGACTTCGACGGCGAACCCGGCGGTGATGGATCACCGACCTGCCGGAACGAAACCGACGATACGTTGGCCGACTTCTCGAACTACGGGCCGAACATCGACATCGCCGCGCCGGGTGTGTGCATCTTGTCGACTTGGAACGACGGTGGTTACAACACCATCAGTGGCACGTCGATGGCGGCTCCCCACGTGACAGGCGCGGTTGCGCTCCACTTGCACGGCACGAAGGCCGCCGCCACAGCGAAGAATGCGACAGAAGCTCACGAGATCAAGCAGGCGATCATCGGTGAAGCCGAGCCTCAGGGCGAAAGCCCGTGCAGCTACGCCGGTCCCTCGGATGACGACCCACGTGTCGGCGGTCCCCTGCTCGCCGTCGACGGCGAGAACTTCGGCGGCACCGGCACGTGCCCCCTCGCTGTTGCAGAGATGGATCTTGCGGTGTCGAATGTGGATGCTGGTGGGTCTGCGGTCGTAGGTGAAGATGTCACGGTGTCGGTGACGTTGAAGAACGTCGGAACCGAGACCATCAACAACGAAAAGGCCACGGTGACGGTCGTGACGTTCCTAGACTCGAACGGCGGGTCGACCCCCGGCCCAACGTCGACCTTGCCCGACGTGCATCTCGATCTACAGCCTGGTGAGACGCGGCAGGTCACCTTGGAGTTGAAGACCGATGGAGAGGGTGTGGTGGCGGGCAGCTACACCCTGGAGGCCAGCCACACTTTCGCCGACGACGTTGCCGACAACAACACGAAGACGACGACACTCGTGCTCGAAGACCCTTTGATGGACCTAGCAGTGTCGAAGGTGGATGCTGGTGGGTCTGCGGTCGTAGGTGACGATGTCACGGTGTCCGTGACGTTGGAGAACGTCGGGAACCAGGACATCAACGAAACGGCGGCCATGGTTACGGTCGAGACGGTTCTCGATGGAGTGTCTGTGTCCGTCGTGGACCAGGAAGTGTTCGTCAATCTGAGCGCTGGTGCGAGTGAGACGTTTGACCTGGTCTGGGACACAACGAATGTGGTGGCGGGCACCTACACCCTGACGGCCAGCCACAACGTCACAGACGACTTCGACGGCAACGATACGAAGTCGACGACA
>LFIK01002029.1_pt1 | contig 16266 bp, 18 predicted proteins | sample 643401 | NCBI WGS metagenome assembly LFIK01 (sample SAMN03777447, study PRJNA286221) | soda lake metagenome | biome: soda lake; feature: Kulunda steppe; material: water; isolation source: sample T5-Br brine of Lake Tanatar-5 | place: Russia: Kulunda steppe | collected 2010-07
CGATCTTTGGCATGCCCATTTTGGATGTGGACAAAGCGCACCAGTGCATTGTCGTCAAGCGTGGTCAGGGCACCGGCTTTTCTGGCATTGAAAACCTGCTGTTTTTTGAAGACAACACCCGCATGCTGTACGGCGATGCGCAAAAGGTCGCTCAGCAACTGATCGCGGGTGTGAAATCACTGGGTTAGGCCCGCGCCCAGTGGCCAGGTCTCAACGCATGGGTCAGCCACCGCACTGCCGTTGTGGCCTTGCCTTAGCGTTCATGTTGAGCTTGGGCCTGCTGGCGCCTGCGACGGCAGCCGATCAGGCGCCCTACGATCGAATGGATGCCAACACCGCGCTGGTGGTCACCACCCTAGCCGCGTTACCCACAGGCACCGCTGAGGCCTGGTGGCAGTCCGCCGCAAGTCTATTGCCCTTTCCGCTGCCAGCCATGGCAGACACTGGCCTCAAAGTCACTGGTCACTGGGCTATTCATACCCTTGGCAGTTGGCCGGTGGCGCATTGGCCTGTGCAAGATCAGACAAAATTGACGCAATGGTTGGACACGCTGCCTGGTTTTTCTCAACGCACCATCGGATCGACTCAGTTCGAATGGCGCCCTACACCCACTTGGATGGCCAACAGTGGCATTGCGATTCATCATGACGAGCACTGGCTGAGCGTCGCTTGGGTGGCCGATGAGGCGCATCTGTTGCGCCGGGTCACCCACCTCGATCGTCCTGAGCGGGCTTTCAATCCGCAGTCTTTGTATGACCGCATTGAGGACACTGAGTTTGATGGCCACGTGGTGGCTAGATTGCAGCCGGAGCGCTTGGCCAATCGATGGCCAGAGCCTTTGTGTCAGGGTGAGTTGGCGCGCTTGGCTGCGGCCTGGCCTGAGCTACTGGTCGGCACCACCGAGGCGGGCCCAGATCGGGCGACACTGAAATGGCTGGCCACCGTCGCCCCAGCCCTCGCTGAACCACTGCAGCGACTGGGTGGTGGTCATCCCAGCCTAGAACCGGATCATCCTGAATTGCAGGGACACAGCGCCAGCATTGGACTGGCGGCTGATGTCACGGCCAGTCGTGATGCTGGCTTGGCCTTGGCCCAGTTTTGGCTCGCTCACGACTGGCAGTGTCGTGCCTTGGCCACCCACACACCGACGATGCAGCGCTTGCAGCAGCTGCTCAACCGACCGATACCGCCCTTGTTCACTGCGTTGTATGGCGCCCGTTTAAGGCTGGATCAAGTCGAGCCATTGGATGCCAGCGCCGCCGTGTACCTGCACAACCCTAGCTTTGTAATCGGGCTGATGCAGTTGCTGTCGCCGCCGCTGGCGGCCCTTGACCTGCGCCCCAGCGGCTCGCCGCAGCGTTTGCCGCATGACACCATTCCAGGGCTGCCTGAGCGCCCCATTGCCCTGTACAGCAGTGACTTGGCCTTGGCCATTGGCCTCGGCGATGCAGCCATTGACCGCCTGCCCGATGCCGTGCGCAGTCGACGCGGTGATCCCACCTTGTTGCGCTTGCGGCTGCGTGATCAGACATGGATGCAAGCGCTGATGCGCCTGCCTGCCACGTCGCGTCCTATGAATCCCGACCTGTGGCAAGACCTGTGGCCGTGGACCGATGTGGACGCAGCCCTAAGCGTTGAAGAAAATCAGATTGTGCTGCGCACCGCGCTGGCCTGGCCAAGCCCGACTAGGCCTTATCCTCGTGCTAAAAATGCGACCGAATGAGAGGAATGGACACGCTGCGGCGCTCAGCCAAAGCCTGCTGCGCCAGGGCGCACACTAAGCGACTGAGTGCAGCGGGTGCACGCTCTGTGCGGCTGACAAGATAGCTGGCTGCGCCAGGGCTGAGCACCGCTTCGTAGGCTTCGACGCACTGCTGAACCAAGGTCAACAGATCGTCCTCAGCCAAGGGCTTTAGGGTCAGCCGTGTCGCCTGACCCAAGCGTGATCGCAGGTCAGGCAGCACAATCTCATCCAGACTGGTAGCGCTCATCAGCACCGTGGTGCCTGCGGCGCGCCAATTATTGAGTGCGTTAAACAAAGCACGCTCGGCATCGGCTACCGCGGACACCTTGTCCACATCATCCACCACCACCAAGGCCGCCTCAGTGGTCGGCAACATGGCCCAGACGACCGCTTGGCTCAGCGGCAAATAGGCGCTGTCAAGGCCCAGACGCTGGTGATGATGAAAAGCAGCCGTCAGTAGGTGGCTGCGGCCATGCCCAGCAGGGCCCTTTAATAGGGTCCAGCTGCCGGCTTCCAGGCCATCACGCAAGGTTGCCACCACTGACTCATTAGGGCCGGCGATGTAGTTATCAAAGCTGGGATGCGGTGGTGGTGCCAACGCCAGCGGCAGTTGCGACCGCGCACTCATGATCGACGCTGTCGGGCAATCTCACGGGCTTTGCCACCCCACACCCAGCTGTACTGCACCAGGGTAAAGAAGGTCAGCACCGCCACCAACCATTCCAGCCCCAGTTGGCCCTCTGGCGGCAACGGCAACCCAGCCAAGCGGATCAATACAAACCACATTAAAAACACTTGGCAAAAGGTGTTAAAGCGCGATAACTGAGTCGGCAGTGCCTCAAAGCGGGCAAATCTGAAGTGATAAATGAGCCCACCGATCACCAGCGCCACATCACGCAGAATGACCAGTAATACCAACCACCAGGGCAGATAGCCCAGTGCTGCCAAGGTCAGATAGCTGGCCACCATCAGCAATTTATCGGCCAGTGGGTCAGCGACACCCCCAAACTCTGACTGCCAGCCAAAGCGCCGAGCCAGCCAGCCGTCCAGTAGGTCTGACAAACCGGCAAAAATAGCCACCGCCAAGGCCCACTGATAGTGCCCGCCGATCAACAGCCATACCAGAGGCGGCACGGCCAACATCCGGCTGATGGTCACCGCGTTAGGTATTAGACTAAAAGACATCACATCAACCGCAACCGCAATACACCATCCGCGCTGCGGTCCTCAACCTGCAGCACGCCACCCAACGCCAGAACGCGTTCAAACTGGGTGCCGCGCACGCGCACAATCAGCTCTATGGTGTCATCCCTAGCCGAAATCAGTCGCACCGACTCGACCGCGCTTAACATCTCAATGTGCGCCATTGCCTCGCGATAATGTACGCGCTCCCGCACACCGCTAATCAGCACGCGCTGCTCACCATCGGCCAAACCATCGTCAAGCTGAGCGTACTGCTCAGCCAATGACTGCAGCAGACTGACCAAAACTTGATCGATTGCCACGGCCATAGAGATGGCCGGGAAAGTCCGACTGAATTCACGGTTACCATGTTGCCAAAACAAGCGCGCCAGCCACGTTGCCCCATCTTGTCGCAGGTCAAGCATGACCACGACGCCGGCACCATAGCGCGCGGCCGCGGCCTGTGACGCCTCAACAAAGCCACCCCGAATATCGGTCAAGCCCACTTGCGCCAGATCTGTCGCATCCCCTAGCGGCTGAATCACGGTCAGCCCATAGCGTCGTGCCAGCTCACTCACCAGGCCAGCCACCTGCTGGCCATCTGCCAGCCGTGCGCCCTGCTCGTCTTCCACCGCCACCCACAGCAGCAGCGCCGGTCGCTCTCTGCCCCACACAGGCACCGACCGCTCGCGCAGCAACTGATTGACGGCCTCAGAATCAAAGTGCACCTGATGCCGCAATACACTGAGCTGACGCCCATCAGGCTGCACCAAGTTGCGTCGCACCACTTGCCGGCTGAGAATCAGTGGCAACAGCTCATTGGGCTGCACCTCCAACTGCTCAACCATGGACTGGTTGAGTTGTCCCGTTAAACGCTGCAGCACCTCATCCAGCGCTCTAAGCTCGCTGGCTGGACCGGCATCACGGGCGTCCGCGATCTCCGCCTCGCCCACATAGAAGCGCTCGGTATCAGCCACAGCGCCATCACTGAGACACAACCCAGTGATTGCGAGCATCATGGCGGCAAAGCCTATCAACAGCAGATGGCGATTCATAGCCTCGAAAAGATACCATAGGGGAGGCCTGATCAGTCACAATAGATGACCTCGACAACTGGTCTCAACGGCTGGTCAAAATCAGCGCACTCCCTATCAGGATTGAGGTGATGACAAAACGGTCCAAACCCACTCCCATCAGCTATCGCAGCGCCGGCGTCGACATTGACGCGGGTCAGTCTCTGGTTGAGCGCATCAAAAAGCGCGTTGCCGCCACCCACCGATCCGAGGTGATGTCTGGGTTGGGTGGCTTCGGCGGCCTCTTTCACTTAGGCCAACGTTATCGAGATCCAGTATTGGTTTCAGGCACCGATGGGGTGGGCACCAAGTTGCTGTTGGCGCGTCAACTCAATCAACATGAACACATTGGCATCGACCTCGTCGCCATGTGCGTCAATGACATTCTGGTCTCCGGCGCAGAGCCGCTGTTTTTTCTTGATTATTTTGCCTGTGGACGCCTGGATATTGATCAAGCTGAACAGGTGATTGCCGGCATCGCGGAGGGCTGCCGGCAAGCTGGGTGTGCCTTAATTGGTGGCGAGACCGCTGAGATGCCTGGCATGTATGAAGACCAAGACTACGACTTGGCCGGTTTCGCAGTCGGTGCGGTCGAGCGCAACGCCATCATCGATGGCCAGGACATCAACGATGACTGCGTCATCATTGGACTCAATGCCAGCGGCGCACACAGCAATGGCTACTCATTGATCCGCCAAGTACTAAAACAGACGCAGGCGCAGCCTGAGCCCGGGTTGCTGAATGCGCTGATGGCGCCCACCCGCATCTATGTGCCATTGGTATTGCCGCTGCTGGCTCACTATGACATTCGCGGCATGGCCCACATCACCGGCGGCGGACTGACCGACAACATCATTCGGGTGGTGCCAGAGGAATATAGTGTGGAAATTGATCCAAGCACTTGGACACCGCCTGACCTGTTTGACTGGCTGCAAACCCACGGCCCGATTGAGTTAAGCGAAATGCGCCGCACCTTCAACATGGGCATCGGTTTTGTTTTGATTTGTCCGGGTGATCAAGCCGACGCGATCTTGAAGGCCTTGCCTGAGCCGGCCCAAGTGATCGGTCGCATCGTTCGCAACACAGACACGCAGCAGGTGATTTACCAGCAATGACCGCCGTCACTGCTGAGCGCATCGCAGTACTCATCTCCGGGCGCGGCAGCAATGCCATGGCCTTGGTCCAGGGATGCCAAAGCGGTCTGATTCAGGGCCAGGTGGTCAAAGTAATCAGCGATCAGTCTTACGCGTCGGGCCTACAACGGGCTCGGTCTCACAATATCCCGGCCACCTGTGTCGACGCCACCCAGCACGCCGATCGCAGCAGCTTGGAGCGCGCACTGACCTCTAGCATCAACGAAGCGCAACCGACACTGGTGGTTCTGGCGGGCTTTATGCGCGTGCTGAGCGCCGACTTTCTTGCCCCGTATGCGGGCCGCATCCTCAACATTCACCCCTCGCTGCTGCCGCGTCACCGCGGACTGAACACACACGCCCGCGCCCTGGCTGCTGGCGACGCCCAGCATGGCGCCAGTGTCCATTTCGTCACCGCTGAACTCGATGGTGGCCCAGTTCTCAGTCAAGCACAGCTGACCGTCGATCCCAGCAATACCGCCAGCATGTTAAGCGAACGAGTGCTGGCCCTAGAACACCGTTTGTTGCCAGCCACTGTGGCACTATTGAGCCAGGAAACGGTCGAATTGGATCATGAAACTATCCTCATCAACACCACAGCACTGGCTGCGCCGCTGCGCTTGGGCGTTGATCTGTCTGACGGTGGCACTCTTCTCAGCGACGCCAACTGTCGCTGAACCGAAGCGACTCGCTCCCATCCCTGCGCACACCGCGGTCTACGAAGTGCTGCGTTATGGCAGCAAGCTGGGTGAGATTGAGGTCGAGCTTAGTCAGGCTGACGATGGCATCTGGCTCTATGAAACAGAGACACACGCCACTGCACGCTTGGCCCGATTGATGGGCTTAAGTGCAGCTGAATCCGCTTATTTCATGTGGCAAAAAGATCCGCAACGGGCCCCACACCCGTTGATCCAGATGCTCAGCTACTATCAGCTTGCCCAAGGCCCTCTGCGCAGTCGCTACTGGCGGCATCAGTTGGACTGGGCCGATGGCGTCTCCAGCACGCAAACCCGCGAAGGTGATTTCACCATTGCTATCGAACCGGGCGTGGTCGACCCTCTGACCATGCGCCTTCAGCTGGCAGTGCGCCTGCAACATAATCACGACAACGAGGACGACCAACACTTCACAGTGTTGGAGCGGACCTCAGTGGAGAATCAGCAGTTTCTGTTCCGAGGCCGCGAGATGATTGAGCTGCCAATGGGTTGCTTCGACAGCCTAGCGTTCCACCGTTTTCGTCGCGAGGGGTCATCACGAAACTTCGACTCTTGGCACACTGAATCGTTTTATTGGATGCCCGTGCGCATGGTACAAAATCGGGATGACGACCCTTACATCGAGATTCGTTTGATCGAAACCAACCTAAAACTCGCCCCCCAGCCATGCCCATGAGACGCAGACTTCGCCTGCCGCTGCGACAGGGTCGCACATGGCTAACCGCGGTCTTGCTGACCGCGCTGATCAGTGGCTGCGCCGTCAATCCCCTCACTGGCCAGCGCGAGCTCAGCTTATTTGACGAGCAGTGGGAACGCACGGTGGGCGCCACCCACTATGCACCGCTGCGCCAAGCCGAAGGGGGTGATTTCACGCTTGATCCCGAGTTGGTGCGTTATGTGCAATCCATCGGGGCACGCTTGATTGAGCATGCCGATCGCGAGCTCGATTACGAGTTCGCTGTCGTCAACAGTTCAGTGCCCAATGCCTGGGCCCTACCGGGGGGCAAGATCGCCATCAACCGAGGCCTGCTCACTGAGCTACAGTCGGAGGCAGAGCTGGCGGCCGTATTAGGCCATGAAATGGCTCATGCGGCGGCACGCCATGGTGCGCGCGCGCAGTCCAGGCAAATCCTGGCGCAAACGGCCGTTGTGCTGGGCGGCGTCGCCGTTGGTGCGACCACCGATCGAAGTGAGTACGCCACCGTCGCTGTGCTTGGGGGTTTGCTGGGTGCAGCGCTCATCGGTCAACGCTATTCGCGCGATGCTGAGCGAGAGGCCGACTACTTCGGCATGATCACCATGCATCGGGCCGGCTACGACCCGATGGGCGCTGTTGAGCTGCAACAGTCCTTTGTGCGCTTGTCCGAGGGCCGCGATCGGGGCTTTCTGGATGGCCTATTTGCTTCCCATCCGCCCAGCCCAGAGCGCGTGGAGAATAACCGCCGCACCGCAGCTGAATTGGGAGTGGGTGGGTTTCGTGGCGACGCTGAGTATCAACAGCAGATCGCGCGGCTGACGTCACTGGAACCCGCCTATGTGGCGCTCGATGCAGGTCGTCGCGCATTGGCGCAGGGTGATGCTGCTGCGGCGCTAACGCAGGCTCAAATCGCCTTGGCGCTGACCGATGAAGAGCCGTTGTTTCACAATTTAGCGGGTGACGCCCTAGCCAGCAAAGGTCAACTCGAGGACGCAGAGGCCGCTTATTCGAGGGCACTGAGTCTGGACCAAAGTTGGTTCTATCCCCACCTAAGACGCGGCATGGTGCGGCGGTCGCTGGGACAGCTTGAGGCGGCCCGCAGCGATCTGCAGGCCAGCATCACTCGTTTAGAAACCGCTGATGGTCATTATCAGCTGGGCAGCATCGAACGCGCGCTGGGTCGGCGCGAGGCTGCCATCACCCACTACCGCATCGCGGCCCGATCGGACGACCTGACTGGGCAGCGCGCACGCCAGGCACTGCGCGAGATGGAAGCCGACTGAGATCCTTAGCTGGCCGGCAGCCGACGGATTTGTGCGCCCAGTTGGGAAAACTTTTCTTCGATGTTTTCGTAGCCGCGATCAATGTGATAAACGCGGTCGATAATCGTGTCGCCCTCCGCCACCAAACCAGCCAGCACCAATCCTGCTGAGGCGCGCAGGTCGGTCGCCATAACCGGCGCCGCATGCAAACGATCAACACCCCGGATGATCACCGTATTGCCCTCAATTTGCATGTTAGCGCCAAGGCGTTGCAACTCCAGAACATGCATGAACCGATTTTCAAATACGGTTTCTCGAACCACACCCGTGCCCTCGGCAATGGCGTTCATGGCCGCAAACTGCGCCTGCATGTCGGTTGGAAAACCTGGGTACGGCGATGTGGTTAAGCTCACAGCGCGTGGTCGCTGGCCACGCATGTCCAGCTCAATCCAATCCTCACCGCATTCGATCTGCGCCCCTGCCTCGATCAACTTCTCCACCACCGCATCCAGCGTATCAACGCGAACTGATTCGACGCGAACTCTGCCGCCGGTCATGGCGGCCGCTACCAAGAATGTGCCGGCCTCAATCCGATCCGGCAACACGCGGTAATCGTAGCCACCGAGCTCTGGCTGGCCCACCACTTCAATGCGGTCGGTGCCATGCCCTTGGATGCGCGCGCCCATGCTGATCAGACATTCAGCCAAATCAGTGACCTCAGGCTCACGCGCCGCGTTCTCAATCACCGTCGTGCCATCAGCCAGTGCGGCGGCCATCAAAATGTTCTCGGTGCCCGTGACAGTGACCGTATCAAACACCACACGCCCACCGTGAAGTTGCTTGGCTTCAGCGTGAATGTATCCAGACTCCATGGTGATGCGTGCGCCCAAGGCAGTGAGCGCCTTGAGATGAAGGTTCACTGGTCGCGCACCAATGGCACAGCCGCCCGGCAATGACACCTGTGCCGCGCCCGCCCGAGCCAGCAGAGGACCCAATACCAAAATGGAGGCGCGCATGGTCTTGACTAACTCATAGGGCGCGATTTCCGTATGCAAGTGACCGGCATCCAAGCTCAGCTCAAAGTGGTCACCCAGGGAGATCTCAACCCCCATTTGACCGAGCAACTCCATTGTCGTCGTGACGTCTTTCAAATGGGGCACACCGCGCAAACGACATGGCTCGCGCGTGAGCAGTGACGCCATGAGGATGGGCAGCACCGCATTTTTTGCGCCGGAAATTTCAACTCGGCCATCCAGCACCGAGCCCCCGGTTACCTGAATGCGAGCCATGCTTAGCTGCCTTCTTCGGGGGTTTTAAGATCAAGCGTCAAGGCATGGACCTCACGGCCGAGCGCCTCACCCAGCTCCGCCTGCAGCACGGCGTGGACCATGCGGTGACGCTGTAGCCGGCTGCAGCCGACAAACTGGGCGCTGATCACGCGCGCGGAAAAATGCACGTTGTCGGCAGATTCGACATGCACCTCAGCCTCGGGCATGGCCTGGTGTATGATTTGTTGAAGTTGGGCTGCGTTGATCGGGAGCAAGTTCATGGTCACTCAAATCAGGTGGGCTCAGATTACAGACTGTAAGTCTACCCGCAAGTCTAGCTGATTGCTGTCCGTCAGCCACCTGTTCAGCCCACATCAATGAGCCCATCGAGTCGCCCATGTCTTCTCCGCTTTTGATTGCATTGCTGGAGCTGGCTGCTGGCTGCATTGTTCTCATTTGGGCAGCTGACCGACTGGTCGCCGGCGCCTCATCGCTGTCCCGGCGCTGGGGTATTTCACCCCTGATCATTGGCATTGGCGTGATTGGGTTTGGCACCTCAGCTCCAGAGATGCTGGTCTCAGTGATGTCGGCCATGCGCGGCAATCCAGGCCTGGCCGTCGGCAATGCGCTGGGCTCCAACATCGCCAATGTGGGTCTGATTTTGGGGCTGACTGCAGTGATTTATCCTTTGAGTGTGGCGCGCTCCGCCTTCCGCCGCGACCTACCCCTATTATTCGCCGTCATGGTACTGACCACGGCGCTAATGGCTGATTTGTTCCTTGGGCGACTAGAGGCGCTGGTGCTGCTGGCTGCGCTGGCGATTTGTATGGCTCTTGTTTTAATGGCGATGAGGCGTCCGGGCGCTGAGGCGATCATGCCGATCACCGAGGTCATTCCGAAGGAAGCCATGTCGACCCGCATTGCCCTCATGTGGACCGTGACCGGCCTGGTGTTGTTGCCGATCAGCGCCCAGATTTTTGTCAACGGCGCGATTGACATCGCCAGCCTGATGGGGGTGTCAGATGTGGTCATTGGCCTCACCATTGTTGCCTTGGGCACCAGCTTGCCTGAGTTGGCCGCCGCTGCAGCCAGCGCCATCCGCCGCCAAGACGATCTCACCATCGGCAACATCCTCGGTTCAAATCTATTTAATCTGCTGGGGGTGCTTGGACTCGCAGCACTGATCACGCCGATGGCCATTGAGCCTATTTTATTGCGGCGTGATATCGCCGCCATGTTCATCATCACCATGGCGCTGTGCGTGCTGGCCTGGCGCCGCACAGGCGATGGTTACATCAACCGACTCTCTGGCGGGTTGTTGCTGAGTGGTTATCTGCTCTATCAGGGCCTGGTGATTGGCCAATCGCTAGGATCATAACTGCCCTCATGAACCCTCATTGCTAACGCGGTTGGCGCTACACTTAGGCCATGAGCGAGATCCCATCCACTCACCCTGAGCAGCTGTGTCAAACGGCTGTTGAAGTGCTGCGATCGGAGGCACACGCCATTGAGGCGCTGATCGAACGCATCGGCGATCAATTTGTTGCCGTGGTGCAGCGCATTCTGGACTGCGACGGCCACCTGATTGTCACAGGCATGGGCAAATCTGGGCATATTGGCCATAAATTGGCCGCGACGCTGGCCTCAACCGGCACACCAGCCTTTTTCGTCCACCCTGCCGAAGCCAGCCATGGTGATCTTGGCATGATCCGCAACAATGATCTGCTATTGGCGCTCTCGAACTCCGGGGAGACCGGCGAGCTACTCGCGCTTTTGCCCGTCATCAAACGCCTTGGTGTCGGCCTGATTGCCTTGACTGGCAAACCAAACTCAACCTTGGCCACCCAAGCCGATTTGCACATCGATGTCAGCGTGCGCAAAGAAGCCTGCCCGCTGGGCCTTGCGCCCACCGCCTCAACCGCGGCTCAGCTGGCCATGGGCGATGCCCTGGCATTGGCTGTTTTACAAGCGCGTGGCTTCACGGCAGAGGACTTTGCTCGCTCGCATCCGGGTGGACGACTGGGCCGTCAGTTGCTGGTGCGCATTGCCGACATCATGCACTCGGGCGATGCTTTGCCACTGGCTGGTCCAACGGCGACTCTGGCAGAAGTGATTGTTGAGATGACCCGTTGTCGCCTGGGATTTTGCGCACTGGCCGATGCACAAGGGTGTGTGGCCGGCGTCATCACCGATGGTGACCTGCGCCGCAACATCGACCGCATCACCGAGGCGCGTGAGCTGCTGGCCAGCGACATCATGAGTGCCAACCCCCAGTGCATCGAGGCTGATGCGATGGCCGTGGCGGCCGCAGAACAAATGCAGCGGTTCAAAGTCCAAGGTCTGGTGGTGGTCGATGATCAGCAGCGACCGATTGGTGCGTTGAACTTCCAGGATTTATTACAGGCGGGTGTGGTGTGACGAGGACCTCGACAGGCTTGATGCCCACCTCAATTAAGGCGGCGGTGTTTGATGTCGATGGGGTACTGACCGACGGTCGTCTGATCTTCGACCACGAAGGCCGCGAGTCCAAGGCCTTCCACAGCCGCGATGGGCTTGGCTTAAAAGCGCTGATGCAACACGGCATTGAGGTCATCATCCTCAGCGCGCGCGAGTGCAGTGCGGTCACTCATCGCATGCGCCGACTGGGCATTGAGCATGTCATCCAAGGCCGCGAGGACAAGCAAGTGGCGTTGCAGGCTCTACTTCATCAACTCGACCTCAGTGCCACTGAAGTGGCTTATACCGGTGATGATTTGGTTGACTGGCCGGCCATGCGGAGGTGCGGCTTGCGCTGTGCACCTGCTGATGCCGATCCGTGGCTGCGTGAACAAGTGGACGTGGTGACCACGGCCCGCGGTGGTCACGGTGCTGTTCGAGAGGTGTGTGAGTTGCTATTGACTCGCATGGGACGGCTTGATGCATGGCGTCAGGCATTTGATTGACATTGTGCGCAGGATCAAGATGGATGCGCCATCACTGGCACACGCTTACAATCAGGACTGATCGAGCTTAATGCCCACACTCTGGAGTTCACCCATCATGGCACAGCCGATATTGAGATCAAATCTAAGGACAATGGGCGCCCGCCTGGCGCTGCTCGGTGTATTGATGGCCAGTGCATCGGTCAGCCATGCCGAGCCCAGTGCACGCGCTGGGTTGGCCATCCAAGTCAACGCCGATCGCAGTGAATATGACAGCAGACTGGGCACCCATCGGCTGTGGGGCGATGTGCGCATCCAACACGGCAGCCTGGTTGTGCTGGCAGACGAGGGCACAGCGTTTCGTGCCGGTGAAGAGGACCGCATAGAGTTGCACGGCACACCGGCGCGCTGGACCATGACATTGGACGATGGCAGCGAGGCTGAGGGTGAATCACAGACGCTAATTTATGACCTCAACACGGAAGTCCTCACCATGATTGGCCAAGCACAGGTGAGCGATCATCGCGGCACCCTCACCGGCGCCCAACTCAGCTACAGCTTGGTCACGGAAACCATGATTGGCGAAGGTGGCGTGGAATTTCTCATCGAACCGCCGCAGGGCTAGCATCCATGCTCAGCGCGGCCAACTTAATCAAACGCTACCGAGGCCGCACCGTGGTGCAAGATGTCTCGCTGCGCGTTGAGCCAGGAGAAATCGTCGGCCTCCTCGGGCCAAATGGTGCTGGCAAGACCACGACCTTCTACATGGTGGTGGGCTTGGTCAGTGCAGATGGCGGACAAATCAAAGTGGGCGAGCATGACCTAACGCGCGCCAACATGCATCAACGTGCGCGACGCGGCTTAGGCTATCTGCCGCAGGAAGCCTCCATTTTTCGCAAACTCAGCGTCGCGGATAACATCATGGCCATTCTTGAGTTGCGCAAAGACCTTGATCGTGACGGTCGTCGCCAAGAACTTGAGCGTCTGCTGAGCGAATTTAATGTCAGCCATCTTGCTGACCAAATGGGCATTGCCCTGTCAGGAGGCGAGCGGCGGCGCGTCGAAATTGCCAGAGCGCTGGCGGGCAACCCCAACTACATCTTGCTCGACGAACCTTTCGCTGGCGTTGACCCCATCTCAGTGGGCGAGATCCAGCAAATCATCAGGCAGTTGGCTAAATCAGGCCTAGGCATCCTAATCACTGACCACAATGTCCGTGAGACGCTGGGCATCTGCGATCGGGCCTATATCATCAGCGAAGGGCGGGTGCTCACGCACGGTCATCCCACTGATGTCATGGCGGACGAGCAAGTTCGACGAGTCTACCTAGGCACTGAGTTCAGGCTATAAGCGTGATTTGACATGCCACAGCCCGCCCGCCTCGGCCTTACCCTCAAACCCACCACCCGGTTAGCGCCCCAATTGCATCATGCGCTGAGCTTGCTCCAACTTAACCAAGCCCAGTTGGATGATCACATCCGTGAGTGCCTGGACAGCAATCCCATGCTCGATGCGGACAGCCAGACTGGGCCTGATAAGGCTGACATTGCGACGTGGGCCAGCCCACCACAAAGCCTGACTGATCACCTCATCGATCAGCTCGCTCTACTGACCCTCTCGCCTCGCCAATATGGCTTGGCTGAGGCCATCGTTCATGGCTTGGATGAACGCGGCTATGTGGCCGATACGCTGAATGAAATTGCTGACAGCGCTGGGTTGACGCCAGCAGCCACGGAACAAGAGGTGGCGCAAGTCCTGACCCTAGTTCAGCAACTAGAGCCGGTTGGCATTGCCGCCACCTCGCTCAGTGACTGCTTGGTTCGGCAACTGCAACAGCAGCCCAGTCATCCAGACCACCAGTTGGCCGCACGCATACTCGATCAAGCGCATGAATCGTTGGCGCGTTTGAACTTGGATGCCATTGCAAAACAATGTCAAGTGGACATTGCACGGGTGCGTACGGCACTGCAATGCCTCCAACAGCTTGACCCTGCACCTGGACTCCATTGGGCAGACCAGCCACAGCATCACCTCACGCCTGACATCCGTTTTCATGACGTTGATGGGCAATGGCAGGTTGAGCTTCATCCCGGTAGCCAGCCCAGTTTGTCGCTGAGCACCCACTACCTCAGCATGCTTAAATCGGTGGACGGTGAGGACAAACACTATCTGCAGCGGGCGCTGCAACAAGCACGCGAGCTGATCGACGGCCTACAACTGCGTAGCCAGACCCTGTATCGCGTGGTCAGCGAGCTGGGGGCCCAACAAAGTGCTTTTTTGAAGCAGGGCCGTGCCGCACTCCAACCCTTGAGCCAAACCCAATTAGCGCAAGTCTTGGCATTGCACCCTTCGACCATCTCGCGTGCCATATCCGGCAAATATGCAATGACACCTAATGGCGTCATTGCCTTGCGCGAGATGTTCTCAGTCGCCTTGCCAGGCAGCACGGTGCCGATCTCAGCCGCTGCGGCTGAAACGATGATTGGCGCAGTCATCGCTTCCGAGCCGTCGACACAACCTTGGTCTGACCGCCAACTGGCCGAACAGCTGCGTCAGCGGGGACTGCCACTGTCACGGCGCACGGTGACCAAATACCGCCAGCGGCTGGGCATTCCAGGGTCAACACAAAGGCGCCGTATGCGCCGCCTGCATCCGCTGGCGCACCGTTCTGGCGACCCCGACTGAGCGCAAGTGGTATAAGATTGAGTCATCTGATTTGCATCATTGCATCTGCGGGCGACACGGGAGGCATCTACCATGCAACTGGAAATCACTGGGCAAAACATTGAAATCACTGAGGCCTTGCGCGACTACATCAGTGAAAAATTCGGGCGCATTCAGCGCCATTTTGGCAACCTCACCGGCGGCCACTTTGTACTCAAAATTGAGCGACTAGAACACACGGCTGAAGGCACCATTCAGGTGGCTGGCCGCACCAATGCCGTGCATGCGGAAGTAGTGGCAGAAGACATGTATGCCGCCATTGACACCCTCATGGACAAATTAGACCGGCAAGTTCGTCGTCACAAAAGCCGCATCACCGACCATCACCGCAATGCCTAGGGGCTACCCTGCCAATGCCTTTGCTGATTAACTGAGATCAATCACAGACCATGGAACTCGTTGATGTCTTGAGTGCCGACCGCGTTGTCCTAGATGGCGCGGCCTCGAGCAAGAAAAGCCTTCTGGAAATGGCCGCTAGGCTGCTGGCCAGCGCGGAGTCCGAAGCTGATCAGCGCGTTATTTTTGAGAGCCTATGCCAACGTGAACGCCTTGGCTCCACAGGATTGGGTGGCGGTGTGGCCATCCCCCACGCGCGCGTGCAAAATCAAACTGACCTGCGCGCGTGCCTGATCCGCTTGCGCCACCCGGTCAACTTTGACGCACCGGATGCCCAGCCAGTGGATACCGTACTGGCACTGGCCATGCCCACTGAGGCTGCTGAGGGCGAACAGGCGATGCTGGCCAAGGTGGCTGCGACACTGCAAGCACCAAGCGTGCTGACGGCCATCCGTAATGCCCAGCAGGGCGAAGATGTCTTACAGCTGTTATCGACCGCTGAAGACGATGACAACTGACCCGCTGATGCTGATCATTACCGGGCTGTCCGGCGGTGGCAAAAGCAGTGTGTTGCATGCCCTCGAAGACCAAGGGTTCTATTGCGTCGACAATCTGCCCATTGCGTTATTGGCAGCAATGGCCGATCAAATCGTTAGCCAACCCGAGCGTTACCCTAAGGTAGCCATTGGCATTGATATTCGCACTGGCAGTGAGGCGCTGGAGGAGGTTGGTCGCCTGCTCGATCAACCTGTCTCGGGCTTGCGATTTCAGACTGTATTTGTTGAAGCCGATGACGGCGCATTGTTGCGCCGCTTTAGTGAAACCCGTCGCCGGCATCCGCTGCAATCCGGCATCTCGCTCAATCAAGCCATTAGTCAGGAGCGTCAACTGCTGACTGGCCTCAGGCAATGTGCCGACACCATCATTGACACCAGTGAGAGCAATATCCACGAGCTGCGTCGCCAAGTTTGGCGCCTGATCGGCGTTAAAGATGACGCCACCATCGAAAGCATTGTGATTGAGTCGTTCGCTTTTAAGCGCGGTGTTCCTCGAGACGTGGATTTTGTTTTTGATGTCAGGGGCTTGGCCAATCCCCATTGGGACCGTAGCCTGCGTCCCCTAACCGGCCTTGATCAGGCGGTCATGGAGTGGTTGGAGGCGGACCAGAATGTCGGGGCGTTTTACACCGATGTACTGACTTTTTTGCGCC
>LFIK01002030.1_pt1 | contig 16265 bp, 15 predicted proteins | sample 643401 | NCBI WGS metagenome assembly LFIK01 (sample SAMN03777447, study PRJNA286221) | soda lake metagenome | biome: soda lake; feature: Kulunda steppe; material: water; isolation source: sample T5-Br brine of Lake Tanatar-5 | place: Russia: Kulunda steppe | collected 2010-07
ATGCGGTGTTTTTTAAATCAGAGCAACTATAAACTCTGCTATTTCTTGCATGAATTGCTAACATTTTATGAACAGGCTAGCAGTCAGTCGATTTGACTGGAGGCCTTCTTGTAATTCCTAATTCCTACTGGTGGCCCACCCAGGAGGGGTAATACAGTGCCCTAGCCCCAAGTGGCCCCTATCCCTCAATCGATGCAGGAATTGTCCTCATTGCCTGGATAGCTTCTATGTTAGAGCGTTTATACAGCCTTTAAAACTGAACACAGCACCTGATCTAAGAGAGGCATCGTCTTCTGCCATATAGGATCATCCTATGTAGGCATGATGCTGCCTGATATTGATAATCACAAGACTATCGGATGATTGATATTACCTTATTGCCCGCACCCTGAGGGCCCCCTTCATTATTTTTCCAATCAGGATTGCCACAAGGTGTTGGGCATAACCATGCCACTAATGGGGTGCCCTGAGGCCACAGCCTTCGCTCCTGTCTAGTTCTGTTGTTTATTTCTTTTCTTTTCTTCACTGGTGAACCTGCATGTATGCATGCTCATGAATATACCATGTGAATATACGGCGCTTTGGTCAGCAGACAGCCCCATTTTTTTCTTCACTGGTGTTGCAGCAATAAAGGGGTCCGTGCATCAAATAACCCTCTTTAGAAATGACTTCACCTAGGACTCAAAATCTCGCGAACAACGCTCAATCTTACTACTAAGCTTGAAGTGGCAAGTCAATGTGCAATAAAGCATACAAGAATATGCATAGTAAGGGCCTGATCTGTCCCATTCAGGCATGTCTCCTTGTCATACCACCAACCATCACTTCAGTCATCTGATGAGTCATGGATAAAACTAAATAATCCCTGTGCTTGCAATCATTGTGCATGTCAGACAAACAAGCTTCCTTTCAGGCGAAGTATCCCCATCAATATGCTTTCCCAACAGCAAAAAACCCCACCACCATTGCCATCATGGCTGCTGCAGCCATCATCCATAACAAGCCGAGTGGGAAGCACGCCCGTGGGTTGTTCCAGGCATCTTAGGCGGCAAGCACAAGAAGAAGCTATCTTCCTAGTCAGAATGTCCCACCTTGACGCATATGAACATTGAGCCACAAACTGTTGAATGCTTCAATATCGTAGATCAGATCATTCAGTTGCATGAGCAACGTAAGGGTCCCTCAGCTCAGCGGGGCCGCTCCTCAGTTTGCCAGTAGAACTCTTCCCAGTTGTTGCTGGTCTTATGTGCCACAGCGCCGCTGGACACATCTTTGGCTACCGTTGCTCGTAGCTGCATCTCCACATCCCTTGCCATCACCGGTGTTGACTGCAGCTATGCAAGCGCACAGGAGGTCATTTTACATGGACAGAGTAGATGCATTCTAATGCAATAAATAAGTATGCGTATGCATTGGTCCATGTGCGAGTGGGGAGATCAATGCCCATTCAAGTGCTCTTTTAAGCTAAACTTCAAGCTTGTTACTATCTATCACTAACAACTCTGAATTATTGGCAACATCTGCGTAAAGTAATACTTATCCAAGGTCAAAATTATGCCAATGAAATTACACTCATTTCATTTTATGTGCATCGCCTGCATTTGTTGTAAAACCCCATTGTGTTGCACTTCAACCCCTTCAAATAGTTTGCTTCTGCTTCCCTGCCATTTTCATTTTCTTCACTTGCTTCTTCCCTGCACCCAACGTGTTTCTGCTGCCTTTTCAGTGTTGCCAAATCATTTCAAGCCGATGCTGGCTCTGCATTGAAGCTCTCTGAGCTCCCTAGCCTTTCTAGGACAGGCTGCAGGGCTACCTCATCTGATGAACACTCAGATAAGCCGTTAACAATAGTCAAGTGCTTGGCATTCCCTGTATACCTTGCTAGAGGCTTACTGTAAGTACTGGTATGCACCATTGTAAAGCACAGACGAGGTATTGAAATTCCTGTACAGGAATCTCAAACGCCCTCCATGACCACGTCTCTCTCAAAAAATCCATGCATGCGAAGGGTGCAACAAAGTGAGGTGAGTCCCAGGTGGTGCACACGTGTGAATATAGCCATTTGTAACGTCTGTGTGTCTGTTTCAAAGCAGTGTCTCATGCCTCGCCCTTCTTCTTCCCTTTTTTGGGGGAAGCGCTAGGGCTGGCTTGTGCCCTAGGCCTTGTCTTGCCGCTGTTGCTGCTGCTGCTGCCGCTGCAGCTTTCCCTGCCCCTTTTTCTTCCGCTGCTTCTGCCTCAAGGGCTGAGCCCCTTCATCTGCATGCTGACCGGCTGGCTGGTGCTGCACAATCAGCTCACAAAGAGCTTCAATGGCTGTATTGGAGGGGAAGGGGACTTCAGCATCAATCAGCCACTGTCTGTAGTCCTGGGCTTTGGGCATCTGTGCCCAGTCCACCCCATGGCTGTTCGTGCTCGCTCCTCATGCTGCTGCTTGTTGTCCTTTTCTTCCTGCTTTGCTGCTGCTGGCTGGAGCTGCAGCTGCTCATTTGCTGGCTGATGCTTGCTATTGCTTTTATAAAAGTGCGGGGCCCTCCTTGCAGTGTTCTGCTGAGCCCTGAGTTCCTGGATATGCTTTGTCCTGGCTCTGCTGTTTCCCATGCCTTATTTCTTGGCCCACGGGAGTGCATCTGATGAAAGATTTTCATTATACGGTGCTACAAAAAAGAAGTAAACTTTCCGATTCTTGAACCTGTATGCGGTGCTCCTGATCTGTCTGTTAAGCCCGGATCTGTCGGCTGCTGCTCGATTTCGAAATCATACTTCTTTTCCAAATGACCTGAATACTCTATTTGCTGCCTCACATCTCCATCTGTCGGCAAAATTTGAACGAAATTGGACTTGGAGTTTCTACCTTCCCACCTACCCCCGCGGACAAGCCTAAATTTAAATAAATATTATAAGAATTTCATCCCCTTCCATCAGCAATCCTGGTTCTAGACTTTGGAGTTGCCCTCTGCACAGCCCCCCTCCAGCTCGCACCAGCTGGACACCTGGGCACTCTGGACACGTCAGGGAGTCATCCTGCGCGCTTGGGCGTGCAGCTGGAGGGTTTGGGCACGCAGTTTGTGAATTTAAGAGAATTTCCCTGCGTGAAAGCAGGCCTACCGCGCAGGAGGGTTCACCAATTGGAGCCACCTCAGCCTTGAAAATTTGCTTTTTTTAGTGGCTTTCAGATGCTATACTTAGAGTGTGCTGGGGTGCTCTGGTTTGACCACGGCAGGATATCACACAGGGATTGTGGCGCCTGACTGTAAGGCTTTAGTTTTAGCTGTAGTTCTCGTCTATACCTGAGGGGAACCCTTGGAACTACAGCGCCTACGGTGTCATATTACCATCAATTACGGTGAAATTCATACTGACGGCGGGAAATCATAAGTAACGGTGCTGCGTCAGGAACTCCATGGCTCAGAGGCCAGCGAGCTCAAGCTCAAGAAGCGCGCTCATCGCTCCTACTCCTCACAAACAAAAACTTAAAGCAACATGTCCTCCGACAATCAAGCTAAGAGGGTCGTGTGGATTTGGATTATCGAGCTTGGCCTGGCCTGGCCAGCTGCTGCAAGCACCACCCCCCACAGGCCTGGTAGTGGGTGGGCAGAGGAGGAGGGGTGGCAGGAAGGTCAAGAGCAGCTTGGTAAAGGCAGAGTATGAGAGGAAGGAGACGTAGCAGGATGGCAAGACAACTAAGGAGTACAGCTGCGCATGCCTGCACTGCCAGAGGACGCTTATGAGTGATCACTGGGCTGAACGCAACGCGGCTTAAGAACCACTTGCTCAATCCTGGCACCTGCAAGTTCCTGTAAGCCCCTCTGCACAACAGGTGGCTAAGCAGGTGCCTGAGTTGATCATGACGACAGCGCCGGGAGTTTGCAGCATGCATGACTGGACAGTCCATGAAGACATCTGTCGACAGTCCAGCTGGACTGCAGCATCCGGATGCTGCAGAGCCAGTTGCAGAGGGGGTTGCAGCAGTGCACATAGATGTGGAGCGGATGCAAGTGGATGAAGGGGGGGAATGAGCAGCAGGGGGGTGAACAGCGGGAGGGAGACGAAGAGAGGGAGGGGTGAGCTCACCTCGATGAGTGGGAATGGGAAATTTGAAATTCAGAGGAGACCTTTGGAAATAGTTGGATGGAGCAAAGGAGACAAATTCTGTCTCAGATTGCTGCCGAACTGTGCTCTTAAATTGCAGATCTGTAATTTCTGAAGGTTTTGCACTGTAAGTATCCGGAAACCCGACCGTCTGACGTCAAAAATTAAAATCACCGTAAATTACGCCTGCAACTCAATCTCTGACGGTCAAAACCGTAAATTACGCCGTTCCGTCAAATGACATTGACGGCATCAGTAAAGTGCACAACTCTGAGCGCCATGAGCAGCTAAGTGCAGCTTGAGCATGGCATCACGAGCGACAAAACTTTGCAGGCGCAGCTCTCCTTCCCTGTATACAGCATTCAAGTTTTATGACGAAATTTGGGCTGGCAGAGGGGGATCTGATATATTTTGCGCCTGAATTGTTGCGCATTTCACCGTTTTATATCGTTTAAGATTTAGCACAGTAGATTGGTCCGTCTAGCGCTATATAGACCTCAGGTTGTTTATACATTCTGAATGAATGGACTGTCCCAATTAAAACCCTTCCTAACAAGTGAGGAAGTTTTGGTGTCAGTCGGTGCCACCGAACCCTCCTCCTCTAGCAAGCTCACAGGCAAATATAAGTTCAAAGCATTCAACTTTTTTGTATAGGTCCAGTGAATTTGCAAATTGAAACAAAATTGACTTATCCCTGTCTTCACCCCATTATAAAAGATCCTTTGAATGTCCTCTCATAAGCCCCCCCTTGCCCTGGTTTTCCTTTGGCGTCTGTGATGCATAAAGCTGGAGCCAATTACTTCTGACACAAACTCCAGGGCTGTCCTCTGGATGCAAAGGATTTAGCATAAAAACAATACCTTTGTGCTTGGGCTTGGTGGGGGTAGTTGTGACACATTGTCAATGCCAATGACATGGCTTGCACCTGCCCAAATAAGAGTAATGAAAAAGGAAAAGGTGGACTCCTGAAGCAAGAAGAGTTTGCACTAGCATGGACAAGCGAAGATAAACAAGTTTATCACAATATCCTACATGTGCATTCTGCACATCATTCCATGCACATGCGCATTTGCTTGTGCGAACAAGACCTGATGTCCCATGTGCTTAGGGTTTGAGCAGCAGCAGAATTGATTCACCATTTGTCAGGTCAGCTGTAGAGCCATCTTCTACGATGGCTGGCATGCCCCCCATGTGCTGCAAGCAAGAATATAGAAAGGAGGGTGGCGTAAAATCAACTGTGCGTGTGTATTACAAACAAACTAGGTAGTGGATTTTTGCATGAATACCAATTACCAATTTTACAGTGATAGCAGGATATGCGTGTGCTGTAGAGGTGTGCTCTCTGTGTGCTGCCTAGATCATGAGGATGCTCAAGCCTATCAAGCAATTGGTTGTCATTTCCGGGCTGCAGGACTTCCACACATTTAAGAATGCCATGGAGACATATAATTATCTCTGGTTGCCTAGTAGTTCTGGTGCAATCAAATGCAGGCAGCTCAATGCACTATCATGGAAAAGAAAACAATAGACACTGAAAAGCTCCCCAGGTCCATTGATGGGCCTGGTCATCTGGACTTTCAGGATCAATCCCAGGATTGATCATGCCTGCTGCTCAAAAAAATACCATGAACCACATCACTCGTTGATTGTTGTGAGTATTAATTACAATTTTCGCATTTGTTAGTATTCGGGGTCTGCGCAAAGGAATCCATTTGTAAATAACAAAGAAAGGTCTTGCAAATCATTCAGCTTCTGGTCAGGCCAGACTTGGGCCTGATTATGGAGTTCCATGCTCCCAAGGGGCAAAGAATGCTATTTAACTGTGTTGCACAAAGTGGAAGCGTTCAGAGACCGATGGGCAGACCAGTGAGCTTTGTATCTGCCTCGAACCTGATCAGGGTAGGGTCACGCAAATATATTGCACATTTCCTAATTCATTCGTTCATTCATTGCTTATTGTTTTGTGTGACATCAATTTTCCTGCCTATTTCCCAAGATTTTTGCCGAAATACCATAATGTTTAGCCTGAATTACGAAGAATATTGCGTGTGACCACGGCCTTATATATAACAGCACCTACCTTATGGTTTCCAGCAACCCTACTCACGCCCTTTTTCAACCAAACATGTATTTACTTGTCCTGTCACCATTAGCGATAATCATGGTAGGAATTTTCTGTCAGGCTGCAGATCCTTTTTCTTGCGCCTCTGGGGCAACCATCAGCCCATCCCCTTACAGTCTTGGGGCAGTGAAAATTAAAATTTAAAGCCCAAATCAAATGCACCATGGCTCCCAGCCTGCTCAGACTGAGGTGAGGACCTTGCAAGTTGGGCGAAGTAGGGTTGCTGTTCAGTCTCCAGGGCCTCCCTGACCTCCTTCTTTGTGCCCTTGCAGTACTTGGACCCAGCAGAGTTATTAGTGCTGTGTCACTCCTAGGGTCACTCCTAGGGTCACTGTATTTAGGTAATTATTGGGTGTCCTCGCTATCAGGAATCAGTTCAGAAACTACTTTCATCAAGACCTTGCGTAGCGTCCAGGTTTTGATCCATGCTACCCCAGGGGCCGAACATGGAACCACATGCTCCAAAGGGTCAAAGGACACTATTTGATGTAGTTGCACAAAACGGAAGCGCTTCAGCGATGAGCAACTCAGGGAGCTTTGCATCCGCTTGGATCCCAACATTGCTCGTCGGGTGGAGGAGCATGAGAAGCAGAAAGCAGCGGCCATAGCAGCCCAGCCCCCTCCCCCACCTCCCAGGCCTGTTGGCAGGCCAAGAAAGCTGCATGTTGTTGAGGCGCCCTGAGGGCGAGGAGCTTGTTGTACCACCAGAGCCCATTGAGAGAGATGAAGAGCTGCTCAGCATGGAGTGGCAGCTGAGGCAGCAGCTAGACGCACATCAGAGGCAGTGCTTGAAGGGTAGGCAGGCTAAGAGGAGGTTTCAGCAATGGAGGAGGCTGCAGCGATGGATGAGTTTGAGGATCCAACAGCCAAAGCCGCAGTCAGGGGCAGGGGCAGGGGCAAGGGGGTGGCAGGGGCAGAGGCTCGGGCACAAGGGAGAATGCTTCTGAGCCAAGCAATGGAGGCAGGGGCAGGGGTAGGGGCAGAAGCAGAGTCAGGGGGAGGGGCAGAGGGAGGGGAAGGGGAAGAGGGGCTGAGCCAATGGAGGTGTCCTCGGAGTCAGAAGAGGACACGTCTGAAGAGGACACAGACATGCAAGAGTAGAGGCTGCTGTGATGCTGGGAGAGAGTGCCAAAAAAAAATGGAGAGAGTTTGTGTTCAACGTAATGATTGGAGGTGCCTTCAGAAACCAAACACATGCGGGAAAATCATTGAAATTATTTGGAGACCTCGCGTAAAGTAGGATTCACAATCACAAAGGAGCGATATGGTAGTAATAATAATGATATAATGATGATAATAATAATAGTGAATAATTTATGCTCCCATTTGGAGCAAATGCTGGATACAAGAGGAGAAGTAAGGTTGCCAAATCATTGCTGTGCTTGCACCAAAGGGGCGGAACCAGCCCATGTCAGCCTTATTGCCTGCAGGCAATGGCAGCTGCTTTCACACTAACATTGTTGTTTGAATCCAATCGCCAAGACTATCCTCAGCAACTTTAAAAAACGAGGACACTCGGTAAGAAGACCACAAACAAGTTGAGTGTTGCGCGCAACTGTCTGGACTTCCCTGGTGAGTCTTCGTACGAGCATCAAGAAAGAGAAGCACATAAATGCGATGATTGGGCAGTCATGCTCCCGGCAGAGTAACTGAGAGTGCAGCTCATCCAGGATTACATGGAACAGGCCTAGGCATCTGAACCTGCACTGCCAAGGTTATGTGCTTTTGAGCACATGCGCTGTATAGGCTGCACTGTGTTCTTAGGAGCCCCAAAAAAACTTGCGTCAACTCCCCATGGAATAGCATTGAACCCAACTGGAGTATGCAGGCATACAAGCGCACCTGTTTGGGGTGCTGTGTGCCCTCTGGCGAAGCGGTTGGGGTGTAGCCAGGTATGGGTGGTAGATAGCCCCCGCTAGCCAGCTACGCAGCATAAGGATGTGCACAGCACATGAGCCGGCCAACAGCTCTGCAGAAGGCATTCTCAAAATCAATGCGAAGGAACTGGCTGCTCATGCCTCAACATCCTTGCAAACCACCCCTACATGCAATTACACAAACTCATAAACATGCACACGACACAGCACACCTGCCCGTGTGCTTGCTTGACCCTGCTACCCCTCCATCAGGGCTGCAGGATGCACACCTGGTGTGTAGCGTCCATAGCTTAAGAAGCAGCACACTTTTACGCACCTTGGTGTCGGCTCTAGGGTCAATCAGCCTGCCCTCCTGGTCAGCCCCTGCCTTGCGGTCCATGCCCATGGCCTCCTCCTCCAGCCGCACGCGCAGAATGCCCATGAAGCGCATGCTGAAGAACAGGCAGCTCATCCAAAAGACTGCATGCACATATATATTACATGCATGACTGAAAAGGGGACATGAAATGGCTAAGCAACCTGCAGCGCAGTCTTGTAGCTCACCACGATCCCAGCAACGCTGCCACGGGCCCCAGGAAGAGATAGAATTGTGACCTAGATCCTAGGGTAAGCTCAAACTCACCAGTCCAGCCAACAATGACAGCAACAGCGATGACTTGGTTCAGAAGGAGAGCTCCACTGCCATTGTAGAACGCGCCCTTGTGGCGCTCCCCCTTCGGAAGATCATATATTCCTACCACAAACTGCGAATTGCGTACATTATAAGTTTAGCAATTGCTTGAGGTCGACTTCCTGCTTTCTCGTGCTGACAGGGCAATCACAGGCTAAGACATGAAACCGGTTCAGGCTTGAAGGCGTAAGGAAAGAACTGGCAGATATTCTAGTTGCTGTAGGCAGTATTTAAGAAGTGCAAGCCATACAGACACACCAAAGACTGATCAGTTGCGGTTTTCATGCATGATGAGCTCACCTCTTCTTTTGCAAGGAATCCCACAAAGATCATGCCCCATATCCCATTCAAGCCATGAACAGGGAACGCTGACACCTGAAGACACGAATTCAGGCAACAGCTTGCTTGATATCGCAACTATGAGAAGATGCGAGGCAGGCCCACTATCAGTCTTGCCCATGTGCAGTACAGTTAGCAAGGGTTGGCTAAAACCATACATTGCAATCCTTGATTGGATGTTACACTGTACAATGCCCGTACAATTGTATTGTCGCCGTATTCCATATGTATTAAAAAAGTGGAACCCCGTAGAATTTATTGATATGGTGGCAATTGTGCAGCTCTTGAAGAGCTGAATATGCGTACCCAATTTAGTTATACCAAGTAACCAAAGGTTGCGTGGCTGTACCAGCCTGAAGTGCATATCCAGTGAGTACACACTGCATGGCCGGTGAAGAACACGAGCTCATCCTCCCAGCCATTTAAAGCAGCTGCCTGCTTTCAAGCCCATTGTTTCCCACGTAACTGAATCTGCGTGATTCGACAACTTGGCTGTGCACCACTCATTTTCATCCACAACATTAATCTCAGAGAGCAAAATCTCTTGGTCAGCCCCCATGCTGCCGTTGCTGTTGCCCCTAACGTATGCTACCTCCTGGTGCGCTCCAGCGCCAGCCGGTGCTTGGTCTTGCTGAAGATGCTGCCAAACATTGACCAGTTGCGCTCAGGTGCACAGCTGGTCACATGTGCAGAGAGATTTTGGCCAGCCACTGCTGAATTGAGGGGAGCTTGCTGCGCTCTGTCAGCGCTTTGCAGAGGTCTTGCTGCTGCTGATGCTGATGCTGATGATGATGCTGAGGTCCCCATGCTGTTGTGCCCTCTCCTGCTGCAGAACCCCTGCCCCCACCCCTGCTGCTGTTGCTGCTGCTGCTGCTGCTACTGCTACTGCTACTGCTGCGAGCCTCCCCCTGCCGACGACCCTTCACCTCCATATGAGCCCATGCTGAGTGCCTGTGCTGCAATATCTCGCATCACATCATTGTAAATTTTTACTTTCTTATGAAATACCACTAGAAAGACGTAGAATGGTTGCTTGAAGGATGTTGTGTGTTGAACTTAGCTGCAAATCCGTAGATCTGTTGTTTGACCCGTTTCAAACGTTTAACACAGTACATATGGAATTACAAATTATTATACGAGATATGGGGTACGGACGGGGGGTCTAAATTATACCGTATAATGCCTATTCCATACATTACGGAGAATCATGACAATATGATCTGCAAAACCATACAGATAGCACAAAGAGCTCAACATAGGGTTACTTTCTGCTCACCTTGTGGTGGAGCATGTGATTCCCAGACTGCAGCCCATCGCATCTTCCCCCCACAACCACCACTCCCACTCCCACCCACACGAGCATATGCACACAGTAAGGAGCACTGAAAGCTGCACTGTCTGCACCTAGTCTTATCCTACCCGCTTGTGTATACACACACCACAAGCGTACGCATGCACGCACCGGGTCGTCAATCTTCAGCATCTCCATTGCCACCTCCCCATACACCAAAACAGGCGCGGCCACCACACCACATACGACTGCTGCCCAAGGAGTGACCACAGCACACCCTGCTGTGATGGCAACAAGGCCGCCCAAGGCTCCAGTGCACACCTACAGGAACAGATGAAGACCACGTTTTGTGCATCAGCATGGAGCGATGTAAGTTGCTCCGGATGTATAGACCCACTTGCAGATCAAGCCAGCTGCATTGAGCCGGCATAAAGCCCCTTCTCTTCCTCTAAGTTGCTCAGATAAATCCCTACCCTAAAATGCTTCAACGCTTTGGTGGGGCTAGTCCCATGCATGAGCATGCAACTAAAATAAAGACTAAAATAAGGATTCTAAACGTGTACTTTTACAAAAAACATTTGCTCTCTAGGGTCAGAACCTTCACTCACTAGAGATGCTTGCGTTGGGTTGATACTACTACTTATAAATCATTACAGACAGGCAGCCAATTTTAGCACAAATAGTCAACAATTAGGTCACTGTCAATTTTTATAACAAACACACCGAAAGCAGGTCCCAGGTGCGAGTTCGCCAGTAGGACAGAAACAGCGTGAATATTGCTGCTGTTCCTGTGCAAAGGGTGGTTGTTACAGCTGCACGGCTGACACCTTCGGCGAGCTTGAAGTTGTGGATTTGCAGGAAGGACCCTGGGTTGAAACCATACTGCAATGAGACAGAAGACAAGACAAAAAAGTAGATGCTAGACTATAGGTGAGCTCTTGCGTTCATTGACGGAGTACCAATTAATCATGTTGTGCTTTTTGCCGACCACAAGACTTGTGAAATGTTAAGGAGATGAAGGTAACTTAAATGCGGCAGATAAAGGTAACTTCAATGCAGCAGAGCTGCAAACATATGGCCAGACGAAAGGATCTGCACTTACCCATCCGAACCATAGAAGCAGGGTGCCCAGCACAAACAGAGGTGGAGAGCCACCTTTGAAAGCTGCCTTTGGAAGTAAGGAATCAAAACGACCAGTCCTTGGACCAGTTGCTATTGAACCCACTAAGGAAGCAAATCCTCCTAACATGTGGACCACACCTGCGCACAAGTGCACACAAACAAAGGTTCCATGAGCTTCGCACATGGGTGCATGCATTTGCAAACATGGATGTTATTGTATGCATAATGCATGCTTGCGTGCGTGTGCGTGCATGTTCTTGCGCGCTTGCATGCATGAAATGTGCAGCGCATATGCACGTGTGCTTGTGCGAGTATCGTGTCCATTACCAATAATGTCTAACACTCAATTAAGAGGAATGATTTGAAAGGGGTACTAGTTTTATGATGGAACACCCATACAAAATGAGAATTCACTCTTCAAAGGTGGTCATCTCCACTCTTGTGCAGTTCTAAGTGTACCAATGTTCACGATCAGTTCGTCAGAATTCTAAATTTTTTATTCATCTTATTTTTTTCAGTTCGTTGTGGGTTCAGGACAGCCCCACCACTGAACCCCCCCAACATGGCCAATTAGCATTTCCGCCCACTTGCTGGCCCCATTTCCAGACCCAACCATGCACAACATGTAGATATGTCATGAAAAGTCAGGCTGTGTGAGAAAATGCGAGGTGGGGGCGCGGCGTGTGCGCCTTTGGCCATTCTGGCACCCTTTTGCACCCTTTTGGCAGGCAAATGGTGCATCCCCAAACTTGCTCCAATCCTGCCAGCCGCAGTAGCTGGAGCTCAAGGAACGGGTGCAAGCAGCGCCAGAAGCAGCTAAATGAGCTTGAGCAAGGCTTATGAGTGGCACAACTTCACCAGTGCGCTAGAGCTCTCCTTCTCTCTCCCTCACCGGAGTAACGCTTTGCCACATGTATCAGGTACGTACACAATCGCATCATAAACAAAAGCTACAACTGTATGCTTACACACAAGTATGCATGCACCGGTAGTACTCACGCATGCTTGCATGCATTTGTGTATGTGCTATGGGCACAAACACTTGCCAAAACAAGGTGTGACACACGTGCTCGTGCCAGCAAGAGGTGTGGGTAAGCTCCAGGCAGAAAGCTGCCGAGATGGAGGTGCAGGGGTGCAGAGAGAATGGTGTACATTGGGCACCTGCCTGGCCCTGACTAGTAGCACAAGTGCGACACACAGTGCTTTATCAGACCTCATGACGTCATAATCGCGACCAGACGAATCATCATATTTCACTTTTTGCAAGGGGGGTGCATACACCTTATCCCATCTGACATTCATGATGGAATTTGGGCTTGCAAGGGGGGGCCAGTACACATTGCGCCTGCCATATAGCTTATCTTAGCATTGTATTGCTTCGTATTGCTACATAGCAAAATAGAATTGCCCTTTTAGCGCAATACGCTGGCCCCTTCTAAGTCATTTACATAATACATCACATAAAAAATTACACCACATCACAGATTGAATTATGGCAAACTGTCAACCAAGTCATGAGCTTGAACAGCCTAGCTGGTGTCAATTCAAGATTGTCTCCTGGACCACCATCCTGCCCCCGTCACCAAAAACTTGCAGGGAGCTATGCTGAGTGATTTGCTTCGTAACATTGCTCGTTTTCGCTTGCGTGCCCTTACCTTGAGAGCTGAAACTGGCTGTTGGCAAAACCACAATAGGCACTGTGACAAATGTGACTTGCATGATGTCCAGGACAAAAATCATGTCCTTTTTAATGCTCTTGCTTAATGTGCTATTTAAGAAGGAAATTTGCAGAACAACTTGCTGATTCTACTGATAGGATTTACATCGGTGGCACAGGCAGTTTTTCCTTTGACAACATCAGTGCTGAGGAGGTGAAATTGTTTCTCTTGAAGCAGACGCAAAATCACTTTTTTTCTTTCTGAGACTATGGATTTTTTTTTGCCTGGCTGGCAGTGCCGAACAAGCCCAGCAATCAACCCATCTGGCTGAAGGTATAAACCCAATGTAACTTCACTATGCTGAGTTAGGCTGCACCATTGGGCAGCTGTCCACGGGTGTGTGGTGACCAGGCTAGCGAGGTCATAACTCAATTCTTGGAAAACTTACCAAAGTTGCGCTGTTTTGATTGCACACTGCAGTCAACAAAACCGCCCGCCCATTATCTCTGAAATTTGTTGACCTTAGTTCTACTGCGCCAACCACGCTCCCTCCTGCCCCCCCTGGCACAGCAGGCCTGCCAGACCAAAATGGTTGGGGGGTGAGCCTCAGTATCAGGGCGAGGGGCCTGGGTGGGCCTGGATGAGAAAGGGCCACTGTGAGCTTTACCAGAATCACAGTAAACCTAGGGACTACGCCCCACGACTTTGGCTTAGCCAAAACTCACACAAGTTGGCTGGTCCCCCAGGAGGGCCTTACCACCACAACAGCTCCATTGTTGAATCAAGGCCGTGTTGTCATCCCTATGGGTGGCCCTATTTTGTGTTGGTAAAAATCTCACAGTGTTGCCTGAGCGCATTTTTACAACTCCTGCAACATGCTTACTCTGTAAGGCACATTATTAAGATCTTTTGTTTGCTTCATCCCTCACTGCCAAGCAGGTGGGGAGTGGTGCTGTACGTAGGCCAGGGGGTAGGAGAAGCATTCAACAATAAGCACAGGTGCCAACACAGCCCACTTCACTGCAATGTTCAGAGACCAATAAATCTTTGTTTGAATGGAGGAGCGGTGGAAGCGGTGCCCAAAATTCAGCTCTACATGATACCTCTCACACAGCATATCAAAACTAACAAATATATTACACAATTAATACCGTATCGCTCCTAGAATAACCGCGAATAATTAAATAATTATTGGGTGTCCTCGCTATCTGAAATCCGTTTGGAAACTACTTTTATCAAGACCTCGCGTAGCATCCAGGTTTTGATTCAGGCTCCCCTGGGGGGCCGACCATGGAGCCACATGCTTGAAAGGGTCAAAGGATACTATTTGATGTGGGTTGCTCGAAATGGAAGCGCTCCAGCGATGAGCAACCCAGGGAGCTACGCGATGATGTACACGGTGAGGTTTATCCGGGAGAAATCCTAGCATTGATGGGGCCATCAGGGTCGGGTAAAACCAGTTTACTAACTATTTTAGCACAAAGAAGCTCACCAACATCTGAAATTAGTTGTACATTATTGTATGGAAATAAACCTCTTTTTCTGATTTTCGTGCGACAACCATGCACTCAAAGGATTCTATTACTTACAAGGGTGCGTGCATGTGTCTGCACAAGCAGGTGCCTTATAGTTGTCACATTTGATCAAACTCTTTCCTCTGCACCATGACTCACATCCGACCTTGACTGCACCTGACCCAGCAAAATCAATGACCGCACCTGACCCAGCATGACCCAGCATAACCGAGCATGACCCAGCAAAATCAATGACCGCACCTGACCCAGCAAAATCAATGACCGCACCTGACCCAGCAAAATCAATTGCGCCAGAGCCAAGGATAGCACGAGGGTTCTTGGGATTCAGCCATCCATCATTGGACCATACCCAGTGTGCAACAACTGGATACACGAACACTGTCATGAAAAACGAGTAAACCAAGTACCTGCAAGTAAGAAGTTGTACAAAACATGTGCATGTCCTCTGTCCCATGCTGGGCTTGTACCCTTCATGCAATGACATCTTGATTGTACATCCAAGTTTAATGAAAGGAAGTCAAACATGCCGGATGCGAACGATTATGACAGCAGAACCTAAGGCTCATGCTTCTGCAATGTTGGTAGGTTGCATTCTGTGCCGAGTAAATCAACAAGGAAAGCTACAAAGTTTTGATCCTATCAGCTTAACATGGTTTTTGTACAGGTTCCTGCAGCACAGATGCAACTTACGCGTGGAAGGTAGCACGCTCAGCGATTGACCCGGACAAAATAGTGGTGGATGCTGCTGCAAAGGCCCAATTCCAGAACCAATACTGCGAGCAAAAAATGCACGCATATAAATAGGAGAGAAATGAATGATTCTACTTTTGGAGTGAAAAACTTGTTTGCGGTCACACTGGAAATTTTTCGCTGAATTTCTTCACTCCACCTGCACTACTCCTCCATGACCTCCCCTCTCTTCCAGCATTGATATTGGAAACCACACTCTTATGTTTACCAGTTCCAAAAGACCAGCAGCAGGATTCAAAAAGCTAATTGCGACAGGTTCTCCCGCAATGAGGCAGCATCACGCCACAGACTGCACTGTTCAGAAGGAGCCTGCAACGCTGCAGACGCCCTTGCTTAAGCACTTGGCTCATAGCCTGCAAGGTCTTGCATGACATTCGATCGTCCCTGAGCCATCCAGGGTAGAGTGTCAGGACAGAACGCTGGAAAGATTGCGGAGTGTGGTTATTAGGTCAGCGCATACTTGAAAACTTATCTTTTTCCACTGTGCATTTTGCCGCGGTGCATCAGTCCTGCCTTCATTTGAGAGTATACTCACGCATACAAAAAATCTTTTTTTGCGAGCGAGTGCTCCTCAAATTGTCAGTCTTAAGGCCCAGGAAATGTCAATGATGACTATACATCTCATTTTCTGTTTGCCTGACATTCTTCACCATTTTTGGCACCCCTCAAGAGAAAGCCTGGCAAACACATACACAAGACATCATCTCAGTACACTGTAGGCCTGGAGAATCATCACCAGCTAGTGCTGAAGCTGCATAAATCACTTGTGTAAACTATGTATGGAAACCTTGTCTCCTCAGACATTCTCCCGA
>LFIK01002021.1_pt1 | contig 16264 bp, 11 predicted proteins | sample 643401 | NCBI WGS metagenome assembly LFIK01 (sample SAMN03777447, study PRJNA286221) | soda lake metagenome | biome: soda lake; feature: Kulunda steppe; material: water; isolation source: sample T5-Br brine of Lake Tanatar-5 | place: Russia: Kulunda steppe | collected 2010-07
TTCCACCCACTAGGACAGAGGCAGGCAACCCATGGGAGGGGAAGGAAAGGACGTGGTGGATGTAGGAAGAGGAAGCACGTGGGACCTACGCGTGGGACACCTTCGTGTGCAAAAGGATATCCAACCAACACGGGTCCCAAAACTAGGCAAGGAGGATGCATCGACATGGAATGAATTGAAGGATGGAAGAATGGATGATTTGGGATGGATGCCACCATCCCATGGAATGAACGGAAGATTGGAGGGATGGATGGGACGAAGCAAAGGCCATGGTGGTTTGGATTCAACCTAGGCATGGTGGGATCCTCCATGTGGCATCGGTTGGTCCCCTCGTTCCTTCCTTTCCCCTGTCCATGAGGGCATCGATACCTTGGGTTGTTCCCATCGAAACCCGGAACATCGATGGAAGATGGTTGTTCCATCCCATGCATTCCTACACTCCCCTTCGTGTCTCCGATTCGTTCGTCCACACGCCACGATGAGCATGGACATCCCACCGGATCTGGTGGAGAAGCAGAAGTTCTTCCAAACCGCACAAGGACTGATCCATCGCAAGGCCAAAGGAGATCGCATCACCAGCGTACTCATACCTGCAGGACTGACACTCGCAGCCGCACTGGCCATGGTGAGAAGCACACGTGCGAACAAATACCAACCGTAACGAACAGAAAAGAAAAGAAGGAAAGAGAGACGGTCGCTTCTTCCCTCTCGAACCATGGAATGCCAAAGCATGCATGCGAAGGTCGCGAACGTCCGAAAGCCAAGACGAACGTGCGACGCGTGCGGACGAAAAGAGGCACGACCGCCGAGCCTAGACGACGGTCGAAGCAACGGACGAGAAAGAAGGAACCAACCACGCATGCGTCTGCTCGGAAGAAGTCGGAACGCAACGCGAATGGCTGACGCTGTGCGAACGTGACGAACCACGTGATGGACGTGCACGCGAGCAAAACAGGCCCGTGGCGTGTTCAAGATGACCACTGGAAACAACTAGGTCGGGCCGAGACACGCGATGCCGCCTGTCACTCCGTGATGATCAGGATCCTGTAACAAACACAGATCTTCCCAAACGCTTCTCTACTTGATCCTCGGAATCGCAACGTCGACAACGTGGTGGAAGGAACATACCACGCCAACGTTGGATGGAAATTAACACGATCGCCTGTGGATGTTATTCCAGGGCTGCCCCTGTGGAAAACGACAGATCCTTCCTCACATCCACGTGGCAAAGGTAGGATGCTAGACAGGGAGGGTCCTGTCGATCGATATGAATGCACGCGCTCCACCGTCAAATGAGGGGAAGATTGCGTATTCTAGGCGGCTGGTCGTCGAGGAGCAGTCGACAAGATACACAAGCATTTGCAGCGAGATGGACAACCGCACTTGGGCGCCCCCACACGTCTCACCCATGATAGTTTCTTCAACACAACAACACGCTTACATCCAAAACAGGTATGGAGCGGGCCATGCCCCTCAAGACCTGGCTTCTCTGGGCTGTGCCCATTCCACCCTCAAGATCAAGTTGTCAAACCCAAACCCATCCAGCGTGTCGATGGCCTTCTGGGCTTCGTCCCTGCGCATGAAGTTGATGAACGCGAATCCCCTAGATTCACCCGTCTCTCGATCGGTCGCCACGTAGATGCGAGTGATCTGTCCAAAGGGCCGGAACAGCACCTGCAGCTCGGGCTCCCTGGTGTCCTCGGAAAGGTTGGTGACGCGCACGGAGTTCTCGTCCCTGGGTCGGCGCATGCTTTCTCCAGCCATAGCGCTACCTCCGGCACCGGCTCGCATGTTCGGGGGCACATAACCGCCGGGTTTGGGCATAGACGGTGCATTCTCATCTGGCGGTGCTTCGCCCGTCATGACACCTTTGTTTCCGGCGAGGTCCTGCAAATTCAACAGCACACATCCAGCAGGGCCCATTCCGAGCCGTGTACGGTCAGCACAAGGAGCATGGCATCCATCTCGCGCGCTTTCAGCGGCCTGGTTCGGGTTGTCTAGGGCACTTTGGGGGTGGATAATGCCGGTGCACTTTTCCGCGTACCTTGTAGGGACACTTGCTGGTCCAATGATCCCCTTTCTTTCCGCAGATGCGACACACGAGCAAGGACGTGTTGGTACCTGCGAGTGCGGCGAGTGCATCTGGTTTGGACTGTTGCATGTCGGCGCGTGGATGGATTCGGGTCAGTATTTTTTTTCCCCTTCGTGCGTGTTCGACGTCATGCGCGAATCGTTCCGTTTTCCCACGCCGTGATTCTTTCATCCGTGTGTATTTTTTTCGTTTGTGTGTTCGTCTTCGTCTCACCTGTTCATCTTCTTGTTTCATTCCTAATTTCTTGGGTCTTTCGACGTAGATTTCGTCGGTGGAGACGGCGGTGAGGTTGTCGGTTCCGGGTGCGATTCCTTTCGCATCTCCGAACTTCTCCCATTGTTTCCTGGCCATGGTGTCTTTGCTGATCACTTTTTTCTTCTTGAGCACTCTTGTTTTTTTGGTGATCTTGACTTTTTGTCCCTCTTCGTTGTATCGATATTCCACCGTGGTTTTGATCCCTTTTTCGTCGGGTCCGTAGATCTGCGGTGGCGGCAGGTCGTTCTTCGTCCTCCCACTCCACGGTTCTGCCTCGCCGTGGACACTCGTTCCTTGTACGTCGGCGGCGTCTCCCCATCGCATCTTTCCCGGTGCCATCGTCGTCGGTTCTCTCTCTCTCACTTCGTCACCCTGCCTGTGTGGGTGGATGTGTTTGTCGTCCTGTCCACCCACATCCACATCCGCATCCGTTCAAAACGGTTACCGATACCGATACCGTGGAGGGGTGGGCCAGGGCAGGAGAACAGAGAGACCTACGTCGGTTGGCGAGAGAGGGAGGGGAAGAAGACGCAGATCGCACCCATGGCAGGATGGCGGACCCAGCTCCTCCGACACGTGCGACGTGGAAGGTGGACCAACGCAACGGATGGAGCGAAGAGGTGCGAAAGCATGCATGCGGTGCTGGAACGGAAGAAAAGACCAGGAACCATCCGCCAACGTGACGTGACGAAACGAAACGAGGAAAAAAAGAAACGAAGTAGAAGGAAGGAAAGATTCGAACCAACGATACCAATGCGAACCACGAGACCAAAGAGAGGATAGACGATGCGGAAGAAGCGACGGAACGAGCGAAGGAATCGGAACGAACCGTCGAAACCCACCGCCGACGGAATCCGAACGCTGACCGCGACACGTGTCGACGACCGTTGCGTACCATCCGTCCAACGAAACGCAACGCAGGGAAATCGGAAACTTCGGCGTGCCACCGGAATACGGACAGCCCAAAGAAGGTGGAACGGGATTCCTAGGCACACCGGAAAACCACCGCGATCTGCTGAAGAATAGACCGCTCTCGCCAGAACTCTTCGATCTGGAAGGGAAACCACACTACAAGTTCCCCTTGGTGTCCATCTCGTCCATCACCAACCGCGTCACCGGGGTCATGCTTGTGGGATACACGTCCATGCTCGGATTCGCGTCCGTCACCGGGAACGGGATCGAAGCCGTGGAAGCGTTCAAAGCTTCCTACCCGTGGCTCGTGCTTCCCACCAAGCTGGCCGTGAGCTATCCGGTGCTGTACCATTACTTGGGCGGGCTTCGGCACTTGATCTGGGACGAATTTATTGAAGGCGAGCAAACCAAACCAAGCATGCTCTCGAACGAATCCGTGGAGTTGTCTTCCAAAGTGCTGTTTGGGACCAGCGCAGTGGGTGCCCTCGGCCTCGCATTGTACAGTGTGTAATGAAACGGCCGCACGGGTCCGGTTCGTTATCCAGTGGTGCCTTGCGCTTCTGCATTGGGGTCGGCCTTCCCATGCTCACACGGGAGGTTGGATCCAGACGAATTCCTCCATGTAGGCCGCGTGCTCGACCGAGGAGGCGGGGTCTTCCAAGGCCTCCGCGGCGTCGCAGCTGTTCTCACACGTGTACACGACCAGGGTCCCCCAATCCGTGGCTTCGTCCTGCTCGTCGTCCACCCCCAGGTACGAGAGCATCTGGGGCATGACTTGGAATTCGAACTTGCGCTTGCCACCGCACCGGGCGCACCTGGGAACGTCGTTCGTTCGGATCCTCCCGCGCAATCCCATCCACAGGATTTCCTCGTCGTGTCCACGGCAGTACCTCACGCATTGGTCGGGCGCAAGCGCCATGCGCGCTTGCACATCGGCCAGGTGTTGGTGCTCTCGGGAGATCTCGATGCTGTTGACGTCGTCTGCGGTGATGGCTTCTCCTGGATCCTTCCCTTCCAATTTTTTCCCTTCGTAGGCTGCGACCAATCGCTCGAGGTGTGTGTTTTCGTTCCCGTTGGGTTTCTTCGGTGCGGGTGAATGGTCCACTTGTGCTTCATCGTCGTCGGATGGTTGGGACGTGCTCCGTGCTTCGTCGCCTCGATCCGTTCCATCGTCGACTTGTTCGTTATCAGGGTTGATTTCGGGTTCCACGACGAGTTCCCATTCGTTCCAGTGCGGGAATGCTTCTGTGCGGGTGTTTGCATCGTGTTTCTGTTTTCCATCCTTGCATTGATGTTTGTGTCCATGCTTCCAGTGTTCGATTTGGTGTTGTTTGCTGCAGTATTTCTTCGTCTTGCATCCACCGCAGGTTTTGTTTCCTCTCCACGTGTTGCACCATTCGCAAGTCTCGTCCACTCGTCCACGATATCGATGTTTCGCTTGTTGGCACGCGTCTTGGGCGTGGTACGGATTGTTCCTGGGCAGTTGGTTTCGATAGGCGACGGCGGCGACGTTCTTCGTTTTCTTGGGATCTTTGGTTTGCTTCAAGCAGGTGGCACGCACGCAGGTGAACAGGTAGATGTTTCGATGGAAGGTGTCCTGTTTTTCCTCCCACGGCGCGTAGATTTGCAGCAGGAACTTCATGACGTCTCCACACGTGGGACATGGTTGGGCTTGTGGGAGGTGTCGTGGTGTCAACCACGCCGGTGCACCACCCACTTGGCTGAGGAACGGATTCGTATGGGTCTTGTTTTCCTCTCCTGTCCATCCACGGGTTCTTACTCTTTCCTTTTCCACGGGAAATCCCAGCACCACACCTTCGTCCATCCAATCCACGTCGCTTGGGTCCGTGTCCATGCCCAAGAGATCGATGCGACGCCACCCTCTCTCTCCCTCTCTCTCTCTCTGGTCTTGGCATCTGGGCGTGGGTTGGTTGGGAGAGGGGAAGGTGGACCCAAGAGAGTTTCTTCTCTCCCATTATTAGCCCTAAACCCCAGAGGGGTGGTCGGAAGGACGTGGTCCGCTCGACTGGTGGGTGAGGCGACGTCGCACGGCATCCTCGACGCTCGTCATGGCAGAGCAGGTGCGATCCACGAGACGAAGGAAGGAGGGAGGCGGAAGGAAAGGGAATGGCACACGTGGGACGGAGGGAAAGGAGTGGACGTCGCATCCGTGGGAGAAAAGGAATGGATGGAGGAACGAAGGAGATGGGAACCACCACCCACGCGAGACCCAACCACACCCATGCGACGTGGACGTACTCACACGCCACGTGTGCCACGCATCAGTACATGATCACGATGCAAAGGATGCGAAACGTTCCATCCGCGATCGAAAAGGATGCGAAGAGAAAGAAACAAGAGAAAGAAACGACACGCGTCGAGCGAAGGGGTGTCGAAGGAAGGACGGCGAGACCCACGAGCGATGGTGCGTCTTCGGACCACGAGAGACGCGGACGAACGGATGGACTGACCGACGTCCAACCATCCACACGAACGACGGATGGGCCACGTACACGATGGACGCGACCGAAACGATCGAACGTGCAGTACGACAAGATCGAAAAGATCGGGGAAGGGACCTATGGGGTGGTCTACAAAGCCAAAGACAAACGAACGGGACAAACCATCGCCTTGAAAAAAATCAGACTCGAACAAGAAGACGAAGGGGTGCCGTCCACTGCCATACGAGAAATCGCACTGCTCAAAGAATTGCAGCACGTAAACATCGTGAGGCTCATGGACGTCCTGCACAACGACAAAAGGCTCTACCTCGTGTTCGAGTACCTGGACCTAGACCTCAAGAAACACATGGAAAAAGATGCTTCCTTCTGCAACGACAGAAATCTCGTGAAGCTGCTCCTCTACCAAATGATCAATGGCGTGGCCTACTGCCATTCGCATCGAATCCTGCACAGGGATCTCAAGCCCCAAAACCTGCTCATCGATCATCGGAACTTTGCCCTCAAACTGGCTGATTTCGGACTGGCTAGGGCGTTCGGCATACCCGTGCGCACATACACCCACGAAGTGGTCACCCTGTGGTACAGAGCGCCAGAAATCCTGCTCGGTGCCAGGCATTACTCCACCCCCGTGGACGTGTGGAGCATTGGTTGCATCTTTGCAGAAATGGTCACCGGAAAACCCCTCTTCCCAGGAGATTCGGAAATCGACCAGCTCTTTAAGATCTTCCGCGTCCTTGGCACGCCCAATGAAGAGAGCTGGCCGAACGTTAGCCAGCTCCCAGATTATAAGGACACGTTCCCGCATTGGCCCAAGAGGGAACTTCAGGACATTATTCCTGGACTCGAGCAGGATGGACTCGACCTACTGCAATCTATGCTTGCTTATGAACCAAGCAAAAGGATAAGCGCATCTCAAGCATTAGAGCACCCCTTCTTCGCCAACGTTCCGTCCCTGATGGAACGACAACTTGGCCGATGATACCAGTGGGGGGTAGGACGAGAAGCGATGCTGCCGTACAGGATTAGTCCCTTCCAAGCACTGCACGCTCTCCATGCAAGACTCCTTGTGTGTGTACCTGAGCTGTGCCTTTGCATAGCAGAACAAGCGCTTTGGTGCAGATTCATTCCCTTTTTCTGATTGCCCTGATTTACGAAGACCTTGCACTTCGCATGATGATTCTTCACCCGGCAACGGTGACGTCTCGTGGTTCTTGTTTGCGAATTGAAATAAAATTCTCCACATTTTGTTCTCTCCGCGTTGAATTTGATGGAAAGGCTAGGCGGTGTCTGCTCTAAAGTTTATGTAGTGAGGTGGTGCTGAGGACACGTTCAGACAGTGCATGTGTCCAGATAACTGCATGACATGATAGCGCCCAGATATCCCCAATTCGCTACAAAGATATGCGAGGGTGCTTCAGGCCACAGCAAGAGAGGGGGAGATGTTTCAGTTTTACGAAGAAAAGCACCTACGGCATTTTCAGAGATCAATCAACAGTTATTTGTGTGAGAGAGCCTCCCTCTAATCTTCGTCCGCGCTGGCCGCAGCCACAAGATTTCTAATCCTTTTCCCAAATCCTGAGCGGCTCGATCCACGATCTCCGCCTTCCAACTCGTGTAGATATTCCGGGGTCACGTCCCCCGTCACGTAGCACCCGTTGAAACAGGAGGCATCAAACTCCTGAATGTTTGGGTTTTCTTCTTGCCCTGCGGCGATCAGGTCTTCCACGGTCTGGTAAAGCAACCCATCTGCTCCTAATGCGGTGCAGACTTCTTCCTCAGATAGACTGCCCGCGATGAGCTCCTTCCGTGACGGCATGTCCACCCCATAAACGTTTGGAAACTTGACCGCTGGTGCAGCACTGGCCAAGTAGACCTTGTTTGCGCCAGCTGACCTGCACATGTCGACGATCTGCTGCATGGTGGTTCCTCGAACGATGGAATCGTCGATAAGCAGCACATTTTTTCCCATGAAGACACCGGACATGGCATTCAACTTGCGTCGTACGGAGAGCTCTCTCATTTTTTGATTGGGCATGATGAAGGTGCGACCAACGTATCGGTTTTTTACCAACCCTTCCCGGTAAGGTAGCCCAAGCTGGGAGTGCACTTCGATGGCCGCGGGACGCGACCCATCAGGGACAGGCACAACAATGTCCACCTGCCATTGTCCGGCATCAATTTTCTCTTTGATGCGTCGGGCCAGCCTCCTTCCCAGATTGAGCTGCATGGCATAAACGCTGATGTCATTGATAACGGTGTCTGGTCTGGACAGGTAGATGTACTCAAACAGACAAGGGCTGAGCTGGCCTTCCACAAGCTGCCTGCACTGTAGCTCTCCCTCGGGCGTGATGATGACTGCTTCTCCGGGTTGGATGTCCCTCACGCGATTGTATCCCAACGGTCCGAACGCACAGTCTTCGCTGGCCACGGCGTATTCCATCCCATCCTTGGATTCCCTCTGTCCAAGCACCAGAGGACGTATGCCGTGTTTATCCCGAAAAGCCACCAGTCCAACTCCTTGCACCATGCATATGGCGGAATACGCTCCTTTGGCTTTGTTCATGGTGGCTTGTATTCCATCGAACACAAGGTTGACTTCGTTTCCCACCACCTCGCAAGAATCGGAGAGCCTGCAGATGGCGTTGGCGCGATGGATTTCATCGGCCAGCACGTTGAGCAGCACTTCGCTGTCGGAATCGGTCCTGAGGTGTCGGTTGAAGAAGGAATCCGGTCCTTGCAATCCTTGTCTCAATTCTTTGGTGTTGGTGAGATTTCCGTTGTGGATGAGGAAGATGCCTAGAGGCGAGTTGACGAAGAACGGCTGAGCTTCAGCTGCTGAGCTCGTCCCTGCGGTGGGATATCGCACGTGTGCGATGCCGACGTTCCCACGGAGTTGTTCCATGGTGTCTCGCACGAACACGTCCTTGACCAATCCGTTGGCTTTGGCTTCGTGGAACCTTCCGTTGTCTTGCGTCACCATGCCAGCGGAGTCCTGTCCGCGATGCTGCAGCATGAGCAAGGCTTCGTACATCTCCGGTGCGGCTGCGCCGCCTCGTGTGTACACACCGACGATCCCACACGCGCGCGTGTCGAGCTTGTGGTCCCTCCTCTTCGTCCTTCCTTCTTCCTTTCCTTTCTTCTTCGCATCCATCCGCGTCCCACCTCGCAAATAGGACGCGTGCTTGGCGTCCATGCGATGCAGGTTGGACGTGGCCATCGCCATCAGGCGCACCGCTTGGTCGTGGAGGAACAAATGGAGACCTCGAGTCCCGTCCAGTCCACACGAGGGGGATCGATCTTCCCTTCCATCCGAAAGGGAAAACGACCCCCCTTCGTGGGGGATGGGGAAGGAGGGTCGGTCCACGTCTCGAAGAGAAAGAAAGGAAGAGACCCGGGAGACAACGGTGGAAAAAGAATGGTGCGTGTGAAAATCCACGTCAACGCAAACGGGTGACGGAATGCGAGATGGTGCCCTTCTCACGGTACGCCACTGCATCTGCCTTGATGCGCTGCAAAAACTCACCCGCCACAGCCCAGTGAAACAAGTGCTCTGCCCCATCCATACCAGACTCCTCCCGCTTGGCATGGGCACGCGTGGATGGAGAAGAGGACGATACCACACCAACGCGATAGCACGCCGATGCCAACTGTAAACTCTCCTGCAAACTTTGCACACAACGGCGGAACTCCTCGCGGGATGCGTCGCGAGCCTCGCACCATGCCTCGCTACGAAGGCGCTGGTGTTTCTCCAGACGATACTCGCCTGCAGGGATTTCCTTCAACAAGGATTGGTAGGCGCTGTAGAAAGATGCTTTCAACCGCCGTGCCAGCGGTAGAAAGGACTCGTGACCAGGGACCAACAGGTCTTGCTCCAGGCCGTCCTTGCTCAATTCACGGGCGTTTGCATCCGCATCTACTCCCTGCTCTGTTCCTGTCACCCAAGGAACCATTTCTGTTCGCTGACTTCCCTGCTGGAGCTGGTCAAACATCTGGCCGAGAGCACTCCGAGAATGGTAAAATTTATCTGGGTTCTTGGATACCTTCTCTTTCCCGCCTGAGGTACGCTTCTGCAAAAAGTGAGGGCGTGCGCCCTGAAAGAGCATGGTGCGGAGGTCTGTTGGAGCCTTTGCATCTCCCCCATGCTTGGCCGCATCCAACGCCATTCGAGCTTTCAATGCTAATTCACGTGCTACTTTACTTGAGGGGCCAAAACGGTCGGCACCGATGCGGTGCAGGATATCGATTTCCCCCACGTTCTGCCTCGTCCAAAGGTGCTTGACACAGTGTAAAGTGCAGGCAGCAGCTCTCCCTCCAACCTCCGCCACGCTAGGTTGCAAAGGGCGTGAGTCCCTCAGGACAAGCTCCTTTGCTGTTTTATCATCCAAGACAAAATCGTCATCTCCCCCTTCCCCATTGTGCAGCGCCCTGTCTCTTCCAGAGGACGCAATCTCCAGCATTTCCTCCTCAGAAACAAGAACTGGGCTACCCCTGCGTATGCTGCTTTTGTGGACAGGTTCCACAATACGAGGGTCCCAGATGACAACTGCATGATCCCCGTCGTAGTCCCCACCGCTCAAACGCTGTGCAATGGACACCTCATCAACCACATTTACAACTAGCACATCTTCGTAAGCTCGCAGGCTTGGGCAACGCACAGCCTTTGCAGCCACGACATCTTCAGGCAGGTGCGTAGGGGAGCGGAACAAGACCACATCACCTTCGATTGGCCCAAAGGGGTTGCCGCTGTACAACAAAGAGTGGGATTGTTCGTTGTGCATCAATGTAGACCTTTTCTGTAAACGCTGTGTCGAATTAAGGTACACTTCTCCGGGTCCAAGCACCCTGTAAGGATCTGGTACTATCAGTGCAGTCTGTGCTAGTGTAAGGGGTATACGGTGCTCCCTTATTGCAGCTTTTCTCTTTTCAATGAGGCGGAGGAGCATCTTTCTCAGGTGAGCAGAGTTCACAGGGTCGAACCCAGCTAACACCATTGATAACGCTTCGTTAGCCAAAGCGCCGTCCGCATGTCGAAGCTCCTCGGCCACAGCACCTCGCGATCCCAAGAGACGGGATTCAATATCTGCCAGTGCTTCTGATTGCAGCGTGAGAAGAGTTTGAAGGGAAACCCCTCTGTGCACCAACAGTGGAATCACTTGCTTCGTCAGTTTACCAACAGAAGGTGCATGAGCACGTCGACTCCCACGAGCGCCGATGGTCATCAAAACGTCAAGAGTGATGTGGAAGCTTTCAGGTTGAGCAATGGTATACTTCACTTGGCTTGCGCGGATGGCAAACCTCTTGTCTTCACCATACTTCCATTCATTGGCAGGAACAACCAGCCATACACCTTTGGATCCTCCCCAACGTGCCTGCACAGCGGCCGGAGCCGTCCCAATATGCAGGGACGAAGCAACTTCGTCGGCGAGATCATCACGCATGAGACCGCAACCATCGGTTCTTGCTTCAACCCTCAAATCTTCAACATCTTGCGTATCATCGTCATCAATAAATATCACTTCCTTGGGATAGATCAACAAGGCAGGGTCGCTTTCTGAGAAGCTCAATTCAAACCTGGAGGCATACTTCCCAAAGGCCAGACTTGCCGATTTATCGCCCGGTAAAGGAACTGCCCACTTGCGAAATTTCTCAACACTGAATTCAGCCTCCCGTGCTATACCATGCCCTTTTGTGGCAAAATACACAGCAGTCTCATCCAGTGGTTTAGAGAAGACGAATTCAAATTTGCGTCCTGCTATCCTGAGAGGCGTCTGCAACAGTGACTCCACTTGCTTTGGGTGGTTTGTTGGTATCTTCAAGAACAAAAACCGACTACAACCAAACTTTCGGAAGGCACGGCAACCTTTTGTCCGACATAAAACAGGCACCAAATGAAGTTTTCCAGCACGATAGACAGCACTGTACATTTCTCGAGATGCCTCCGGAGTGCAAGGGGCGAGTTTTTGGAGTGCAGTACCATCCTCTCCGCCATCATCATCTTCAGCTGGAAGCAGTCTACATGCATCTCCACCTTCAAGCATGGCATCAAACCTGGCTTCATCTACATCTGCAAGTCGCTTGTTCTGCCACGTCTTCGAATTGGTTTCCTTCAAACTGTCTAGAACAGAGGTGAGCAAAGCACGCAATTCGGCCTTCCCAATTGCACTATGCTTTGCTACAGCTTCTTCCAAGAACCTCCTCAAAAGGAGCATTCCAAACCTTCTCTTGTCATTCAACTCAAAAGTACTAGTTTGAAGATTTAGCAAAACAGCGGCCTCGTGATCTGCCTGAAGATTGCCGCTTTTCAACGTTGTCTCCTCAAACTCTTCCATCAGGCCATGTGCGTGCGCAAGTTTCACCCATTCTTTGATGAAGATCTCATCTATAGCCTCCCAACCTGCCTTGCTACATACCTCTTCCAGAAGAAATCTCTGTCTGAAAGAGAGTTGGTGGAGGTGCTCCAGCAACCTTTCAGGCATGCTTTGCGCTGGTAAAACCAAACCTACAGCTTCTGCTAGGGCCACATCTCGCAATTCCTGCTTTGAGTCGACTTTAAAGGTTCCCGTAGCATTGGGAGATGCTTGCTCACAGATAGCTGTTCTCTGCTCAATAGTGTGCAGAGTTTGCAGAGGAAGTGAACTGCGGTGCCGCTTCGAAACGAAAGCTTTTGATGGCATGTCTGACGAGTGCCCTGGTGCTGTTTTCCTTTTTGGCCTGGTAGTGTATTCTTCCTCAATCACATCTCTTAGATCGCTTTCTTTGAGAGCAACCCCATGGTCTGAACCTCCCTTCGAGGCCTTCTGGACAGGTGCAGTTGCAACAGCTGAAAGAGATATCACGCCACCCAGCACCATCTGGTCTTGAGCCCTCTCCCCGTTTGCCAACACATGCGTTCTGTGAAAAAGCTTCCCGTTATGTGGATGAGAGGAGCCATTCTGTTGGACATGATCAGTTGCATACTTTTGATTTTGCTCTTGCTGCTTGGTTGGTTGCCCACTCTTCGCAGGAAGTGAATCAGTGGAATGTTGTGCCAATAAAAGATCTTTCACTGCTTTTCCGTGGATGGGTTCAGAAATCCCACTACTACTTTCGTTGAAAATTCCATCGGATTCAACAGAATTCTCCTTTGTCCCGTATCCGGAGGTGTCAGGTTCAAGTTCCCCTTGATTGGTATCCAGTGCAATATCCATAAGCTGGTTCAAGTACCCTTGGTTCCGCTGGATATTGTTTGCGCGTTCTTGTTCAAAACTTCCCAAATTCTCTTCCTGTGCTTGGTTCATCTCTGCCCCATCTTCTACGTTTATTGCTTTTTCAGCCTCTTGCAAAAGCAAACTTAACTCCGGATCAGCTTGCAGTTGTTTGCAGATATCTGGCATGTGATCGACTGCCTGTATGGCTGCCTGGAATATGCTTTTTGCCAAACCTCTTCCCTTCTTGGATCCAGGTGTAGATCCATTGCCAGATGGATACGCTGCTGCAGCTGGGTTGTCGGCCTCTTGTTCCAAAACCTTGAGGACTTCTCCTGCTTTGTACAAACGACGAAGCCTTGCGTCAAAAAATAAGAATTTCACACCCCTGCTTCTGCTGGCCTCACCCCACCAACAAAGAAACCATCGCTGAAAAGGGGTGTCCCTCCCATTGGCTGGAGTATCCCTAAGGCCTGGCCCCTGCCCTGATTGACTGCGCTTCTGTCTTATCTTCACCCCACTTCTTGACACTTCAGTTGGCAGGTGCTCATCAACTGCGACCCAAGAGTCCAACACATCGATCCCACAGCCAACCATAGCCCTGTACCACCCATCTGTGTTCCATTGCCAGGATGACGTACCATCTTTGATATTTTTCAAGTAGGATCGATAACGTGGCAGTGATCTTATAATCTTTCTCGTCTCTTCATGGCTCCACTTTCCAACGCATCCGAATGTTGTCTTGTTTTCTAGCATGAATGAGTTGGGACATATGCCAGTCTTTGGAGCATCTTTCAAAGTCTTCCTTTCCACCTCTCCTTTGCTTAAGCACACAGGACAGAGCCACAATGAATCTTCTTCGTCCAGCTCTTCTCCAGGCCTGTCTTTTGGTTTCAAACATTCCAGGTGATATGCCCTTGTGCAATTTGCTCCATCACAGCATAAGAGCTCACCAAAATCTCCACAGACAGCACACATGTCATCACTGTCATCGCTCTCGTAAGGGTTCCAATAAGATATTTCATATTTGTTTGCACCGGTACTATACTTGGCCAAAAACCGCCTCGCCGTGTTCACTTCCACGGCAAACTTTGTGCTTCCAGTACCCATTTCTGATGGGTTGGGTTGAAAGGAAGAGACCAGTATCCCATCTAAGAGGAGGCGTACAAAAATACGTTCCAGAACAAAATCACTTATGCCAGCTTGCTTTGACATAGACCCAAATAGGTTCTGATCCTGCTCAGGAATCAGTGGCCTCACTTCTGCTACGCGTTTCCCATTAAGGACGGACATCAAAAGACTGCGAGAGAGTGCCCCGGTATGGGCAAGCAGTTTGATGATTGCTATGGCTGCTACTGTCACATTTTTGGTCGTGACCATATTGTTCTCATCCCTCGGTGTGCAAACATCACATCCAACCACACACTTCTGGCTTGGAGCCAGCCCATCTTTCAACCCGATTTCAAGAACCCTTTTTCGGCACTTTGTCATGTTTTCTGCATACGCTACCACTTTCAGCAATTCAGTGCGACGATTGCAGTATTCTTCCGCGATCGAAGGCTTATGAATTGGCATGGACTGCCTTTGATTGCTCCCACTGGAAGAAATGAAGGGTACAACGGCTGCAGCAGCTTTTTGCAGCTCATTCAACATCAGCGCCTCGTGCACCTGTGTGTCGCTGAAGGAGTATAGGAGCAGAGCAAGGGCAGGCTTTCCATCACGCCCTGCTCGTCCTGCTTCTTGAAGGAGGGCCCTTAGACTGCCGGGCATGGTCCAATGGACCACAAACCTAACATTGGGCTTATCCACGCCCAAGCCCAACGCAGGAGTCGTCACCAAGACAGGCAGTTTGCCACATTGCCACAGCTTCATCAGCTTTTCTTGCCTGTCACCAGTCATGGATGCAGTGTCACGTCCATGGTACGCAGCTACTCCTCTCATTCCGCTTGCAGCTAACAGCTTTGCTACTTCATGTGTCTCCTTTCGTGTGGAAACAAACACAAGACCAGAGAAACTACCATCCACTTCATTGCCATCTTGAAGCCTTGGCAAGCCAGCCTTGTCCACATCTTCCTCTGGTCCAAGGATGGTCTCTGGGTTCTTCTGAAGGAGATTCAGGTAATCCGCTAACTGCCAAGCAAGAGCATGCTTGTCCGCCGGTTTTGGCCAAACCTCGAAACGAAGATTGTCTCTACGAGTGGAGCGACAAAACAGGTGCCAGCGCTTTTCCATTCTCTTACTTTGTTCGAGACAAAGCCCTGACTGCCTTTCTTTCTGATCCGGAATCCCGTTTTCCCCTAGGCCATCTAAGGGGTCCAATATTTCTTCTCTTCCATCCATCTCCAAAGTACTTTCTAAACCCAGTAACCTGCAAAGAAGTGCTCTGTCCTTGTAGACGGGCGCCGCTGTGAGTGCTAAGACGGGGGGCATACCTAGTTCAGCACGTAAACCTGCTAATTTAGCATAGTCTGGCTTGAAAGAATTCGACCAGTCAAGCAGAACATGGCATTCATCAAAAACAATTCTACGCAACCGGCCGGTCCTACCAAGTCGCTTCAGGACAACCCTCACTGTGGTGTTTCTTGTCACCTTCTCCGGAGTTGCAACCATACAACGAACACCTGAAGCTGGGCTCATGATATCTTCGAGCACCTCCTTTTCCTTTGCTTGCGCTTCTGCGTCACCTCCAAAACCATCCAGCCAAACTGTATTGATGCCGTGATTGTTAAGCCACTTGACATGCTGAGAAGCCAGTGCTCGCAAGGGAACGAGCAACAGGGTGACTCCTGCTTTTTGCATTGCGCAAGGCAGTTGGAAGAGCAGGCTCTTCCCCCCGCCAGTGGGCCAGATCACCAATACATCGTTCCCAGCAATGGTAGCATTGATGATGGCACGTTGACCGGGCCGAAGGGCACTGTACCCCAGTATGTCTCTGGCCCTGTCTACATCGTCATCCCACTTCTGTTTCTCACTCCAGCAGGAAAGGTTCTCAGTGCCTGCCAAGGCAGCCGTTATTTGTGCTTCTTGAAGCTTATGAAGACCTTCTGCGAGCAATTGGACCATTTTGGGATCCTCCAAGACCGGAGAGAAAGATGGAAGGGGTGCTTCGAGAACTGAACTAAGGAGGGCATTCACAATAGACTGCTGCCTCTTCACGACGACCTCTGCATTGTTCATATCCCACAGCTCATCATCATCGAACTTCTCACAACTATCATTTTCTTCCTCGTCAGAAGAAAGGTTTTCTGCAGGCTGTGCAGTTTCGTCAGCTGCATTGTTTTGGACATAAAGATAGCCCTCATTGGCATCCTTCACGAGAAACATGTGATACTTGCATGCGCACGAGAGATCCTCTCCTA
>LFIK01002032.1_pt1 | contig 16258 bp, 22 predicted proteins | sample 643401 | NCBI WGS metagenome assembly LFIK01 (sample SAMN03777447, study PRJNA286221) | soda lake metagenome | biome: soda lake; feature: Kulunda steppe; material: water; isolation source: sample T5-Br brine of Lake Tanatar-5 | place: Russia: Kulunda steppe | collected 2010-07
TATGCCTGTGCACTTTGTCTAATGTGTGTGGGTGGCATTGCATCAACTATTTTCGAGCGTTTCCCCCCTATGCCTGTGCACTTTGTCTAATGTGTGTGGGTGGCATTGCATCAACTATTTTCGAGCGTTTCCCCCTTATGCCTGTGCACTTTGTCTAATGTGTGTGGGTGGCATTGCATCAACTATTTTCGAGCGTTTCCCCCCTATGCCTGTGCACTTTGTCTAATGTGTGTGTATGTGTGTGCGTGCCTTCTTGACCATTGAAAGGTGATTGGGGATCAAAAGCAGGGTGGTGAGGATTTAAAGCAGAATAATGGTGGCAGGCAACTCGTGTATTTGATCCTGGACCTGGTTTTGTGCCGGGAGTGCTGCCGGTCATTAGGTGTTCCTGTTACTGCATACCACCTACAAGAGCGCTCAGAGTCTGCTCTTGCGGCTTTAAATGCGCCGACCTCTGCTGCTACGCACTTCCTGGAGTCTCCTTTTGTTTTTGTTAGATTGCTGAATTCAGCATGGCTTTTGCTGCGGCTTGCTAGCCCTGACCTGGTTCGGAAGACCGCTGCATCGCTCGGTAAATTGCTGCCTGATTTGGCAGGCTGCTACATCCAGCAGGATTTCTGCTGTGGCTTGTCAGCCTGGCCTAAAAGTGGCAGCGCTGATCAGAGCCACACCCAACCAGGTGGCAGTGTCACACAAGCAACCTCACGTGAATGACTAGGAAACGGTGTGTGTGAACTGATGGTGGCTGGCAGGTGGAGATCATCATATTCTTGCTGGGAATCTTGGCCACCCGTGCCGGTGAGTGCAGGAAGACAGGAGATGGCTTGCTTGCTACAGTTAAGTTCTTGAGCAGCCAGCAAGCGTGAGACACATGAGGGGGCGCGTGAGACACATGAGGGGACGCAAGCCACCTTTGAACCCCCTTTTTTGGTCTTTCTGGCTTGATTTATGGCTCTGCTTCTGCCTGCTGCGCCTCTTATAAGAATGTGTGCTGCAGATTCTGACCCTGGCCCTGTGCATGTGCATGTGCGGACCTGCCTGTGTGTGTATGTGTGGGTGAGTGTGAATGTGGACCTGCCTTTGTGGGCGAGTGTGTATATGTGGGTGAGTGTGAATGTGGACCTGCCTGTGTGTGTGAGTGAGTGTGTATATGTGTGGGTGAGTGCGCATGTGGACCCGCCTGTGTGATTGGGATGCTAATCATTTTTGGTGATGGGGTACCCCCCCCCCTTATAATGGTGTCCTAATTAAATTGGCACATTGTAATTAAGTCCACAATTAGATTGTGTGACCGCGTCATCAATGATCCTTTTCCTAATTATAATACGAAAAGATGATTAAATAGCTGATCGATTACAGATGTGACCGCAGCCTAAATTGATGTGCTTAAAAACGCCCATTTCTGTGCAACCTATCAGATGAACACTGTTTCTGTTGGCCTCATGACCTCCAGTGTTTATATCATTCATGCCCGCATTCTCGCCAGCAAATTTTCATGGACCTGTGTTCTCAACAAGTGGAAATTTAGGGTTTTCATTGGTCTTATTATCCTGCACAGGGCTGCTTGCAGCCTCACGGTATGGCACACAGCCTGTCATACAATGCACTGCATGGTGGAGTTGCTCGAGGCTGTGGGTATGCGGCAAGTTGGGGAAAGGTGCACGTGCATGAGCATGAGCAACAACTCACAAACACTCGTATACGATGAAACATGTATACGCTGCCCAGCAACTCATCAATGCACTCACACATGCGCAGGTTTGCATGCAGACCCACTCCCGTCTAAGTGTCTAGCAAGTTGTCTCTTAAAAGTCATCCTCGGTTTCTGTGGCTAGGCTTCCCTTTGTGTGCCTTTGTTGCTGGGCACAACACCTTTGTTTTTCATTTTCTGCACAAATGCAGTGTTTTGCAGCTCTCATTGTACACCTGTGCACTGCCACTACCCATGCCCACGCCACAACTAACTGCTGCTTCAAAATAGGGGGTTGCCCCGTGCTGTGGCCAGCATGGTGTAGCTATCTCTTTGTCATGCTTCAGCATTGGAAAAAGCAGACTGGGTTGGACCCCTGGGCAGGCTGGGAAGCCTGGCTGCAGGCTTGCATGCACTCTTGGCACCTTTTGGTATGGGCTGGGGCATCTTGGCCTGGGCCTATCTGCCCTTTTTGGTGGGGTCTTCCTGTCTATGCCCCCCAGTTTGAAAGTATGTATGCTGGTTTTAAGCCAAAAATCTGTGTCAGGGGCATTTTATTCATGGAGAAGTCGGTTGGTGAAGTTCACAATCCTCAAACTTTTGGAATTCCCAAAAGAAAGGGGGCAGTCATGCACCCCGATCCTCTGTTCATGAATCAGAAGTTTTTTGCCCAATCCCCAAAAATATTTGCCCGAATAAACAAAATGTTTTGCCTGAATTGTAAAAAATTGTGCGTGTGACTGCGGCCTAAGCTGGCAAGTGAAGAGCCTCTACTGAGCATGCATGCTTCCCCTGTGCATGGGCAACCCTGCTTCCGCACGCAAGCGCGTGTGGGCATGCACTCGCGCAGAGCAAGCCCTGATTGTGCTGGGCTGCACGGTCGAAGCCTAAAGGTGCATCCCCGCCCTAACTAACGCGCGTTTATGATGGTCCATGCAAGCCTGCATGTACTCGTGCATGTGCGCGCGTGCAGAGCCAGCCCTGAACGTGCTGGGCCGCACAGTGGAGGCCTTGAGCGGTGGCGTGTTCTCGTGCAAGATGCTGGTGTGGGCCGTGGCCCTGGGGGTGGGCGTGGGCATGGCGATAGGCGCGACCAAGATCCTGTTTGGGGTGCCCATCATGTACATCATCCTTATCAAGGTATTGCGCTTGGTGTGTGCTCGCCATGTACATCATCATCCTTACTAAGGTATCGAGCAGCACATCATGCGCTCTGCTTTGCATGTGGGTCGGAGGCAGTGTGCTGGCTGCACTATTGCATGTCACATCAGACCTGTCTTCTTCGTATGGTGCATCGGTTCCTCTGTCCCGGTCTCTTGTGCCTTTCGCTTAACACCACGACGACCAACGCGAGCAGAACAGTACTTGTGGCAGCGCATCTTTTCTAAGCTGAGATACATGCGCGTGTGGACACTGGACACTGCGACCATGGGACGTTTGTGGAAGTGCAGACAGCTGCAGGAGAGCAGGCCATTGCTTGCACTTGCGCGCCTTGCCGGGCATTGAAGCCGCCCCACCTGGGGGTGGGAGCTCTCTGTGTGCCTGCTCCTGCACCGTGCACTGTGACAGTGCTTCATCTTTGTCATCCTGACTGCTCTTGCACAGTGCTTCACCTTCGTCACCCTGACTGCTCCTGCGCAGTACTTCATCGTCGTCATCCTCACCATCTTCTCAAAAGAGGACTTCACAAACATCGCCTGGGACAGTGCTGGCGTGACCACCGGGCCTGTCAGTGAGTAGCTGCTGGTGTTTGCGTGTCGCTTCCTCCGGTGGCAGCTGCGCACCTGTGGGGACCAGGCAGGAAAAAAGAACTGGGCTGGAGCCCCCTGGCATGACCACTAGGCCTGTCAGTGAGTAGCTGCTGGGATTTGCGTGTCGCTCCCTCCGGTGGCAGCTGCGCACCTGTGGGGACCAGGCAGGAAAAAGAACTGGGCTGGAGCCCCCTGGCATGACCACTAGGCCTGTCAGTGAGTAGCTGTTGGGGTTTGCTTGTCGCTCCCTCCGGTGGCAGCTGCGCACCTGTGGGGACCAGGCAGGAAAAAAGAACTGGGCTGGAGCCCCCTGGCATGACCACTAGGCCTGTCAGTGAGTAGCTGCAGGGCTTAATGCGTTGCTCCCTCCGGTGGCAGCTGCGCACCTGTGGGGACCAGGCGGGGGAAAAAGAACTGGGCTGGAGCTCCCCTCGATCGCGCAGCGTCCTGTGGCCCCTGCACAAACACAAATAGCCGTGGATGAACGTGGGTGTGGAGGGTGGAGCAGCAGCGGCTGTCCATGTGCACTGGCATGCGGCTTCGTGCTTGTAAGGCCTGTCAGTCAAGGGAAGTGGTGAACTGCAAGTGGCGGCGACTGCGCGTGCGCGCCAGAGCTGTGGACCTTGGCATGTGCACGTCAAGCCCGTGTGTGCCAAGGCTGGACCTTTTGTGTTGCACATTTCTAGTCACAAAGTTTGAGCTGGACACGCGCAAGCAAAATAGCTTGCTGCTATGCAATGCCTGTCATACCATCCTGTAGCAAGAGAGGGGATGGACCCGTGGCACAGTCGGTCTGTCCTCCTTCAAAACAATATGACCCTATGGGAACTCCCTGTTGCTACACTGTCCAGCCTGACACAAAAGCACTGCAGAGCCCTAGTAACTCATTGCCACAAGCCTCTGCTCCTGACCCAGCGCCTGCCCTGGCTGGCTGCGCAGCTGTGCCTTTCGTGCTGGCCATTGGCGTTGGCTTCTCAGAAGCAGTCAACGCACGAGAAGGCTTTGGCATCCTCACGACCTCCTCCGTTGCCCCCATCATCTCTGTGCTCTTCATCAACCTAATCAAGAAACCCGCAAAGAAGGTGAGCTGGTAGCAGGTTGCGGTGATCTTTGTTGGGGCCACCGCAAGCTGTTTGTATCCAAAGGCATGCCGTTTGTATCCACTGCATGCCGTTTGTGTCCAGAGGCATGCAACGCTGCCAGCATGGCAGGGTCTCAAGGTGGGTGCTCTGAGGCAAAAGACTCAGATGCGGGACAAGTGCGCTGTGTGCGAGCTTCTGGCCATCAACATCATACTGTGCTGCGCGGGCTGCTTTGGGTCTTTTGGCCGGCGCTGGTTGTTTGGATGCCTTGCGCTGTGCCGCCCTGTAGGCATGAGTGCATGCTTGCCATGGAGGATGGTCCAGTCAGTGCATGCAGGCGTGCCGCCTGCGCAGGATCTTGACCACTTAATCTTCCAGGGCGCTCATGCAAATCACACTGCGGCCTTTTGGTACACAGGCTGCGCGGGTCCCTAGTCCTCAGAAGCAGGCGAGCCTGCTCCATTCCTTACACATGCTGTGTGCACCTACCCTGGCCACATGTCAGTTTCCTCCTCCAGCCGCTCTCAAAAGCCCAAATCAGTCTACGCCGGTGTTCATCCTGCACTGTCATGGGCTCGCATCACAGAGGCTGGTGTGCATGCTGCACTGCCTCGGGCTCACATCACAGTGGCCAGTGTGCATGTTGCGCCCCCATGGGCACGCAACATGGTGTGCATGCTGCACTGCCTCGGGCTCACATCACAGTGGCCAGTGTGCATGTTGCGCCCCCATGGGCACGCAACATGGTGTGCATGCTGCACTGTCACGGGCTCACATCACAGTGGCCAGTGTGCATGTTGCGCCCCCATGGGCACGCAACATGGTGTGCATGCTGCACTGCCTCGGGCTCGCAAGTGCCCGTCAGCTCCCCTTGGCTCAGGGTGCAGGGTTACATGTGCATTCAATATTTGTTTGGTGAAGGGCTATGTGAGTGCTGATGATGCTGCAGCGGTGCCTGGGACCTGTTGGGCCACCATGGCCATGTGTGTTGTTGTGGTCTGATGAGCTGCGTTGCGCACCTGCTCACACAATGCTAGCTGCCCGCTTGGAAGGGCTTTTTCCAAACTTCACAAAGTCCATTGAGTAGATGTTGTTTGTACTTAATGTATCAGAGACATCCCTTCCAGCCCCATACCTTGACACACAACCCTTCTGCTCCCCCTGGCGCCCTGTCTTCCCCACTCCTTGACACACTGCCCATCTGCTCCCCTTGCGCTCCTCCAGTCCCACACCTTGATGCTCTACCCATCTGCTTCCTTGCGCCCCCCTCTCAAATTCCCCTCACACCTTTGGTGAAGGACCGCAGGTTGGCGGCATCTTTTGCACGATGGCTCCGTGCCCCTCCCCTCACGCCTGCCCACCAACACCCCTAAACACACTGCAGGTCGGCCAAGGTTTGCGCGAGGGCGCAAACACAGCCCTCAGCAGGGCCACTGAGGGCATGGACCGCCTCAGCCGTCTCAGCCGCAGCAGCAAGTGCGTCACACGGCGCAGATGCGCCCTGCTGTGCGCATGTGCATCAGTATACCTGTGTGTTTGTGCCTGTGCGTGCACATGCAAGCGGTCGTTTAATCTGCATCCAGGCCTGCATGCACTGCCCATCATCATCCGCGCCGGCCTGCTCTTTCCTGCGGCCCACACTGTGTATTGTACTGGCCTAAATTCAGACGCATGAATGCCATGCTTTGGCTGCAGTGCCCTGTGGCACACTGCTTGCTGGGTCTGCTTTGCGCGGGCATGCCTGATGCACACCTGCACTTTTGCGTGTGTGCTCCTTGATTGCGCGCTATGCCCGCCCAGCATGTGCGCTCCAGCTCTCCCGCTGCATAAGCATTTGAGCGGCAGTGCCAAAAGCAATCTTCAGAGGCGCTCAGGTCCTTGTGCACGCAGGCGCAGCAAGGCTCGCAGTTGGGGCATATGGCGCTGCTGCCTGGCGCGGCTGCACCCTGGTGTGGCCATGGTTCAAATGCGGTGGTGTGGCTGTGTGCATGCAGGCAAGGCAAGAAGAGGAGGAAAGCGCGGGAGGAGGTGTTTAGGCCGCCAACGTTGGTGGAGGAGCACGAGCAGGAGGCCCTGGAGACCGTGCTTGCCAGCCTGCGCGCGCACAACCGGGAGCGCATGATGATGGGTGAGAACCTGAAGCCGCACCACATGGTCGCGCCACAGCATAGCAGCACCTGGCTGCGCCAATGCTGGCCAGCCTGTGCGCGTACAAGCGGGAGAACATGAGGATGGGTGGGGCTTGCGGGGCATTGCTCCAGAGTGCGAGACGTGCGCTGCACGTGTGCAGCATGCAGCTGGTGCGTACGCGGGAAAGGAGAGCAGCCCCAAGGAATCCAGTGCCGCAGGGTGCAGCACCCCGTGTGCATGGCCGCGTCATGGAGTTCACCATTTAGGCGTGCAGCTTGCCTCCTTAACGCCGCCTCCCTGCCACAGCTTTAAACTGACACCAAGGTGTATCCTAACCCACAGGGTGTCACCTTGCGCGCGCGCGCACACACACATGCATGCACTTGCACAAGCGCACACACACATACATGCACTTGCACAAGCACACACACACATGCATGCACTTGCACAAGTACACACACATGCACTTGCACACGCACGCACACGCACACACACACGTACACACCACATACACATGCATACACACGCACACACGCACGCACGGCGTGCTGCTTGTGCTTGCAGGCACCAACGATGCCTCGCTCGCGACGGACAGCGTGGGCCTTGGCACAACATCAAGGACCAGTGATGCGTACACAATTCACGTGAACAGGCAAGTGCGAGGGTGCATGCGCAGCGCAACCTATATGCTTGCGCTGCTGTTAGGAGCGGAGTCAGCTCATGCCTGCATGGCCTCTGCTCTGCCGCACAGGTATATGCCCCAAGAGCTTCCAGACAGGACCTTGCCAGCCTTCAATTGCTGCTTCCTTGGGGTGCACCGTACTGCGCATGCGTTGCGCCCTTGGGGCAGCATGTCCAGCAGCATGCGGTGCGCATGCGGTGCGCCCTTGGGGCAGCATGTCCTGCAGCAGGCCAAGCCCTCTGCAGGTGCTGCCCCCTTTGCCGGGCCTGGCACACGTCCTGGGCCAGGCGTGCACATCCTGGGCCAGGTGCACACGTCCTGGGCCAGGCGCACACTTCTTGGGCACAGCAAGTGCATGGACCCGCAGTTTGCAGCGCAAAACGGCCCTCTGCAAGCTTCGCTCACTAAGAGCGCTGCTTGCCCCGCTTGTGCACCCTCGTCCACAATGCAGGTTGGCAGAGGTGGAGCTGAACTCCTCGCAGCGCGAGCTGCTCAGCACCAGCACGCGTGCCGCCATGGTCAACGAGGGCAACGTGGAGGCCGCAGGCGACCTCCCAGCCCTGGCCAGCGCCTCCGGCAACGGCAACGTGGGCGTGGGTGCGGGTGCAGGTGCGCGCGTGAACCGCCGGACCAGGTTTGCTGATGAGGCTACTGGCCCTACCACCTGAGCTGGTGAAGTGGCCGGCGCATTGACTTGAAGCGCAGAACCAGAGGCGGCTGGCTCTGCCCATCGGAGCTCGTGAAGTGGCTAACCCATTGATTTGAAGCGCAGAACCAGAGGTGGCTGGCGCATTGATTGAAAGCGCAGAACCAGGGGTGGCCAGCGCATTGAATAGCAGAACCAGGTCTGACGCATTGATTTGAAGTGTAGAACCAGGTCTACTGGCAGCGCCGCTCCCCGCCGCCTGGCGGGAGGCTTGAAGGGCCTGGAGCCATTACTTGGGCTTCCATTTTTGCCTTGGAACCTTTTCACCCCACGCAGCCGCCGCCTCACCAGTGCGGGGTGCCTTTCAGATAAATTGCTCCTCTGTTTGTTGAGCAGTGCAATAAGAAGTCATCCTCTACGGCTTGCTCCAAGCCGCCGATAAACCTGGCTCACTGCCCTCAATAGCTCATGTAGCATCGCTCTGTGAAGCTGGACAGGGCTCGGGCAAGCCCTTCCTTTGCGACTTGTTGGCTAGGAACATCTGCAGGCAGCGGGAGTCCTCTGGGGCCAAAACCCCTTCAATCCTTTCCATCTTCCGTGCTGCTGCCACTCCAGCAAAGAGCTCAATTCTGCTTGACTGAACTTCTGTGCTGTGGTGCTTGAGGCGGTGGTGTCAGTACTCTGGTTTTGGGGCGCGCCTGTATTCTGTTTAAAGGCACGCCTGTCTTTTGTTTCCCTATTTTGGTAAGCTGATGCCACTAGTAGCAACAGATCAGCTGCATCATCTGCTGTCGCCTACCTGGTTTATGGCACCTTCTTCTCCTTCTTCTTTTGTTTGCTTTTTACAGACTGCGCACACAGGTCAAATTATTCTGCATTATCTGCTAGGGATGCAACGTTGTTTGCAGGCTGTGTGGCCCAATATCACTTTTTTATGGTACCTGCGCTTGCATTGTGTGACCTTTGCAGTGCACTAGCTTGATTTATTTGGCACTTTTTCCCAGTTGGTTGTTGAATTTTAGGCCTACCAGCTTGAGTGGGATCTCTGCAATAAGGTGTAGCAACGCGAGCGAGAGCAATCAATTTCGTGTTCTTCATCTTGGCGCTCCTTATTGTATGTTGCAGGACATGATCAAACTATTTTTTATTTTAATGGCTTTTATGAGATGAGCGTTGGGTGTGCCTGTCTGCTTTAGCCACACTTCTTGTTGCGCTTGAATGTGTGAGGTGGAATACAAACTGCTTGCAAAGATTTAATCAGCCTCCCATCACGCCGAGAGACTGCTGCATCCAAACTAGACTCGTAGCATGGCCATAACTGATCTGCAGATTAACCTCAACTTGAGGCTTTGAAAGCAATGCAGCAGCTTTTCAATCATACTGGAGGTGCAGCCTACGGTAAAATACCGCCGGTATTTCGAACTCACAGTAAAGTATCATTATAAAGTATTTAGTACTGCAAGTTGAATCAGTTCAAAATGTGTGTTGTTACGAGTTACCTGAGCTTGGTTCTTCCCTGTGGATGGCAGGTGAGGCAAGGTAAGTTGCCTGAAGCGTTCCTTTGGTGGTTGATGGTGCTGCAGACTACAGCAGCTATAAGTCTGTACTTTTGGGGTGTGGTGGCTACAGATACACTTTGTATTGTGACAAATTATCAAAGGGGGCTATCTGAGGCCCAAAATGGGTATGGTCTTGGCATGCTCCCAGGGCATGGGCGCCGTGACGCACAGTTTTCAAGCTTAGTGTTTGATAATAGCCCTGGTTGCAAGTTTACAAGTTTAAGTTTGACCTTCAGCCAGGTAGTTTGACTGTTCAGGTTGCACCAGCCAAACAGAAAACATCCATTAGCTTAAGATAAAACGATAGGAATCATTAGTTAGTTTCTGGAAAAATTTTAAGACATCCTCAGAACATGCTTGGGAGAAATAAAGCTCCAGTCTGATAGACAGTGATTTTGTATGCCAGTGGTAAATCGTGAAACAAGTCTGCAAATTGAAGCCTCGACGAACACATCAGCATGCAAGGACACAGAAAAAGAGCATGTTTTTCGTCTTGAATTAATTGCCTGCAAGCCACATTTATAACAGGTACCATCATGATGTTCCCAGTTTTTTGTCTCGACACACAGCGCATGGGAATGTAACCTGAAACATGCCACGTTGCGCTCTGTTCGCTTGCCCAAATCCAGATGCAGATACCTAGGTACAGAAAAAGGCGGTTTATCAACAGTCGCCGAAGGCAAAGAAACCCAATTATGATATTTTGCAGCCTTGTCCCTCTGGTCTTCATTGCCTAGCTGGTTGCCTGGTTCCAAATACTCCTCAACCTCTTCCTCGCATCAACAACGAATTCTGACTGTGGGATCGTTTAAAATGTTCTCACGCGATGTTGGAAATTACCGCTCCTTTCCAGACCATGTAAAGCATCCAAGAACTCAGCACTCCAGCACTTCTTGTTGATAGTGCTCATCGCAATATTAGCCTTCAAGGCCTCAAGTTGAGGACTTTGGCAAGAGTGCTACTATTACTGCATAGCAGAGCATTATAAAATCTCACAGCCGCTCGGAACCAGTAGAATTGCAAGGGCTATTGGCCACACTCACGTAACACAGACCAGTTGGGAGTGGTGCGCATTACACCTAAAATACCTTGAAGCAAGCACATGTGAACTGTTTGCAGAGGGCAGTCCATCTCAGCTCCTTGCTTCATGTACCTAGTGCCCCATAATTGACTTGCATCTATGCTTGCTGGAAGTGCATGACCTTTAGCCAACCAAAGCATGCTGTGTGGTCTATATGTTAGCCGGTGCTCCAATGCAAACTGCCTGATCCTACGACAACCAGCCATGAAAGGCGTAAGCATATGCTCAGCTGCAGCATCCATGTTGTGCGTCTTAGTGAAGATCATGCCCAGGTATTTAAAAGAATATTTGTTGGCAAGCTGCGACCCTCCTAGCGTGAACACAGGTACCCTTGTGCGTCGAGAGTTAAAGTGCACAACCTCTGATTTTGATGTCTTTACAATCAGCCCTTTCCTTAGAGCGTAGGCGCTCAGCCTATCCAACACCATCTGCAGTTGATCTGGCTCATTTGCAGTTAAGCTCAGATCATCTGCATACAACATGTGTGTCACACGAACATCAGCTATTCCTGTCACCGCCCCATGTACGTCCCGAGCTATGCAATCAACATCATTGATGTACAGAGAAGCTGGTTGCAAGCTGTCCACAGCACCTGAGCTTGAAGACTGCGCGCCATGGCGCCCATGCGCAATGGGCCGCGGCGTGAACCCTACTTTTCACAGTCAGATGTCCACACAAGATCAGCCACTGCACCAAATTACATGATTTTTGGTGTTTTGGTGCTCTTGTAATAAACAAACATGATTGCAAGATAATTGGAGTTTAAACACCCAGTGGTTGGTGAGAAGTGCATTTTGGGTCATTTCCCTTTCAAAAAATCAGCAGAAGGGGTGCCAAATGGGTCAAAATCCGACCCCCTCCAAAGCTTCAACATCCAATTTCAACAAGCAACATAATAGAAGTATACTGGTGGGGTTCTAGAGGTAAAAGGAGCTCTGATGGGCTCGCGGTGAGGGCGCACATGCGCTATCTATGCCAAAATAGGCCAAAAACAGAGGGTGAACACCCACCCAGGCCACCAGGGTCGTCTTCTTCACCCCAAAATTTTCCAACAGCCTAGCTTTATGATAAAAGTTTAGTTTAAGTCAAAAAAGGAGCATGCCCGGACTTTTGGTCAGATAGCCCCCTCTGACAAATTATCTTCAAATAGGCATGTCCCCTCCAGGAGTGACTTTCCATAACTTATGGACTTGAAGTCAGATCAAAAGGATTTCCACCGCGGAGACTGTGACAGTCGCAAACTGTGCTAACCCTTACTGCCAGTGTTAGAAGGGATGCCAAGTCAGGTTTCAATACAGGTCTGTCACGCCAGATCACTGCTATTGACTGAACAACAATTTGGGATACACACAGTTATTGAGACGCGGGGTTGAGCGAGGGGCCTTACCTTTCCCAGCTCGCCCAAAGGGCAAAAGCCATGCGACAGAGGGCACGCGACTGCATAGACCATGAGCTGCATCATTCCTTACCCTGTAGCATCATGATGTTTTCAAAACTTTACCCTTTTGCTACCCATCACACACACACACACGCTTCGGCTGCCACGCGTTACCCCCCCCAGAGCCTCCGAGCTTACGCTGCCATCTTGCAGCACTGACCTTGGTCATAAATTAAGATTTTCGAGTGTTCCATAATCAAAGCCAGAAAATAGGAACTCTCAATAACTGCCCCAGGGGAGGGCCTCCAATACTCGCGGGCTCAGTAAAATATCTCCCACCAACAACTGTGATCTCAAACACACAGTCTCAGACACCAATCATATCGGCAAAGACACAATATGGCGTGACAGGTCATTTACATCATGTAAAGCATGATGCTGCACCAACTTTGCGAATGAAATTTCAACTGTGCGGCAGAAATCCTTCTTATGATTATAGAGCCGTGGGGCAGGTGAGGTGCATGCATCTTGCCAATTGGCATCTTGCAAGATGATCGTTGCAGGCGATGCTCAATGGACTTCAAGTCACCACTGACAACACGTGTAGGTATGGACTTCCTTTTCTTACTTGTCCAGTGCAAGTTACAGTTTACAATTTAGGTTTAAATCAAAAAAAGGTTAAACCGCCAGCCTAGTCATCAGGCTAATTGGTTTGTTGCTGGTCTTCGCCAGCCAAAACATTTGTCCATAGTGTCCAAGATGAAATGGCAGAGTTTTTGGTGCCGATGAGAAAGGAAATCAAAGACAGTCTGACTAGGCAAGGTAGGCAAAATAAGGGACCGTCACAGAAAAGGACTGGCAGAAAGGGAAGAAACTTTTACAGTGCAAACCATTGTCTACGTCACGTACAGTACGTTCCAGTGATTTTAGTGGCACCCATAGGTAGGTGCCACAATAATTGCTTTAGACTTTTGGTTTAACAGCAATCAGCCCTTTATTTGCCAAGCTGTATTTTGATGTCACACACCACGTACAGCACATGTGTAACTTCCATGACATTCGTACAAAACTCAGTTCCACAGCCTAGATTGCGCAGGGAATTCAGCTTAAACCCTGAGATATTGTCAAATGGTCAGCCTTGGCCTCCAAGGCCCTGTGCAAGTCGATATGCAAATAGCATTTGTGCATCAATGCTTAGCCTGCTTGATTCAGAAGTTTTCACTTATTTAAATAGGGATCGGCATAAAGAGCTGTATGAGGTAATTCTAGCCCAGCTCTGAGAGCGCTATATCTAGGTATCATAGCAAATATGATATTTCAGCTGCTATATCTTCAAGAACTTCACCTTGCACTTGGAGCTTAGGCATCAGAATCGGAAGGGACACCCTTCCACCTCGAAGGTTCAGCATTCTGTATGATGCCCCAATACAAGAATGAAAGTAAACAATCAATTCTGTTGGGGCTGGGGGCTTCTAGTAGCTAGATTAAACGCTATATCTGGCACTAAGCTTACACTGCCAGTGCTTCTCATGTGGGGGCACATGCCTTAGTACCCGGTGGCAATTCCCTAGACTAAAAAAATGTTATCATGATGTTGACTGGTTGGCCCTTCAGATCAGGTGCATCGTGATCTGAAGTTTCTGTTCATAAAAACGCGCTTGTGTTCCAAGGCACTTCCTAGCTGTCCACTCTCAAGTGCTGATTGCTGCCAATTCTGATTGATCTCTTCTATTGTCTGCTCTTCAAAATCTTCTGCTGGTGCTGGTGCTGGTGATGGCGCTGGTTTGCTACTGCTCGATCCATGGCTGCTTGCTTGGAACTGCTTGGGTGGACTCAACTCACTCAAGCGCAGGGCCCTCGAGCTTGATGAAGGGGACCTTATAATCTATGAAATAAATGTCCATGAGACAATGGAACTGCTTGTGCTGTACGTGGCCCGTTGAGAAGGACTTGATATGCTGCTTCTTGACCACTGGCTTCCCAACACAGTCTACTTCTTCCTCACCTCGTTATTTTCCTCCTCCCTGGCATGCTCCCCGGAGATTGTGCTAACCCCTGCTGCTTCCAGTGCTTGCTGCATGCATATGTGACGCTGCATTATCCTGGGGTTCGCGGGGCTGAGGTTGGCTTGCAACATTTGCACCCCATCACACAGCCCCACTGGCTCAATTTTATTTTAAACCTCAGACCAATTCCTAAGGGGACCTGCTATCGTCCTCTTGAAGAGGTCTGCAGGGGTGGCACTGCCCTGGACATGGGGCTGCATGCCATCCATCCCCAGATTCATCCATGGCTCATCCCCATAACATATGTCTGCCAGTTTTATTTGAATGATTATATTCTTGTTATATTGTTGGGGCCCTTGTATGGGTGAATTTGTAGCATTGATTTTGGCACATGCCATACCTGAAAATCTTAGCGCTACAAGCAAAAGCCAATCCCTTTTTATGAATAGCATGAATAGCATGAATAGAAGATCAATCATTAGGTATCATGGCCATGACCAATGACCAGCCAAAACGAATAAGCCAGCTGCCTGATACTGCAAAACACCGCCAAATCGCATTTTTGGCACAACTTGAATGCCAAGGTGCTTTGTCAATGCCACCACAGCGTCCCTCACGGGCTCAGAATCTGCACTAAATGCAAAGAAAAGAAAAAAGCTGGCACAGTGTGCAGGATGAAGAGCATGTCCTCTTGGACCGCCTAACTCCAGACTTGGCAGGACAGTGTGTGTCAAGCGCCATCATGACAGTTAAAGGTGTTTGCAATTCCATCTAGTACAGCAGTTTCTGACGCAACGTCGTGTCCTTGTGTCCTTTTAAGTAGAATTTGAAGGTACACGTCCCATACTTTTTTCCACTTGTTGCCGGCAGTCGCACTATTTTGACTGTTTGCTTATAGTCCACTGAAAATTTATCACTATTTTGACTATTTGCTGATAGTTCACTGAAAATTTATTAAGACTTACTTAAAACAAGCACCATAACCTCTTCCGCACCCTCTTTTGTGGCTCAAGTTAAATTTACAATGGGTTTAGACCCTCTGCCAGATGGTTTGACTGCTGGACTTGCAGGACATTGCCAGCCAGACGAAAAGTATCCATAGTGGCTCAAGCTCCTGTAAAATCCCAGAGGGGGGTGACTGAGGAAAAGTCTGGGCATGCTCCTTGTTTGATGCAAACAGAAATAATATCATACAAATAGGTTGCTGATTAAATTTGGGGTGAAAAAGAGACCCTTGTGGCCTGGTGGGTGCTCAGCCTCTGTTTCCGGCCTATTTTGGCATAGATAGCGTGCACACGTGAGCTCCGAAGGCAAGTCGCCAGGAGTTTATCAGAGCTCCTTTTACCCCCCGAACCCCACCAGTATACTTCTATTCAATATAATTTATATTGCTTATTGATATTGGATGTTTAAACCCAGGTTTGGAGGAAATTGTTTTTTGACCCATTTTGGCACCCATTTGCTGAATTCTTAGAAGTAAACTCACCCAAAATGCACATCTCACCAACCACAGGGGCTTTTCACTCCAATATTCTGCAATGATGTTTGTTTATAACAAGAACACCACTGCCAGTTGTTGTGGCAAATCACGAAAAATGTGTAATTTGGTGCAGTGGGTGATCTGCCAGTGGTGTGGACATCTGGCTGTGAAAAGTAGGGTTCACGCCGTAGCCCATTAGGCACGGTCTCTGTGTTGGGGACCTTTCAAGCTCAGGTGCGATGGAAAGCTTGAAAGCAGGTCTACATTTGGACAGCTCAAAGCTGGAAAGTTACATGTCACAGAGATCATGCCCTGGAAGCATGCCAATATCACACCCATTCTGGGCCTCTGTCAGCCCCCTCTGGAAATCTCCAGTTAATCCTTTTATTGCTCAAGTACTGTCTGGTAGGCTCAGAAATTCTGTTAGCTTAGCAGACTGCTGTTTGCCATCTACTTGAATGACATTGATAGCATTGCAGACAGGGTGAAAGGTGCGCTCACTGGTACTCCAAATTTTTTGGTGACCCACATGCTGTTCGCAGATGACCTCTGCCTCATGTCCAACAACCCTAACCACATGCAGACCATGCTGAACAAACTACGAGCTTATGCACGAAGGAATTCTCTCACTGTCAATACACAAAATTCTGAGGTGATGTGCTTCAACTCTTACACCAGCAATCTGCCCCCTCTCTATTATGATGGGGCGCAGCTCCCCTACACAGACTCCTTCAAATATCTGGGCATGGTTTGTGACAGACATATCAACTTGA
>LFIK01002034.1_pt1 | contig 16253 bp, 10 predicted proteins | sample 643401 | NCBI WGS metagenome assembly LFIK01 (sample SAMN03777447, study PRJNA286221) | soda lake metagenome | biome: soda lake; feature: Kulunda steppe; material: water; isolation source: sample T5-Br brine of Lake Tanatar-5 | place: Russia: Kulunda steppe | collected 2010-07
TAATCCGCTTTAGTCTTTGTTTTCAAAACAACAGTAACAAGAGGTTCACACCTCTTGTTTGTTCTAATCGAATTTGGTTTTCATAAGCTAAAGTTTTCAGTAAAAGCTTTAGTTTTTATGATTCTTCTAGTTCATGTTTGCGTTAAGTAGGAATCAGTTTCCAGATACATGTAAAATACTCACATCAACATCCGTGGGGCAGATGATTAGTCAACAGCTGATGAGGTTTTTATTCAGATTCAATTGATTTTAAGGTAAAATGTTTAATATTGTAGTAAATTGAATTAAAGAAATCATCTTTTCTGTCTAATAGCAATAAGCTTAATTAGCATTTTACTTAAAAGAGTTTCACGCCAAAAGGTTATAAAAGTCAATGAATTTTAGTTCATTAAAAAACCTCAACCTAAGTATGTTTAAGATTCGTTTAAAAATATTTAATTTTCCATAAATCAATTTTTGTAATGTGCCTAGAATTTTTAATTAGAAAGAGTTATTGATAATGGTAAATTTAAAATTTGTTACTTTTTTCAAATTAAATTTTTCATCATAAGGTATAAAATGTGTAAATTTGGATAATCTTACGTAAAATTTTAATCTATTTTAAATGTCTATAAACTTAAAATCCAATAAAAAAACTACTAATCAATCTGGAACTCAAAATTCAAATATCATTGAACTGCTTTTTTTTATTGCGCTTAACGCATTAGTAATACCATTTAGTGCGTATCAAACTTATGTCGGGTACAGAAAAGATGTAGTAGGAGGCAATCCAGAAGAAACTGCAATTTTGGCAATAATCGTAGCTGCAATCAGTGGTGTATTATTTGCCGCTATGAATTTTGGTATTAGAGATAGTCGTCTTAAAGGAGAGAAACATCTCCTTAAAGTATTAATGTATGTCGTGCCATTCGGTCTAAGCTTCTTCGCGAACTTCAATGCTTTCTATTCAAATCAAATGAAAGATAATTTACTCAGAAGTGAAGTAAATAACTATAAATATATACTAACACAAACTAAAGAAATTTCAGTTAAGGAGATTAGGAAATCAGTCGATATAGAAGGATTTGAAACAAAATTTAATCAAAAGTGGAATGACTTAAAAACAGAGTTTACTGAAGCTAAACTTACTGGTTGGGGTAAAAAGTCTCAAAAAAAGTGGGAAAGTTTGGTTGCTTATTTACAAAGTGAAGGTTCTTCAATTGAAGTTTCTGATATAGGAAATAATAGAAATGGTTACTTTTATAACGCAGAGGTCTTTTCTAAAAATTCATTTCGAAAACTTAAAGATGATAAATTGAAATCTATTGAAGAGCCTCTGGAATATATCAATGAAAAATATGATCCAGTTATGCACGAAATTGACTCATTAACAAGCTCATCAAATCCTGTTTACACTTCAAGTATGCTCGATAAAATGGTTGAGGCAGAAAATCAAATAAGAGCTAAAGCAGAGTCCTTTCTAAATAATAGTGATTTATTTAGCTATCCTCCTTTGAAACCAAGCAATGAAAATGAAATAGGAACTATTAAGCATACAATCTATTCTGCTTTTGTGAAAGTTGAAAATATTGCAGCTACAGTTTTTAGCTTATTTCTAAGTTTAATTATTGATTTGGCTGCATTACTATATATATTAGTTTTTATTCCTTACAATGGCACAACTAGCAAAAAAGGAAGAATAAATAATGGACCAAGAAGTATTTAAGTTATGACTAACAAGAAAAAGAAAAAAGGTGCTAAACCACCAAAGACGGCTAAGCCAAATTTTGATGAAACTTCAAAAGATGAGGAAAAAGTAACTAAACATGAAATCTTCCAAGATGATTCCGAAGAAAATGAGCACGGCGAATTATTTAAAGAGGGTGAACTTTTTGAAAATATTGATGATACTGATGGTATTTCTGGAACAACTATTAATCAAGATGATGGAGTTGATGAAATTATTTTTAAAAATAACGAACCTGAAAACATACCAGATGAAGAGTTTAAAGATGATGATCCCTTTAAACAAGGAGGATTTGGTGTCGATGATGATATGCCACCACCTGTAACTGAAAAGGATTTTGACCTTGAATACGATGAAGATACTTCATACCTGTTCATTTTTGGCCCCTCAAGTACAGGTAAAACTGTTTTAATTAGTTCTATTTTATATTACATTGAAAGCGTTAGGAGCATTGAGTTTGGTGATACCTTAATTAATAATAATGATGTAAAGAAATTGCACGAACGTGAAGGCAATAAGCTATGGAAAGAGCTTTCTTCAACACTTTTTGAAAATAAATTTCCTAAAGGAACAGCAAGAATTACAGAACACCCACTTCCAAGACACATTAATGCTAACTTTATACCTTCAAATACTAAGTTAAGTGACTTTAAATTTTGTTTGATGGATATGTCTGGGGAGGATTTGCATCAAATTGATTATGATAAAGGGAATAGGTTGCCTTCAGGTATTAATGTTTACGTTGAGAAAATGCCGCAAGACAATATGTGCTTCACTTACATACTGGACCCAATTTCTCCTAAACATAGCAAAACTACTCAGTTAAATGTTTTTAAGGCTTTTATAGATTTATTGGACAAATATAAACACTCTAACAGCCCAATTTTATTTTTAATAAGTAAGTGGGATGTTATTGCAGAAGAATACGAAAGTGCAGAAGAATACTTAAAAAGTCAATATCAACCTATTTGGGGTATTCTGAATCAGAAGGGTAGGAATATTAGTTTTGCCGAATTTTCAATTGGCAAAGTAGATAGCACAAAAAACCCTAAAGAATCAGGTTCAATAGAAAGGATTGACCCTCATTACGTAAGTAAAGTTTTTAATTGGTTTTATCAAGAACAAACAGGTCACAATATATTATCTGATATTAGTACCAGAGACAATTCAAAATGGAAAAATTTATTTAATAGGTAAAAGATGGCAAAATCAGGATATATTGTATTTGGTAGGGCTTATGAGCATGAGTATGTAAGTAACGGCATTATTCAAGAGTTAAATTATAGTAGGTTTTCTTATCTTGATATAGAATTTGAATTAAAACCTAAAGATACTTTTGCTTCTATTACAAAATATAAGGCTCCAAATGAAAGTGAAGTCACTTTAATATTAATTAATTCTTATGCAGAATCATTTAATGGTAGAGAAGGTGGCTTTATAGGGGCTGGTGTTGCTTTTATTGGTGCACCTACATCTAAAATGATGTTGAAACTTGCTAATCTTCATAAGGAATCTTTAAAGCAGTTAGATGAGCATGGGAAATTTAAACGGGCAGAGCTGAACAAAAAATTAATAAAACTTCCTGAGTTAAATGAAAGAGAAGATCTCATTTCTAATTATTTAAAAAAATACAAACAAAAAGAAAACTCATCTTTTGGAGTTCTTGCTAGCGGTAATTTTTATAATGAATTATTATCAACAGCACAAGGGGTTACTTTTCATCCCGATTTTTCTAAATTTAAAAAAGTATTTGTATCCACTCAAAATGAGTTACTCTCAAAGCTTACAACAAAAAAAACGTGGTCGTATAAGTTGCATGATTACAATAGTTTATGGATGAAATTAGAAAAGGAGCATAATAAGATATTAGAAAAAAATAAGGAGTTACAAAGCGAGGTTTCAAAGCTAGAAAAAGAGAAAAAAAAATTAAAAGAAAATAAAACTGAGCTCAAAAATGATTATAATACCTTAGAAAGTGAAAAAGAGGGTCTAGAAAAGGAAATAGATGAATTGAATCAGTCTATAAATGAGACTCGTAATAAATCAGAAGAATCATCCAAAAAACTTAAGCATTTAGAAAATACCATTCAACAAAACTTTGAAAAAAATCTAAGAGACCCTAGATTCGAAGAACAGCTCAAAAAATTTGAAAAAGATATTCTTGAAAAGAAAGAAAGAGAATTAAAACATGACTTTGACCAAGATAAAAAATCTTTAAATAAAAATATAGATGAATTAAAAGGTAAGAATCATAGCAAGAAAAACGAAATTAAAATAATAACAGCATTTTCACTAACAACTATTTTATTACTCTCTTTCTTTTTGATTTTTAATTCTTACAATAAAAATGAGGCAATAGCTACAACTCCTAAATTACCTGCCAAAGAATCTTTTCAAAATAAACCTGATTTTTTAAAAATTGAACTACCAGAAGAGATGAGCACCAAGGAACTATATGAATTAAATGATACAGAACTTAAAAGACGTAAAGAAAATATTGATTTGTTAATTGACTTAGCTATAAATGTTAATAATGACATTAGCAGAAATGCGAAAAAAAAATTAATCGAAACTGAATGGAAGTTTTATGAAATACTTGATGAAAATATACAAGATGATATTCAATCAGGTTTGAAACGTCTTCAAAAAATAAAAGACAATTATGAAAAAATTGGTATAGAAGATAAATCTTTATTCGAACCTCCAAGATTTTTGATTTTAGGTAAAGGAATAGAAATAAAAGATGAAGAGTTCGAATTTGATGGAGATCCTGGGAAACTTTTCGAAAACTACTTAGAAAATACGAATAACATCTATTCATCTTTAGGTTTTGATATTGATGAAAAAAATCAAATACTTATGATGCATTTTAGATGGGTTGTATTTCAGTACAATGATAAAAAATATGATATTTTTGAATATAAAAATCAAAATTTAAAACTTCCAATAATTAAAACCAATTAATATGATTACTGACTTAATTATTAACTCTGGGATACAGTATATTACTATACCTTTAAATCTTAAAGAAGATATCACCAATAAAGTAAAACGTAGTTTTTCAGATAAATTAATAGAACAAACAGATGATGGTGACGTTTTTGATTTAAAAGAAGCTTATTACTGGTCTGAAGCAGAACTTTTTATTGATAAAAAAACAATAAACCCTGAAGCTTATTCTAGGTACGGTTCACTTAATAGTAAAGATATAAAGAAAGATTTTGTAGAAATTCTTGATGAAGAAAAACTATATACTGTTACAGCTACTGAAGCACTTAACGTACTTGAAAAACATTGGGTACCGTTACCTTACTTTAGAATAAGGCAGGATGTAGAAAACCCATTTCACCATGGGCCAGAAAATTGGTGTAGAGCAAATATACAGCCATTTACAGACGAGAATAATAACTTTACACATCAATTAGTTCTTGCATTTGACACAAAATCTAAATCTATAGATGATAATTATTTACATCCACGTATAAATGATGCAAATGATAATGGGAGTGAAAGATTTAAATGTGTTTCAGAGTTTAACCACGCCCCTGCATTTTTTAATAATTCAAGCCTTTGGGACTGGTTATACAATATTTTCTGGCTAGATGAAGCTTATGCAGAAAGACATTCTAATGAACTTAGACACGTAGCTATATACAATACGTTTATTGCTCTATTACATGAAATTGATGCATTTCCAGAAATAGGTCTTTTGTCTGGAGAAAATACAATTGATGTTGGTTTAACCTTAGATATTGGTAATTCACGTACTTGTGGTTTAATTTGCGAAAAGTCAAAACCTTTTGAGTCATTACCATTTGATTTTACTTCTGCAAGAAAACTTCAACTACGTAATCTGAGTTCGCCACACTTAGTTTATGAAGACCCTTTTGAAATGCAAATTGCTTTTTCTGAAGAAAAATTTGGTAATCCAGCAGTTCTTGAATATCCTGATGTATTTGAATGGCCAAGTCTAGTAAGAGTTGGTCCAGAAGCTGTAGAATTAACTTCAATATTTGAAAGTGAAGATTCACAAGCAACGCTAAGTAGCCCAAAGCGTTACTTATGGGATAATAAACCAGTAAAAGTACCTTGGATTAAAGTTGATACGGAAGGACGTTTAGGTTATCATGACAAAGTAAATATTAGAGAAAATGCACTTTATGGTATTGCAGAACATATTACTTCAAGCGGTCGATTAATAAAAGAATCAGAGAATGATATGATTATTGCAGCAACAGAAAGCAGATATTCCCGTTCGTCTCTAATGATGCTTTCAATTTATGAAATTTTGTTACATGCAATAAGTCAAATAAATAATTATAATTTCAGGAAAGATTTAGGTAATTCTACCTACAGAAGAGTTTTAAAAGACATTGTGATTACGTGCCCTACAGCAATGACTGTACAAGAACAACATACTTTAAGAAAAGCAGTTTCTGATGCATCAATTCTTATTACAAGGACATTAAAGGGTTCAGTTGATTTTAAAGAAACTAAAATTGAAGTTCATCCAGCTATACCGAGTAAAATTCCTACAGAGCAAGAAAATAATCCATGGAAATTTGATGAGGCTACATGCTCTCAATTAGCTTATATATACGGTGAGTTAGTGCATAAGTATAAATCCAATCAGGAGTTATTTTTCAGATTAAACGGAAGGTATAGAAATGATAATGACACAAAATCAGTAAATATTGCAAGTATTGACATAGGTGGTGGTACTACAGACTTTATGATTTGCAAATACTCATATGATGAAGATGCAGATATTCCTTTTATTACACCAAAACCAATTTTTTGGGAAGGCTTCAATTTAGCAGGTGATGATATAGTAAAAAGAATAGTTGAAAAAATTATTATACCTTCAATACATGACGATATTGAAGAGAAGGAAGGTACTAATATAGTTGCTGTCTTAAATGAATTGTTTGGTCAAAATCTTGGTGGTCAGACTGCAAAAAATAAAATCTATAGAAGACAATTTGCAAACTTGGTTGCATCTCAAATTTCCAATTTTATATTCAATACATTAGTTTCTAATAAAACTACACAAGAGTTTACAATAGAAGAAGTGCTTAAGGTATATGGTAAACCAGAAAGCGGGTTATTAGACTATATCAATAAAAATATAAGTTTAAAAACTAATGTTAAAAATTACGACATTACTCAAGTTAAAATATATTTAGATGTTAAAGATACTAATGAGGGTGTTAAAGGAGTGATTCAAGATATTTTAAATCAACTCTCTTATCTTATTGCTTTTTTTGATTGTGATCTAGTTTTGCTTTCTGGACGACCGTCGAGGCTTCCTATTATTACTGAGATTCTTACTTCAAACCTAAATTTTGATATTAGTAAGATCATAAATTTAGGAAACTACCGTTTTGGAAATTGGTATCCATTTGCTGATTCTACAGGTTACGTAAATGATCCCAAATCTACAGTCTGTGTGGGTTCATTAATAGCTTATCTAAATCAACATGGTACACTACCCAATCTCAAATTCAATTTCAAATATTTAAAGAATATTGTTAATACAGGAAATTATTTCGGTATTGTTGATTTCTCAAAATCAGATCTTAGGATAAAAGGTGATGATGTAATATTAAGTCCAAGCAAAGAAAAAGGTGAGTTTAAATTCTATGGGGAACCAATCACAATTGGTATGAGACAATTAGCATCTGAAGATTGGACAGCAACTCCACTATATGTATTTGACTTTCTCGATGATAAGAAAAAAGCTAAGATGAATAAATCCTATCAATTTCCATACACGATAAGAATTAATAAAAAAGTTGATGAGGGTGAATTTATGAGTAAGGATAATATTGAAGTATTAGATAATCAAGGATTACCAATTGATGCTTATAATTTCAATTTTGCACTAAAGACATCTAGGAACATACAGTTGCATTGGAAAGATAGTGGCTCATTTATTACAAGAATAAAATAAAAATCTATTGAATATGAAAAATGTAAAGGAAGAAAGTAAACGATTAATTGAAAAACTTGATAAAGCTTCTACTTTTGCCAGTAGTCAATCAGATGAAGTCACTAAATCGAATCTTAATACTTTTATAAAGTCCCTAAAAAGGAAAGCTTTAAAAATTGACAAAGCTATTGAAAATAGGCCATCCATCGCTATATTTGGTCAAAGTCAAGTAGGTAAATCGTACCTCGTTCAAAACCTTGTTAAGAAATCAGACGCTATTTTTCTAAAAATTAATGGTGGAGCAAATAATCATGTAAATTTTCTTACAGAAATGAATCCTGATGGAGGCCAAGAATCAACAGGGCTTGTAACAAGATTTACAACAGAAAAAATAGTATGCAATAATGAGTTCCCTTTTTTGATTAAACTTTTTTCTCAATTGGATGTTGCTTCAATTTTAATAAACTCATTTTGGTTTGATTTGAAAGACTATGGAAGTTTGTTGTCTAGGAATGATTATGAATTTACATTGAATTTAATAGAAAAGCAAAATGATGAAATAAAAGAAAATGAGTTATGTGATTATAATGTTTTTTATTTTATTCAATATTTAAAGGAGAAGTTTTCTGATTCTTTTGTTTTTCGTGAGCTAGATAGGCTAGGTTATTTTAAAAAATTACATAGTTATCTACTTAGTTCAAATTATGATGATAGATGGGAAGTCTTAGAAATACTTTGGGGTAAAAATAAATTTATAACAGAACTTTTTAAAAAAATGTCTAGTGCCATTAAGAAACTTCAGTTTTCATCTAAAGCGCACGTTCAACTAAATGCACTAACACCAAATACTTCATCAATAATCGATGTTGAACGAGTTAGAGAAATGTTTGATTCTAAAGTTGAATTATCTGTACTAGTAGAAGGTGAAGAAATTAAAATTAATCGGTCGTTGTTAAGTATCTTAACAAAAGAAGTATGCTTAGAACTATCAGATGATTTTGAGGAAAGTGACAGTAGAAGCTTCATAAATAGCTCAGATCTTTTAGACTTTCCGGGTAGTAAATCAAGAGAAAAAATACCTTTGTCTGTTTTTAATAAAAACACTACAACACATAAGTTACAACTACTTATCAGAGGAAAAGTTGATTTTCTGTTTGACTCTTATTCAAATAGCTTTGGTGTAGATACTTTATTGTATTGTATGGATGATAACCCACCAGAAGAAAAAGAAGCTCCAGCAAGACTTTACAATTGGGTTTCAAAGTATGTTGGCGCTTCTTTAACTGAGAGGACTAAAACAATCCAAGAAACATTAAAAATACTAAACAAAGACAAAACAGAAGTAAAATTTGTGTCACCACTTTTAATTGCACTCACAAAGTTTAACCAAGAAATTAACCAAGTTATACCTGGTAAAGAATCAAATATTGAAGTACACGATTCTAAATGGCAAGCAAGAATCAACGAAAACTTTATAAATTACATGATGCGTCCAGTTGAGGATAAATGGATCTTAAATTGGACGGATATGAACCATAACTTTAATTTTCTTTTTCCAATAAGGGATCCAATGTATTCTCAAGCGACCTATGAAGGCTATGAAACTGAAGGTAAGGAGACAGCTATTAGACCAGAACGTAAAGAAGCGATGAAGGCAATAGGAATGTCTTTCCAAGGAAGTTCATATTCACGTAATCACATCATTAATGCTGATGAGGTTTGGGACGAAATAAGTACGCCAAATGGTTCAGGAATTAATTATTTGGCACAAAACCTGAAAAATTCAGCTAATCCTTTGGTTGCATCAACCAGAATTGTAATGGAACTGTGTAATATACAAAATGAACTTAAAAACATACTTAGTCCCTTTATGTTGTCTGGTAATATTGAAGAAGACACAGCTAAAGCAAAAAAGTATTCAAATAATGTTTTCACTGGCTTGATATCTATGGCCAATAGAAAAGATGTCATATTACCAAAATTATTATCAAAATTTATTATATCTGATTCACAGATATGGAATGTGATTTACGAGAATTTGTTCAAAAGTGTATCCAAACAAAACTCAGAAGGAGCAATTGATTATAAAATAAACTTAATTGATAGTCTAAACGATATAGGAGTTAATTTTGATGATAATGCTTCTAAAGAAAGTATTTTTAAACAATTAGAGTTGATTTATGAGGGTATGAGTAGAAATGAAATCAAAGAAACTATTCAAGAATTCTTTGATTTTGACTTAGACAATATCAATCTAATTTTAGACGATTCAGCAAAAAATAATGTACATGACTTAAGCCAACAAATAATTACCTATTGGTATGATTTTGTTTCAGATATTTTGATGAACAACCCTTTACTTGAAAAGCTACAACCTAATCAAAAAGATGCTTTTAATGCTGCAATAAATCAAATTTTAAAAAGTAAAGATCGTGTTAATTTAAAAGATAAAATAGATGTTTTAATCGAAGATGTGCAATCGGGTAACATTAACCAAGAAGACATAGATGTTGTTGCTAGTAGTTGTTCTAAATTACTAAATAATTTTCTCTTTTCTGCCTCATGGCAACTTCAAGATGAGGAAAAAAAGCCTTTAAATCATAAAAATAATAATCCTGTTTTTTCGGAATTTGCTAGGGATTTTGATATTAATAAACTGAACTATAAACAGGAGGACAATAATAAAATTTACTTTAAAGAATGGCTACAAGCATGTAAAGAAAACTATGTAGCTAATGTTAAATTTGATTACGGAGTAAAGGACAATATTGATAACAGAAAACTACTTAATGATATTATATAAATAACTACTATTTTGGAAGACAGAATTGATATAATCAAAAAAAAAGTTTATTATTTAAAGGTTTACAAATGGTTAGCTTTATTGATTTTACTTCTTATTGTTATTTGTTTTAGTTTAAAATGCTGTGACACAAATACAAAAGGTGTAACAAGTAAAACTAATAACGCGAGTGAAACCATAAAAGATGGAGAAGATGGAATTGGTAATAAAAACCCTAGATTACGTAAACCTGTTGCAGAAAAAGTAAGACTAATACCAATTGACTCTACAAGAATAATTGAAGACGACAACGACCCTGTTGGTAGGTCTGTGATTAAAGATATTGTCAACATTTATTTAAAGGAAAATGTTGAAATTGAAACGTACTGGAATGAACTAAGCGAAAATTTTTCTGAAGATTCTTTGCTTTTTAATTACTATGCTGAAGCTTACAAAAGAATTCAAATAATAGTAAATGAAAAGAAAAAAGAAGAGATTAAATCAAAAATCAAGGCAGACACAGTTAACGTAAAATTCGTTACTAACGAATGGGTAATGAGAAACAACAAGTCGAATAATTTTAATGATCCTGACTTTGATTTAGACAAAAATTTTTGGTTCTATGAAAAACTTGGGCTGTTTGAGGTATGGAAAAAAACTAAGGGCAATAAAAATATTAAAATAGCTGTTATTGATGACGGATTTGATTTAAATCATGTAGAGTTGAAAAATCAATACGTAAATCCATGGAATGTATTTGATTATTCTGATAATGTCTATGCAAAGAAAGATATTCAAATTCACGGTACACATGTTGCTGGTACTATAGTTGCAGAAGCTAATAATGAATTTGGTATTTCTGGAGTAGCGCCTAACTGTAGATTTATCCCTGTTCAAATATCAAATGAATCAGGTATAATTACAACAACTTCAGTTTTAGATGGCATATTCTATGCTTTAGATAATGGAGCAAACATAATTAACTTATCATTAGGCCTTTCTGTAGGTGGTAAAGCAAAATTCATAAGTGAAGAGGAGCAGAATCATATTAGCAATTTACTTTTTAAGGATGAAGAAAAATTATGGTCTGAAGTTTTTGAGATTGCTGAAAAAGAAAATGTAGTTATTGTCCAGGCAGCAGGAAATGATAATCTGAAAGCATCCATAGATCCAATGAAACGTTCTAAGAATACTTTAGTTATTGGGGCAACAAATCAACAAAATGATAAAGCTAAATTTTCTAATTATGGTGCTCAAGTAAATTTGTATGTGCCAGGTGTAGAAATATATAGCACTTTTCCTGAGAATGAAATGGGGTTTTTAGATGGCACGTCAATGTCATCTCCATTAGTGGCTGGATGTGTAGCATTGTACTTAGATTTGTACCCCAATGTAACACCAAATGAAATAATAAATGAGTTTACTCAATATTTTTATAAAAATGCGAAATTCAATTTGTATGATATTTTAAACAAACCAAATTTATGAAAACCATTCATACATCAAAATTAATAGATCTAAAATCAGTATTTAATAGTGAAAACGATAACCTTCAGTATTATAAAGTCTTGTATAATGCTAATTGCACATTATTAAATAATGTTGAACTTGCAAAACCAATTGTAAAAAAAAGTAAAGGGATTATAGAATGGCAGTCTGAAAAGAATTTAGATCTGTACCCGATTAATTCATACAACCAAGAAGAAAGAATAAAGCTGGGTAATATTTTAGAAGTATTTTTTAAGGATTTTAAAAATAAGGTATCAAAATATAATAATATTCCAAAAGATTTTGTAAAAGATGTAATGCAAATTCCTGATTTATCTTCCATTTATGTAAGCCCAGACCATGGTTATCTTGTGATTGTTAACTGGGGTTTTTTAGAAGATAAATTTAACAGAAAGGAAGGTGTTATTGAAACACTTTTTCCAATACCTAATCAATCAATATTGGTTCAATTAGTTAATGAAAATAATGAACCTCTTGAAGGTTACGAAATAGGTTTTAATTCAAGAATAAACACTAGTGTTTCAAAAACTAACGCAAATGGGTATGCTAATTTTGGTACATTAACAAGAGGAGAAAACTTTACAATTCTATTAAAAAATAAATTTTCTACATCATCGCAACATGAGTTTTTATGTGATGGAAGTGAAAAATATGTTCTTAAAATAAATGAAAATATTACTATCCAAATCATTGTAAAAGATAGCTTGAATAGAATTGTGAAAGATTTGAATTTAATTGTTGACTCAATCTCTAATGTTAGTAAAACTTACAATACTAAAGATTTAGGTAAGTTTAAGTTTTCAGAAAAAGCTAACTCAGGAAATTTTTCAGTATCTACAAAGGATGGCGTGGTATTGTTAAATGAAGAAGTGCCAAAAAATGATTCAACTTTTGAAATAAAATTTAACAATCAGTGGGAAAACAAAGCTTCAGCCGAAAATAAAAAAGAAGATTTAAATAAAAATAAAGCTATAAGTGCTAACCTAACTTTTGTAAATTTATTTAATAGACCCATTAAAAATATGACCGTTGATATTAATGATGGTTCAAATAATAGTACATATGTAACAGACGATTTGGGTCAGATTAATTTAAAATTAAATAGCTCAAATAAAATTAACTATTCATTTAATCGATACAAGAAAACTTGGGAAGGGTTTAAAAAAATTGATGCTGGAAGTAGTAATATTATAAAAGTAGTTCCCATTTTTCCCTGGCTATGGTGGATAATACTTTTGATGCTAACTGTTCTTTTATTTTGTTGTTTATTCACCGATTGCTTTTGCTCTAAAGATTACAAAAACAATAATTCTAATATTACTCATGATGAGGTTGAGCAAATACAAGCAGAAGTTACACCATGTAACCAGCAAACAGTAAGTGGGGGTGATGGAGTAACAAGTACAAAACATACACTAGGTAATAAGTCTGGTGAAGTAGTGATACAGTATAATATGCAAAATATACCTGATAAAATGGAAGTATTCTACGAGAATGAATTAGTAGCATCTACTTTTTCGATACCAAATAATATTGATGGTTTTGTTGGTAACTCAATTACTGGTTCTAGTGGAGTTGGAGAAATAAAATTCTATTATGTCAAAGAAAAAGTAGATTATATTGAGATAATTGTAACTGGGAGTGATGCTAACACAGCTTGGGAGTATTTAGTAAAATGTCCAGTATAATATTTTTTTAAACCAATAACTAATATAAATATGAGTAAGTATTATTACCTTGATAAGGAAAATAAAATAGGTCCGCTGAATATTGAAGAGTTAAAAAAAGCGAATATTAACGCTAGTACCTATATCTGGTATAGTGGTATCCAAAAATGGACTAAACTTGAAAACATAGATTCACTTAAACATATATTAGACAAAGTGAATAAAGTTAATTACTATGTTAGAGAAGGTAATGAAAAAAAAGGTCCTTACACAATAGAAGATTTAAATAAAAAAACAATTTATCCAAATACACTAATCTGGACAAAAAAACTAGATGAATGGACTAAAGCGAAAGAATTAAATGAGCTTGAAAAAATTATAACACCTCAACTTAACACAAATAAAGATTACGACACATACAAAGATGAGGAAAACGAAAATTTTACTGGAAACCAAAATGATACTAAAAAACATATAATAAATCAAAAAGCTGAAAACTCTAATAAGAGTGTCTATAATTCAGGTGCTTTTTTTCAACGCCCTTTTTCTCATAAAGGAAGAATAGGGAGGCTTGAATTTTTTGTTGTAATAATTTTATTTTTTATTGTATATATGTTTTCAACATTTATTATGGAAACAGTTTATGATGGGATTATAGCAGTAATTGCTTTTTTACTTTTACTTTTTAATAATTATTTTTTAATTGTAAACATTGCAAAACGGTCGCACGATATTGGTAATAGTGGATGGTTTCAACTTATACCATTTTATGCCTTGTATTTATTGTTTGCAACTGGTGTAGGAAGTGATAATGAATGGGGTAATCCTCCTAAATAATGTGATCTATATGAAATTTTACTATCTTAAGAATAACGAAAAAATAGGACCGCTTAGCTTTGATCAACTTAAAGAAGCTAAATTAGAAGATGAAACTTACGTTTGGTATAAAGGTTTGGATAAATGGTATAAATTAAAAAGTTTAGAAGAGTTAAATCAAAAACTGAATACAAACGATGAAGACTCAAATAATTCAGAGGATATTGAGTATGAAGAAGATTATAATGAAACAGAAAATGCTTTAGATGAGGAGGACAACATTAATTATAAAGCTTTTAATAATGCTCGTAGTAAATTATTAGGAGGGTTTTTACCACGTCTAACAAATTTTTTTATTGGTTTGACGATTATTATTTTTATTTCCACTATTACCTATGGTTTATTATTTAGTGAACAGGAATTTGAAATAATAGTGAAGGAAGATATATACAAAGAAAAAGTTGAAGAAAAACTAAATAAATATTATGTAGATTTACAAAAAGAAAACTACTACATTTATAAAAAACATTACAGGTTTCCAATAAGGCTGTATTACAATGACAGATTTGTTAAAGAAGAAGAGTTGAAAAAGATGGTGAGGTCAAGTTGGTCTGCTTTGATAGATTTTAAAAATGAACCAGATTTTGATAAATTGAATGTTAAGATTGATGATGATAATTTTATTATTGAATATCCATTGAAATATACATATACACTTGAAAGAAATCGTAAGAAATACGAACATAAAATGATGGTCTACATGAAAATAGATAGCGATTTTAAGATATATTATTTAACTGCTGAAAATATTGATAAAAAAGAAATTTTCTATTAATATAAAGAGTATTTAATTTATATCACTAAGTTGCTTAATTGTCATTAATACTTAGAATTATTTTTAATGCAAGCAATGTGATTAAAATTCAAACTGTATTATTTAAAATCCAAAAACCAATCAAAATAATGAAACATCCCTTTCTTCTCTTAGCAATACTTATTTTATCTAGCTGTAATCAATCAGCACCACGTTCAAGTTTTGAGGTTGGTGAAAAAATCGATAGTTTAAATGGGGTCTATGTTTTTTACAACGGTAGAGTAGGGAATGTAGAAGGAAGAAATACAGTGGATGGATACAACATAGGTCTAAAATACCAATGTGTTGAGTTTGTAAAGCGCTATTACTACGAGCATCTTAACCATAAAATGCCAGATTCGTATGGCCATGCAAAAGATTTTTTCAGTCACTCAGTAAAAGATGGTCATAAGAACAAACAAAGAAACTTAATACAATACACTAACTCAAGTAAATCTAAACCAAAAGTAAACGACCTTATAATTTTTGATGCTACTCCTTTCAATAAATATGGGCATGTAGCTATAATTTCAAAAGTAACAAACAATCAAATAGAAATCATTCAACAAAATCCAGGACCCAAAGGCAAATCAAGAGAAAGCTTTAAACTTTCAGAAGAAAATGATAGATGGGTAATTCAAAATAAGCGTGTCTTAGGTTGGTTAAGAAAAGAAAAAAAGTAAAAATGACATACCAAGAACAAAAAGAATACAACACCAAAAGGCGAATAGCCAAAGTAGAAGACCATTTAATGATGTTAAGTCGTTTCAAGGACGGTGCACCAATTCAAATCATCAGCGAATTCCTATCCGCATCATTAGATCATTACATTATTGAAAATATAGAGCTATTTTCAATAGAAGGCAACATGCGCTTTTCACTAAAAGACCCATCATTTTCGAGTAATATAAAGCTCAACTTCAACATTAGACAAAATGATGAATTTACAAGAGTTTTTAATAAATGCA
>LFIK01002035.1_pt1 | contig 16246 bp, 11 predicted proteins | sample 643401 | NCBI WGS metagenome assembly LFIK01 (sample SAMN03777447, study PRJNA286221) | soda lake metagenome | biome: soda lake; feature: Kulunda steppe; material: water; isolation source: sample T5-Br brine of Lake Tanatar-5 | place: Russia: Kulunda steppe | collected 2010-07
GAGGCTCAGCCGACCGAAGCAATCTCTCCGAGCCGTAGGTCTCCGAGCCGGAGGCCACCCGCCTGATTCCGGCCGCATCCCTGTAGACGTCAGGCTTGCGAGGCGCTGGATTGCCGCGTCGTTCCTCCTCGCAATGACAAGGCTTGCCAGGCGCTGGATTGCCACGTCGTTCCTCCTCGCAATGACAAGGCTTGCCAGGCGCTGGATTGCCACGTCGTTCCTCCTCGCAATGACAGAAGGCCATATAGGAAAAAACTTCCTGGACGACTCATTAGTCCAGGTCCCGGTCGTAAAGATCGCGTTCGTCCCACCCGAAGTAATGTCCGAGCTCGTGAAGAAGAGTGATCCGGACCTCTTCGCGGAAGTTTTCCGGATCGTCTTCAGTGTAGTCGCGGATATTTTCGAGGAAGAGCAGGATCTGGCCCGGCATCGGTGAGGCGCTCAATCCAATGTCGTCGTAGGACTCACCGACGAAGAGGCCAAGGGTGTCCCCGGTGATTCCCTCCTCCTGCATGTCCTCGGAAGGAGAGCTTTCCAGGGAGACCGGCACTTGTTCGGCGTGTCGTTTGATTTCTTCCGGCAAGGTGGCCCAAGTCTCCTCGATCACTTCCTGGGCGATCTGAACCAGTTGTTCCCATTGCATCATGGTATCGAGTACAGGTGAGGGGGGTAAAGGCAACTTTGGAAAGAGGGAATCTTCATCCACCACGTTTCCCTGAACCCTTCTTTCAGGTTTCTCCGTCGCGCGGACCATCGGAGGCCTGATTGTGGGGGAGGTGAGATTTCGCTATTCTAGCGGTTTGCTACGAGGCGCGACTTTTTAGGGGAAGTCGAACTGCATGGTCCAGCCGGTGGGTTGGCAATCAAGGGGAAAAGGGGGTTACAATGAAGCCGTTACGAGCGTATTTTATGGAGGAGTTTCGGGAACTTTATCGACGGGAGAAGCGATGGCTGATCATCCTTCCGGAAGTGACGCGAAATATGCCGCATCTGGAGGTGGAAAGGGCGGTGGAGCACCACCTCGAACAGACAGCGGCTCGAGTCAAGAGACTGGAAGGGATCTTCAAGCTGATGAGGCTGGCTGATCGGAACGGTTCCTGGGTGGTGAAGCCGTTGTTGAAGGAGGCGGACGCGGTCCTGACGGCGGTTGCGATTTCGAGCCGGGAGGCCCGGGGGCGGCCCTCGATCCGGCCGCTGGTATGGCCCTCCCGGCGGGGGCCCTCTTTTTCGCCCGGCGGTCAGAATTGATTCTTGCGCCCGCGCGCGCCGAACCCGGCGGTTTGGCCGGCGGGACTGGCGGGTGGATTGACTTCAACTGTCACCAGGCAAATATCGTCGATTTGAGCGGCAAATCCACTATAGCGGTGGACTGTATCCAAAATTCTCCGACTGAGTTCGCTGGCGCTGAAGTCCATGTTCCGGTTCACGACTTCGGTGAGCTTCTGGATCCCGAACTCCTCGCCCTTCGGATTGATGGCTTCGAATAACCCGTCCGTAAAAAGCAGGAACATGTCATCGTCCTTGATGGAACGGGAGAACGAGGCGTAGGTGCTGTTCTCCAGTAAGCCGAGCGCGGTGTCGTTCTGCATCGAATGGATCAACGGTTTAACCCGTCCCCTTCCTCTCTGAATCAGGAGAGGAGACGGGTGGCCGGCGGAGGCGAAGAGGGCGCGCCGTTCACGGGTGTCGATCACGAGGTAGAACGCGGTCACGAAAATCACCTGCTTGCTGTGCTGGATCAGGTGGTGGAAATGCCGGTTCAAATTGGCCATGAAATGAGCGGGATCGCTCGCCTTCGGGGCGAGGTCGTGGAGCAAAGTCGCCACGATTGCCGTCACCAGAGCCGAGCGGGAACCATGTCCCATCACATCGGCAATGAAGATTCCGGCGCTGTGGTCCGAAAGCTTCACCACGTTGAAGAAATCCCCGCCGACGGTGCTGGCCGGTTTGTAAATATGGTTGAATTCCAGGTTCAGCGAATCCGGAGACGCGATGTCAGGAATGCGGGGATATTCGTGAGGCATCAGGGCTTCCTGGAATTCGCGGGCGATCACCAGGTCTCCCTGGATCTCGGTGACCTTGGCGGAAATCTCGGATTCCAGGTGGGCGTGGTAGGTTAAAACCCGCCGGGCCATGGAATTAAAGTCCTGAGCGAGTTCACCGAGCTCATCCTCCGATTTCACCTGACTGATCTGTCCGAGCAAATCGCGCGTGACGGGACTGAGAGCGGCTTCCTGATGGGAACTCAAACCTGGGCCGGTCCGTTGGAGCCGCGCGGATGCGGCGATATTCCTTGCGGCTTCCTGCAGGATATTGATCGGACGGATGATGTGGTATTGGGCCAGGTAGAGACCGACGAGAAAACAGGCGAGCACGAACAGAACACCTGTTCCAGTGATCCACAGAAGTTGTGTTCGGATCGGGGCCAGAACCTCCGCGGCCTCCTCATGGACCAGGATGAAAATTCTTTGGGCGGGTTCCCACGGTTCCGGGTCCCACAGTTCGAATTGATTCAATCCCTGAATGACTCGGTCGAGTTGACGACTGGGCTGCCAGTTTGGCACGGTGGCGATTCGGCCTCCATCGTTGCTCTGACTTTCCATCGGCAGGTATGACAGCCACGGGAGGGAAGTAAACCCAATCATCCGGGTTTGGTTTTGCTCTTTGAGCTCTCGTAACATCCAGCCGGAATCAAACTCGAGCAAGGGAATCCTCGCTTCCACCGATATCTTTCTCTCGAGTGGGATAGGGCCGAAAAGGACGGTTCCATCTTCCAGAACCACCTTCCATTCGGCTTCTTCATCCACCGTAGAGGCCAGGTCGAAAAAGAGAGGAGAAGCATTGAGTACGGCTTTGATGACTCCGGCCGGTGGAGCGTCGGGCTCCCGCCAGTTACGAATCGGGATAATGATATCGAAAGAATACACTTCCGCGCTTTCATCATAATTGACTCCCTCCACGTAAACCTCTTTGAAGGGTTGTTGCATTCCGGTCTGCCACCACGGTTTGAAGGCGTGCCAATAATTGGTGGTTTTTCCAGTGCTGGCGACCATCCGCCCGACCTCGTCGGTGATAAAAATCTCCGCGAAAATCGGGGAGATTCTCGTAAACTCCAGGAGGTCCCGCGCCAAATCATTTTCCATGATTTGGCGTTTTTCCGGGCTTTCCGGTGACAGGTCACTCCAGCGCCCTTCGATATCGGCGATCTCGTCAATGACCTCGTCGATGGGGCTTTGCCGGCGCAATTCGTTGATTTCTTCCACCCTCTCATGGAAGCCAGCCAAAGCGATGCGGTCATAGAGGGAGTCGGAATGATTATCCACCGAAAGGCTCAGGTAGTTGGCCATCTGTTGAGCCCGGTTTTGGAAGATCTGTCCAGCCGACTCGCGGTAATATTTGCTCCCCAGAATGTAAACCGCGGCGGTGGCTACCAACAGCGGCAACAAGGTGGCGAGCATCAGGATGCCGACGAACTTTACGCGTATGCCTGGTTTCACAAATGGTTTAATGAGATGGCTTCCGTGTTAACGTGAAGCCAAGGATGAGAACATTGGTCAGTCTTAAGTAATCCATAAGCTTCGCATTTTCAAACCGGTTTTGTTAACGCGGGCTTTCGGCAGTGCATCCCGAAGTAGTCGCCTATTTTCCGGCGTTCTTGAGAGGCCTGCAATAGGCGGCTGAAGTCGCCTTTCCCTGCGGGGCTTCGCCCGGAATTTCGGCGCGGAGCGCCGCAGGGAGCGGCGACTTCAGTCGCCGGACGCGAGAGGTTCGGCGCGGAGCGCCGCAGGGAGCGGCGACTTCAGTCGCCGGACGTGAGAGGTTGACAACTTCGGGATGCACCGGGCTTTCGATCGGTCGATTTTATGCCGGGATGTTGAAGAAAGGCTGACAAATCGCGGGCGATGGTTATGGAAGTAGGTATGACGGCGGTTTCTCAATCCCCTGCGATGGTCAATGCGGCTCAGGCTTCTTCGGGGCTGGGGCTGTACATCCACGTGCCCTTTTGTTCGTCCACTTGCGATTTCTGCGCGTTTTATCAGGAGAAGCCGGAGCGGGGGGATTTTGACCGTTACGTGGATGGCATCGGCCGGGAACTGGAATTATTGGGAGGGCCGCTGCCCGTGGACACGATCTTTTGGGGAGGCGGAACCCCGGGGCTTTTGCCGCCGGCGCAGATCCGTCGGCTCGGGAAGGTGTTGCGAAACGCCACGGTGGAGCCGCCGGTTGAGTGGTCGATTGAGATGACGCCCGGCTGCGTCAAGGAAGAGCGCCTCGAAGCTTTGGCGGAAATAGGCGTCACCCGGATTTCTTTGGGCGCGCAAAGCTTTCAGCCGAAACTGCTCGAAGCCCTCGGCCGACTCCATCCCCGCGAAAAGATTTTTTCGGCATATCGTCTGTTGAGAAAACACGGGTTCAAGAATGTGAATCTCGACCTGATGTTTGCGCTACCCGGACAAACGCCCGAAGAGTGGGCGCTCGACCTGAGCGAGGCCATCTCATTGGAACCGGACCACCTCTCCACCTATTGTTTGACCTTTGAGGAGGACACCGCTCTTTACGTCCAGTTATCGAAGGGGCAGGTTTCGCGCAACGAGGAGACCGAAGTGGCATTTTATCACACGACCTGGGAGACGCTCGCCCGCGCCGGTTTCCACCAGTATGAGATCTCGAACTACGCCCGGCCCGGTCGCGAATGCCGGCACAATTTGAACACCTGGGATATGCGGGAGTGGATCGGGCTCGGACCGGTCGCCGCCTCCCAATACGGCGGGCGACGCTCCTCGAATCCGGCGAACCTGGACCTTTGGTTGGAACGGCTGGAAGCCGGGATCCGTTCGGATGAGCAAGTGCAGCTGTTGACGGACGAACTGGTGGCGTCTGATTTCTTGATCTTCGGGTTGCGCTTAAACGCGGGCGTGGACCTTGGAATGCTTCGGGAGCGGTTTGCTCGCCATCCGCCGGCCGTGCTCCAAACTTACCTCGACGGGCTGGAGGAGGAAGGACTGGCGGTCAGGACCGGAGACCGGTTGCGCCTGACTCCGTCGGGGCGCCTGGTAGTGGACCGCATTGGAATGGAGGTTCTGGAGATATTTGATTCTGGTTGAGAAATTTGTTTTAAATGTTTAAGATGTGGTTTTCAAATGATTGATCTTAAAGTCTTTGCAGGTTATGCTCATTGAAAATGTCGTATGAATCGCTCGGATGTTCGTTCGTTGCCGTCATCAAGGTGAGAGCGGCAGATCAGGGCCTGCGGCCTTGGTTTGAAAGATAGTTTTTCAACCCCGCCAGTTCCTCCGGGATTTGGGCAGGGGAGGCGTTTCCCACCATGGCTTCCCACAGCCGGTAAACGCGGCTCGTCGTTCTTTCCGGAATATCGCCGCCTCGCACATCCCGATCAATCTTACCCGCTTCAATCACCGCCTGTGGAACGGTTTGGAGGGGAAAACGCGTCATATCCAGGGCGCGCTTGTTGTAGGTGCCGAGAATCTGCTTCAACAACGCCGAGACAGAACCGGCATCCGTAATGCCTCCCAACTCGGGGCCTTCGCTCTTCAGATGGTGTAGCAACAACCAAAATTCAAAGCACGGCTTACTAACGGCGACCTGGACTCCTTCTTTTCGCGCCCGGCCCAATGCCTGAATGAAACTCTTACGATGGTTTCCTTCCGTATAATGATCGGTGTCGAGGAGGAGCCAACGATCGTCGTAAGGTTCATGGTCAATTTCCAACAAGCGATTGAGCACGTGTTCGGCGGCCGAGGTGCCGTCGGTCGTCGGCACGACTTCGACGTGCAGGCGAAACTTCAGGAATTCTTCTTTGTAAGCGTCAAAATATTGCTTTGGAGCATACGTGTCGTCGCACGCCACCAGATAAAGACGATCGTCCCGGTACACCTGTTGGTCTCGATTCAGGGGCCGGGCCTTGCGCCGCGCTCCGCTCATGTCTCGGCTCGCTCCGTTTCAGTTTTCGTCTCCCTTCTCATCAGGCCATTCATGTCGCCAAGAAATGGGATTGCGCCAAAGCGCCCTTGCAAATAATGCTTATCGAGCTTGAGGTCCTTACGCGGTTGAAAGTCCGACAGGGAGTAAAGCTTCGTCGCTCCCTGTTTGTTTTTCTCAGTGAACCAAATTTCGTCCCGGCGCAAAAGATTTTGATCCAGCAAGTTTGATTCGTGTGTGGTGACAATCAGCTGACGCCTTTCCCCGCCGCATCCGCTAAGGAAAAACTCAATGAATTTGCGGATCAGCAGAGGGTGCATGCTACGCTCGACTTCATCGATTACGAACACTCCACCATCCGTATGCAAGCGATGAAGAGCAGGCAACAGATTCAAAAGTCTTCTGGTTCCGTCCGATTCCTCGGCGAAGTCGAAGTGAACAACCTCTGACATCTCGTGCCGATGCACCGACTGAATGGTCAATTGAAAATAATGATGCTCACCAGCCTTCTCAATGAGGACCTCCCGGCCTTCACCCACCCCGACGATCGCCTTTCCTTCTTCTTCGGTTCCCTTAACTATCTTGGCAAAGACGTGCTGCGGTAGCATGAGCTTCAATTGCTCTTCCGACAACTCTTTCTTGGTAACTTCCAAGTCGTCAACCCCGGTAGATGAGGCCCGAAGGAATTCACTTGCGAAACGTTGAAATTTTTCGTCTTCGCTCAGCGTAAGGCCCAAGGGCCGGAAATTGCTGTCAGGCTGAATAAAGGTGATTCCATCCTCAAACCATTCAATCGCGGTTCGGATCGGATCTCCAAAGTCGCTTCGTTCCAAAGTTGCTAAAACTGTGGCCAGAAAGCTTTGCTCTTTGGGACCTCCCACAGTCATCAATGCATTCAGCTTCTGGTTTTTTCCTCTTCCGCCTTTACTTTTGACGGTGACGTTTCCTGCCTCGTCAGTGACACGTTCGAAAATGGGTTTTTCTTTATTGCCATGAACAGAAAGCAGCCATTCCTCGATGATTCTCTCATCATCCGCCATCAGCCCGTATCGGTAGAGTTTGTCACCCACGATAAACTGAATGTCAAACATACTGGGTGCCGTTTCGTCGTTGGCGAATTGGAATCGGTCCCTTCCGGTCCCCGTACCCTTCTTACGTCCCCTTAAGGCCATGGTCCGAAGATAGTGCAATGCCTTGAAAAAATTCGATTTGCCGGCGCCGTTCGCCCCATAAAGAACGCCGGCGCGCAGCACGGAAGCCTCCGAGCCGGGAACGGGCACCAAATGGTTCTCATGGTCATCCGACAACTTTCTGCTGGCAACCAACGAAAATGTCTCTTCCTCGTTGAACGAACGGAAATTTGCGACAGAGAAGGTGACAATCATGATTTATTGTGATGAATCCGCAGATTATCCGGATTCAATTCACAAGTGGCAATGAAATTCGAGTTTTCTGTGACTTTTCCACAGCCTGTCAGGATCGTTGGGTGGGGAACAAATAAGCGATCGTAGCCCGAAATGCTCCGAACCGACCCAGAGCGTCTCGTTCCAAGTAGCCCCGAGCGAGTTTGATGATGTCGTCGTCCGACAATTCCTCGTCCAGGAACGGCGCGATCGTCTCATTACGGGCTTCATTGGTACTTGGCCGCATTCTCAATCCAAGAGTATGGCCTTCTGCATCAGCATCTGATTGTTTTGGTAGAATGGAACATCCGTGTTGCCCAAGACTGTGGGCGGGATATTCGCGAGTTCGGCGAGGTTGTCCATGGGGACGATCACGGCTTTGGCCCCGTTTTCTGAGAGCATGGTCACCTTGTCGGCGAAATTTGTGACTCGTTCAATGGCTCCTCCGACCGAAATGTTGCCGAGTACGGCCAAACCAGGCTTCAGATTCTTTTTGTAGAGGGAGGAGACAATAGCAATGTAAACGGCCGATCCGATCCCTGTCGAAATGCCCGATCCCAGGAGGTTGCTCACTTGGATGGTGATGTCGTAGTTCTTCAGCGAGTGCTTGTCGCTGAGGATGGTTTTCTCGTTGGCCTTTATGTACTGATAGGTGTTCTTGATGTTCTCTCGGACAGTTGTGTTGCTCACTCCTGAGATGTTGAGCTTTCCCGAACCCTCCGCAGACACCGCCTCGATCCGCACCAACGCGACGTTGTCGCCATCGCTGGTGCTGGAATAACATACCCCGGGAGGAAGCGGAGTGTTTTGGATGAGATGGGAACCCTTTTCCTCAGGAAGCCCGATGAAGACTTCCTCTTGTGTCTCTTTATCAATGTAGGAAAAGTTCGTGTCCCAGAACTCCATGCCACCGATCCGCTTAAGTTGCTCCTTAACCCGGCGTCGCATTTCGAGCGCGATCTCAAGGTATTCCCGCACATCTTCTTTTGTGTATTCTCCATCTGGATGCAAAAGTTTGATGAAGCCGGATACGGTCTTCTTTACCGGCTTGGTGTCGCGCTGCTTCAAGTGGGATCCCAGCGTAAAATGACGCTCCAATGCGTCGGTGTATGAAACGCGGCGCAGAGATTTGAGCACCTCGGAGAAGAAGTCCGTGCTGAATCCAAAATTGGAGGTGAAATGCGTCGGCGAGAATTTGATCATCTCCCAGCCAGGAAGATAAAAGTGAAGACGATCGAGGAAGGCGGTGTCGCTGTTTACCTCATCCGAAAGAGGACTGAACAGGTGGGAGGTTTGCAGAACGGTCTCGACCGGTTGGTTGATATTTCCGTTGAGGATGATCGAAGCCACGCCCGTAATTTCGCCGCCCGCTTCGGCCCGGGAGAAAGAGCCCGACTCCATGTAGTCCTTCATCAGGGGAATCGAATCCCGCTCCTTGAAGATCCTGTCCGTGGCTTCGTCGAAGCAGATGGCATCCCATTGCCCAACGGCGCCCACCCTACCCGTTGATCCGTGGACAAACAGCTTGGCTATTGTACCCTGGCCGCCGGATATCAGGACGGCATAGGGGGTAAGTTCCTTAAAGACAAATGACTTTCCGGTGGAACGTGGCCCCAACTCGATGAAGTTGAAGTTCGACTCCACCATCGGCAACAAGCGGGCCAGCAGAAGCATTTTGATCCGGTCGGTGACGCCTTCGGCGCCGGGCTCGTATCCGCAGCTCCGGAGAAGCAGATCCAACCACTCGCTCCTGGAGAACTCCTTCCGCTTTTCCATAATCCTGGAATTATCGAAGGAGGAAAGTTGGATCGGCTTAATCTCCTGGATCACGAAAGGGTAGATGACCGTTCCGATTCTTACATTCGGATCATATTCAACATCGATGATCGCCCAGATCCCTCCCATGAGCATTTTCTCATGGTTCTTCACAAAGGCATCGTCGATATTCGCGTTGCTGATATTGCTGTTTTGGAGCTTTGCCCAGTAGATGTCGCGCTTAGAATCCAACTCGACCGAGATCTTATCGATAATCTTGTATCGGCCTTTCTCTCGAATCTTGGAATGGATGAGCGCACTTTCCTCCGGGTTAACGTAGTGCTCCGAGAGGACCTTTTTAACATTCTCCATCCCGGACCGAATCTTCTCTTCGTCGTCGGTTGAGCAGGAGTTTGCGATGAGGTATTCGAGCACAAAGACTGGCACGTTAGCTCCGCCTTTGATTGCCAGGACTAAATCCTTTTTGACGACGAAGCCCCGAAAATGCTCCAGAAGTTTTCTATCCAATTCGTTGAGTTCGACCATTGTGTTCTAGTTTTTAAAAGAGTCCGCCCATGTCACGGGCCTGATTTTGTTTGATGACAATCCTGTCCAGCACCTCCTTCGTTTCCGCGTCGAGCAATTGGACCTGAAGCTCCGGATGCCCGTCGAAGGCATAATCCTTCCTCACCTCGGCGCCTGCCTCCACCGTGAACACATCGCTCTTGTTCGTCGGCTGCTGGTTGCTGAAGAAAGCCAGATACACGCGCCGCTCACGGGAAAAGAGGTCACCGTTGCCGCTTTCGGCTTTAATGCGCAGGCTGAAGAGTTCACCGGTAACGCCGTTTAGCTCTTCCTTGTTCGAAATTTTCATCCGCAGGGCGGAGGTATTTGCTGACCTCTCCCAGCAGAACAGAGGCGTCACGATCTCCTGCGGGGTAGCGCCGCCGTGGGAAAAGCCATAGACGCCCGGTGTCTTGAACGGATTCATGTTCCGGGCGAAATAAAGATAATTGTACCCGTTCTGCGGACGCTCTTCTTCAACATATCCGTCCAACCCCGGTTGGCGTTCACTTGACCGAATGTAGCGCTCGGCTTTGTGCGCACCTTCCGGTAGCTGGACCTCAATTTTTTCGGCTTCACTCAGCAAGCCGGTTAAAACGAAGCCGTGATCCGATAGTAAAAACACCTTGGCGTAACCGCTATCGAGGAGCTGATTTATCTTTCTCGCGAAGAAATCGACCGTCTCAGGGAAATATTTCAGGGCCTTCTGCTGAAGCTTTTCACCCATATCGTCAATTTCCTTATAGGTGCAAATGAGGTATTGGCCGGGTCGTGGTTCCTCGTTCACTTCGTCCAGACTGATGAAATCGATTGATTTATCGGCATTATGTTCCCGCAGGTATTTTTCGCGGTTGCTCTGCACTTTCTCGGTGAGCCCGTTATCCATGTAGATACGACTCATGTTGTTTTCCGTTTCCGAGGGCAGGTCGGCGAAGATGAGGTCTTTCGTTAGCGGATAGCGGGCGCCGACTTTCTTCGCGACCTGGCAGGCCATTTCATAGGCGACACCATCGCCCACGATAAAGGCGGTTTTTCCGGAATTGGCATCGAGGAGGCGCTGCAATAAGCCGGTCTGGTTCTGCCGGTAGTCGGAAAAATAGCGGAACCACTGGTCCAGAAAAAGCGAGACACGGTCGCGATAAAGCCGTTGCCAAGGCTCCAACAGGTCTTTGCGGTCCAGGAATCTTGCGTAGAGGTGGCGAATGGCGGTATCCAAGGGCGCAAAGTGTTTCGTGTAGAAGTCCACGCATTCCGCCAGGCTGTTGAGGCAACTGATGTCCTTCGGGTCGAAGTCCAACAGGGTGAGCACATCTTGCCAGAAGGTGATGCCCAGAGCCCGGGCTTGCTTGTTGGTGGCGCGTTGCCGCAGTTTCGGCAGAAGCGCCTGGCGGTTTGCCTCATCGTCCAGAGCCTCTGCCAACGTCACCAGCCAACGTTCATCGATTTCCCGGAAGGGGTGATTGACGGCCACCGCCTGGGGATCGATATCGCCGGGCAAGGTGTAGGCGCTCAAATACGCGTCGAACGATTCGCAACATTCCACCGAGTCCAGCCAGCTTTCATAGACTTGGGTAAGCATGTTGGGGGCCTCTCCCCGAGCCAGCCCGTCAAGCATCGCTTTCACCACCTCTTCCGCGAGGGTGGCGGCGGGCTTTTTCACAAAGGGCTGGCCGAGTAAATCGCAAATGCGGCGGTAGAAAGCCTCCCGTATCTGGACGTCATAGCGATGGCGGTCGAAGCCTTGGGGGTCGTGGAGAAAAGGGAGTAATTCTTTGGAAAGATCGAAGATCTCTCCCGCGCCCTTGTGACACAGGTCGAGCCAGTAGCTGCGATCCTTGCCGACACTGATTTTCGCGGCAGTCAGCAAATCATCGTCCGGCAGATTGAGGTGGAGATTCAGCGTGCTATGGACCTTCTGTTTCACATATCCGGCCAGATGCGGCAGATCGAGGGCGCCACAGGTCTCGCAATATTCGCGCAGGTAGCGCAGGTCCTCCCGCTGACAGCGGGCATAGATCAAAATCTTTTCCTCCGCGGGATCGCTCTTTTCGATCAGGTACTTCGCCTTCAGCTCGCTGATGGAATCCGTCGGACGATGAACTGTCACAGTTCTCTCGATTTCCTTGAGGAGGAATTCCAGCTCGCCATTGGGGTCGCATAGCACCGCCACGGGATGGTGATCCCAAATGGGTTGGAGATCTTTTCTGAGCCATTGGTCAATTATGGTGTTTTTAATAAATTCTGCCCTTTGGGCGAGAGCCGATGTTTCTCCTCAACGGTCAAGCTGAGAAGTGAGGGCCGGCCCATGGCATAGCTGAAGTGCGTCCGCGCAATTCCTTGTGCAATGGAAAACCGAAATAGAAATAGGTATTGAGCGCGAGCAATTTTAAGCGCAATTAGCACTCTTAATTGCGCGTCCAATTGCGCTCGCGCAATCCGGGAGCATTTCGGTCTAACTCCAAACATATTGCGCTCCCTTTCCATGTCCCTTGCTTTCGATCTTGGGATTTTCCACACGCAGTTCTCGCATCAAACGCACCACTTGGTGCCGGTCGTAGTGGGTGATGGCACGGATCTCCTTGTTGGTCATACCACCTTCGTTGCGGTCGGACCGTTGCTTGAGGATACTCAGAACGCGGGTCTTGGCCCCTTCCCAGTCGATACGGCGCTGGGCTTCATCCTGTGATCCGGGTCGCAGGCGTTGAGCGAGCTTGGCATTCAGGACCCAGTAGGCGCCACGTCCGGTTCCGCCACGTTCGAGATAGGCCCGGTCGCGCTCCATCCGACTGAGGGTATTCCGCATCTGGGTTTCTGTTCGCTGGCACAGGGCGGCGGCCTGAACGGTCTCCAGCTCCGCGTGTCGGGATAGATACTGGAGGACCAGCAATTCATCGAGCCCGAGAATGCGACCATTCCGGCTCTCTTCGGCAACAAACTTGCGGAATTCGGGCACGACGTCCTGGCGGAGAAAATGCACAGTCACGGAGTCGCCGGACTCAATGATTTGCGGCGGCTCCTTTCCTTCGATCAGCATGGCCTCAAACATCCGTCCAATGCCAAGATTGGAGCGATTAACCAGCCGTAATTTGGCCAGGACTTCGACCAGGGCCGGATTGCGCGGGACGGGCGGATGATGGAGGATATTCTGCGCGGTGATGCCGCCGATGAAGCCCCCCGGGTTGCTGATTTCCAAGCGGTTGGGGTGTTGCTTGATGAGAATCGGCCCCGGCAGGTGATAGTCCGCATGGCACAAAGCGTTCATCAAGGCCTCCCGCAGGGCGATCTGCGGGTAGGCCCGCACTTCCGGGTGGATGAGGCCCAATTCAAGCGTATGGATGGGATTGTCCAGATGGATCCGCTGTTCCATCTCCCGCAGGGCAATGGGCAGTGCGTCGGAACCGTCTTTGCGGTCGATATAGCGGGTGTCCGACTCCATTCGCAGAAACGTCCAAACATGGGACGGGAAGGCGGAGAGAATGGACTCGGTTTTCCCACACAGCAGCAACCCGGCGTTGGTGAGTTTCCCCTTTTTCAATAGTTGGAGCTGGGAGAGAAAATCTTCATCGGCGAGCGTCAGAATCTCGCGTGGTGCCTTTTCTTCTGCGGCGATGGCTTTCAGGGCTTCCAGGGCGGTGGGCGAAACCAAAGTTCGCCAGGGCGCATCGACGAGATTCGCCGTGACGTCGGATTCCCCGGTCTCCACCATCAACTTTTTACGCAGGGTCCCGGTCAAGGGATTGCAGTCCTTTCCGATTCGTATCTTGGCCCGACCGCTGGTGTCCGTGTAGGGAGGCATTCCCGGATAGATCTGCATCACCAGTAAGCGACCACTCCCCTCCGGAACGGAAATTTCTTCGAAAACCGGGGTCACTTTGGGGTCCGTGGTATCGTAAACCCCCTTTTTCAACCGGTTGATGTCGATCTCGAATGGCACGCCCTTGATTGCCTGACTCCGGCCCTGGATCTTATCGGCCACACCGAAAACGACCGTTCCGCCCCCTCCGTTGGCCATGCACACCGCCATCTCGGTAACGAGCTTGAGCATTTGGTCCAGACTCCCCTTCCACTCTTTGAAATCCAAATCCTGGTCCTCCAGCGCATCGCCGGGGACTTCTTCAAGTTCGTCAAGAAGGGCAAGGATCTGATTTTCGTTTCTCATACTCGATGCGGGGACGCGCTGTTTTACCCAGCCAAAGAACAAGGACAGGAAGGTAGTCCCAAATGGATCGCAGATCCAATAATCTTCTTCAAGTAAAGACTTGATGACTTGGTTCCCGACTTGGTGCGGTCGTTCGTCATCGGCTTGAAGCACAATGACCTGAGCGTTTAACTGCAAGAAAAATTGCGGTTACTTGCCTTTTCAGAGGATTCTCGCCTGTTTGTCCCCAATTTGATTGCCGGAGCGGGACCTGCGGCCATTCGCCTCACTCAGCAGTCTCCGTCAGTCTCCGGCCAGGCGGTCGTCGTCGGCTTTTTTGACGTGGGTATCCAACCACTCGATCGTTTCGGCCAGGACGTGAAGAACGGATTCCCGGGAGACGTATCCATGGCTTTCGTGCGGGAGCATGACCAGTCTGGAGATGGTGCCGTGTCCTTTCAGGGCCTGGAACATTCGTTCGCTTTGGATCGGGTAGGTGCCGGAATTGTTGTCTTCAGCTCCGTGAATCAAAAGGACCGGATCCGTGATTCGGTGCGCGTGATTGAAAGGACTCATTTGCAAATAGACTTCCTGGGCTTCCCAGAAGGAACGTGGTTCGGCCTGGAAACCGAAAGGCGTCAGGGTCCGGTTGTAGGCGCCGGACCGGGCGATGCCGGCGCGAAAGATGTCGGAGTGCGCGAGAAGATTGGCGGCCATGAACGCCCCGTAGGAATGACCGCCCACGGCGATCCGGTTGCGATCGCCCACTCCCATTTCCACCACTTTGTCGACCGCCGCCTGGGCACTGGAGACAAGTTGTTCAATATAGGTGTCATTCGGTTCTTCGTCTCCAACCCCGATGATCGGGACGGCCGGTCCGTCGAGGATGGCGTAGCCCTGGGTCAACAGGAAGAGCGGGGACGAACCGAAGGGACGGCTGAACCGGTTGGGGGAGTCGGTGACCTGGCTTGCCGCGTCGGCATCGCGGAATTCGCGCGGGTAGGCCCAGAGGAGAACCGGGAGGGAACCGTCTTCGTCCGGATCGTAACCCGGGGGAGTGAAGAGCCGCGCGCTCAGCATGGTTCCGTCTTCTCGCGGATAAGTGATGATTTGGCGTTGGATGCCCGCCAACTGCGGCGCGGGATCCGGGAATTCGGTGACCGGGACGAGGCGATCGGTGGCGAGATCGCGGAGGAAATAGTTGGGAGGCTCTTCGGTTGATTCACGCCGGGTGAGAAGGTGTTTTCCACTTTCGTTCATCAACGCTACGACCGATTCGTAGTGGGAATCCTCCGACTGCCAGAGTCGTTCGGTTTCGCCTGTCGCCAGGTGGATTCGGTCGAGGAACGGGAAATCTCCCCGTTCCGAGGCGCCATCGCCCCGGAGGAAAATCGATTCGCCGTCGTCCGAAAACAGGAGCACGCGGGTGCCGGTCTCGGTCGGTTGGGTGACAGGTGAGCCGGGGTTTCCGTAACGGTCCTCGAACGAACGGTCCCAGAGCAACTCGGGCTCCCCGTCGGGCCGGGAGGGATCGACGACGAAGGTTTTTGTTCGACTGTTGGTTCGCCAGATGGAGTTGACCAATGCCAAGTCGTCCCGTCCCCAGGTGACTCCGGAGAAACGCTGGTCGAGGTCGATGAAGGTTTCCGGCTCGTCAGTGAATGGCGCCGCGAGACTGAAAACCCGGTCGCGTACCTCGGCCTCGGCGCGAGCGTCGCCCTCGTCCATCGCTTCAGCCCATATCAAAACGGCGTCGGCGTCGTTGCGCCATTGGACGCTTCGCGGTCCCGGATTGACCATGTCCCGGCCGATCCGGGGAAGCGTGACCCGGGGGCGGTCCATCACTTGGTAAACGGGTTCTCCCTTTCGATCGAGGACATTGATTTCCGCCCCGAAAGCGAAAGCCGGGGCCAAATAGCTGTAGGGTCGTTTGAGGCGGGTTTCGAGGATGTATTCGCCGTCGGGAGACAGGCTGATCCCGCTGACCACTCCCGGTTCCCCGATGGACGAGCCCGCCTCGCCGTCGATCGGCACCCACGTCAGTTGGCTGGTGAAATAATAGTCGAAAAGTTGTTCGTCGTAGCTGTTGGCGAGGAGGTTCTGGTAAGTGCGGACAGGGGCGGCGGGACCGGTGTTTTCCTGCGTGACCGGTCCGGTGGCTACCGAGGGAGCGACGGGGGGCTCTCCCCGGCCGGGTAAAACCGTTTGGACCAGAAGGGAGCGGCTGTCCGGCGCCCAGGTGAATGCGCTTCCTCGTGTCCCGTTCAGTTCCGGGCCGACGAGACGGCGCGCTTCCGCGTCGCCCACTTAGACCACCCAGAGTTCAATCCCGTCATCGACGGTGTTGGTAAAGGCTAACTTTTGGCCATCAGGCGACCAGCGGGGGGCGCCGAGCCGGGGATCTTCGGGAAGGGTGATTTCTCGCGGCTCGCCATCGGGCAGTTCC
>LFIK01002037.1_pt1 | contig 16228 bp, 11 predicted proteins | sample 643401 | NCBI WGS metagenome assembly LFIK01 (sample SAMN03777447, study PRJNA286221) | soda lake metagenome | biome: soda lake; feature: Kulunda steppe; material: water; isolation source: sample T5-Br brine of Lake Tanatar-5 | place: Russia: Kulunda steppe | collected 2010-07
AAGAAAAGGGGGGGTCAGTGAGGATCAGGAGGGTTGCGGGCAGACAAGCCAGCAGACCTCTCCTGATTGGTTTGAAGGTGGGGAGAACGCTCAAGAGAACGTCTGGTCTGAACAAGCTTATGAGCATCGTGCACAGAATGAGCATGGAGCTTGAGAGCAAGTTTCTTGACTCTTTGTGAATCAAGGCCTAGACTCTTCAAGGTTTAATGGTCTGAACAAGCTTTAAGAGGAACCAAAGTGTGAGGAATGTAAATAACACCCCCTACACTGTAGGTGGCACCTAAGAGAATAACATGAAGAACATTGTCTCATGCAATGCTGCGTCTAAGATGACCATGTTGAGCATGGGTAGCTTGGAGCTGCTGCTCAGGGCGGGTGTCTTCACAGTACTTGATCTCAATGAGATGGAAAATACCAGGCAAAGAAATTACTCCCTACATCAGTTCAGGAGAGGGTGTCATCTAGGGCCTGCGCTCCGTCTGCCCCCGGGCCTTCCACCAGCAACAAAGATCCAACAGGACTTCTGTGAAGTCATTGGGCATCAGGGAGGTGATTACTAATCACGCTAGTAGCACCCTTTCAAAGGGAATTCCTTTATTGATACCCCGTGACGGGGTGGGGTTCAACCGCCCGCATAGTTTTTCCTTTCCTTCTAGCAACTGAAGCCACTCCATGCGCAACTAAAGCCACTCCCTCACCAAAGGCCAACAGTGGTGTCTGCTTGAGTGTTAAATGTAGCATCATAATCTCGGCCTGCTTGCTTGTAGCTAGTGGTTTACAGGCCCACGATGGTACGTGCAAAACAAGCGTTGGTGTTTGGTGCGAACTTCTGTCAGATCTGGGCTCAGACACTCTAGAAGATGCTTTTCATCTCAGGTGCAAGGCTTACACACAGTGCCACTTACACAAGGTGCGTGATTTTATCTTGGACTACTCCCCTAGTAAGGGAGTCCCGGACTCTGTTAAGCAACATAAACGTTGACGTCAAAAAAGTTGTTCAAGTTGCCCTCTGATTCTGCCCCGATTCAGAACTTTTGACATCTAAATAAGAACATTTGGCACTCCCAATCACCAAGGAAGATTGCATGTGGCTTTGCCAAGCCTGCTGTTTTCATCTTAGCCTTGGGGCTTATTGGTGCTTTCAAAAAGAATAAATAAGCTCAGAGAACCTCTCCAAGAATAATCAGGAACAATAACCTGGCATTCTTCAGGCTTCATGATTGAATCTGGTACAGGAACACAGAAACTGTTGCAACAAGAAAACTGAGAGGAAAGCTAATTGAACACGGTAAAACATGGTATAGCATTAAGAGGGCACCGCTTTTAGTCTGAGACTCAGGAGAAATGTCAAGGATGTGCACAGAATTTTTGCAATTTGGAATTTTTGCTAAGCGGTCAGACCGTATGCATAGAGGCAGCTCAAGGCAAACGCAGCTCAACCCCTAACTTCCCACCTGGGTCCCTATGGCACCAATCCTTGACTTCTGTATCCAGAACCTGCAGCTGCTCAGTGAAGCCCTCCTCCATGGGTTGTCCTTTCTTGGGCTTCCCCCTGCTGTGCATGAAGTCGAAGATCTGTAAAAGCAGACAGGAGCACATATCAGAAAAGCCTACTGCCATTCCTACTGCACTACTTTGGACCAAGAGTAGATGTGTATAATTTCAAAACTTGCCAATAGTATGCGAGCAGGACGTGAGGTAATGCACCGTACTTACTGTGAAAGACATAAATGCTGCCTGCTCCAAGGTGGCTTCCACCTTCTTGCCCGGCTGGATGAATTCACTTGCATCCTAGGAAGCTTGATATTCAGATTGTGACAAGAAAGCCTGAAATAGGGAGGGTGAGATATAACAGATGACTATTTCAATGTGTTACCTCCTAGCAATACCGAGTTCAGTTATACAGTTTTTGATCATCCTGCCAGCCTGAGGGATCTCCCTGGTGGCATTACTAATAAATAAGAGAGGATATTGTAACCTGCCAGGTTATAGTGTGCTCGCACCAGCCTGGTGGTACCTGAGGGAAACCCCAAAATTCAAGGTATCCACCCATGCTTTATAGCCATATAGTTTCAAACTATATCCTAAGTTAGGGGATTCTAAGCAGGGCATCCCTCCTTCTCTGTCCGTATTCTGATGGTGTGATTAAGGTTTTCTTTTGATATTGATTGCAAATCTGAGTAACGGTGTAATCATGAAAGTTTGCTCGTGTTAATTTCATCATTTAATTGATGTTATTAATTATTTCCAGACCTAACTGCCATGGACGGTCAGTGACCTTAAAGGACAGCATGCAAATAATCATCATCACGGCCCTGGGCCTTTAGCATGCTCTTGAATGACTCAAGTTGAATCCTCTATGTTGCTCAGCATTTGCTGCTCTCTGTACTTGTGGTTCTGGGTGGGTATTGTCACGGACCTTAATTTTTCAATGAGGTGCGCCCAGAAACCAAATACATAGAAGAACCAATCAATGGTGGTGCTAAAAAGCACTGTTGGTCTATTGGTCCAATGTATATGAAGTACAGAGGGTCTTGGACAGGTCTGGTAGACGTCAGGTAGTTGTAAGAAGCAGGAAGTCTTTATATTGCAACATTCCCCCCAGCTAGGTTTGGACGGCTCGGCCCCACGTGACATTGACTGGTGAAGTAGCATCATTGAATTCCCCAAGTTTGCTTAGGCCTTTAGGCAGTCAACATCTTTGCGCCTGTCTGGTCTGGGGACAGTTTATCAGGGGAGTTTTTTCTTTTCTTTTCTTTTCTTTTTCTTTTTGGGGAGGTCTGCCTCTGAGCTTAGGGGCTGTGACTGCAAATTGTCTAGCGCGGTCATAATTTTGTTTGAAAGTCAGGCTGTCTGCTCTCTGTCCTGGTTTAGCATGTAGTGCTAGAGGCTTCTCGCCAATGGCTCTCCAAAAGGATCTCAAAGATAAAGTCTTTGCTTGCAATGTTGTCATATGGCTCCCAAGAGAAATGCTCATGAGTAATGCTCGTAGGCATAACTTGTCCACTTCATCAGGAATTACCATGAAATGTGTCTACCCTTCTTGAGAGCTTTACAAACAAGCAAGCACCTCTTCAACTTCATATCTTGGTACCACATCTTTGTCTATTTTGATGGGTGGAGGTGTTGTGATGGTCTGTTCAGAGCGTCTACAAGATTCAATAAGGGACATGGAGGACAGGGTGTAAGCTGTATGTGTCTGGAGGTCTTGCCCGGTCTATTGGAAAAGATCCAATAGCACTAAGGCATGCACCTCCTATTGCTCTTGTTTGGAAAGTCAAAGTTTTGGAGCTGAGCAACACCATGTCTCCGGGGATGAGTTTTACATCCCTGTGTCTAATGTCAGCATACTCATTTGGTTGCACTTGTGCGTTGTGTGTGGATTGTCTTGCTCTTGTCTGATGGTCTGTTACAATTGTCTGCATTAAGTCTGGCAGATGGAACAGTATAGTCTGTCTGAATTTTCATGGGTGTAAGTGGGTGTTGGCCCTGCATAAGAAATGCAGGGGTCTCTCTCTGACTGTCATTCTAGAAAGATTAATTGCAACCAACTGCGGGCAACAAACAACTCAATCCAATTTATCTGGTCTGCGCTCACATAATGTCTCACTTTGGCGCAGATCTTCTAGGAAAGCATTTCATCTTTTTGGATTTGGAAGGCATCCAAAAAGGCATTCTATATGCCAAAGGGTCTGGGAACTTTCTGTGGAAAAAGTGCTAATGAAGCGTAGGTCTCTTTCTGTGTTGCTTCTTGGGAAGCCAAAACAAGGAAGCCACCCCTCAGTCAGCAAACTATATGATGTGTAAGCTGCATCCACTGCAACACTCTGTAGTTGTAGGAGCAAAGCGCACAAACTTTGAGAGCTTATCAACAAAAACCATGGTTACATCATGGTGTCTGGAGGACTAAAGCTGATGGGTCACAAAATGCATTGTGCCATGCTCCCAGCATCTACTTGGCCACTGTAATGATTGCATCAGTCATGCGGGCTTCTTGTCTGTGAGCTTGCTGCGTTTGCCAGCATTGCATATGTCTACATAGCGTTTGATGTCTAGATGCATTTTAGGCCACCAGAATGTCTGTTTAATTGTTTCAAGCACCTTTGCTTCAGTGCCCCGCATATGGTGGTGCAGATAATTCTCTGCACCTTGGTGTCTTTATTGTCTGGTACAACAATGTTGTTTGCTATGGTGTGCATGTCATTACTTCTGCAGAAATTTGAGTTGTTGGCCCTTGTCCAGGTATATGTGACATAGGCATATTTGATTGTCTAAAGTAGGTCTGTCTTTTCACCACTTTAATTATTTGATAGGCACACGGGGCAGCAGAAGGTCACAAAACAAAAGCACACAAAGCCTAGAGCAGGATTTTTACTGAGAGGGTCTGCGACCAAAGTCTTGCCAGGTTTTTAGCCCCATTTAAGGCCAGGCACAAACCTCTGATACAGATTCAAGCCAGCGCACCTGGCGTCAGTTCAGTCGGCCGTTCTAAAATGCATTAGTCTGGTCCCCTGTGTAACCCGGGCTTGTAAAAAAATATGGATACGGGAGAGTTCAGCTTTACCCTCTGGGGCTAAATTTGCATTAGGTTAATGACCAGAATACCAATCTCCCTAAGCCTTACACCTTTTCATCCCACTCCTTTTCCAGTGCAGTGTGTACAAAAAGAACATTGACATTGTTAAGTGCTTTGTGTAATCCCTAACGTTGATATGTTTTAGATTTAAAGTCCCATGGCCTTAGTTAATAACTTGGATAAACTTCAGTACAATATTTCAGCAAACATTCCGTAAAATAAGTATGGCATCAGGTCTCGGCATCATAGGCAAAGCGTTTGCCCAAAGATTTGGCAGCAGACAACAAGGGTGTGCTCTACTCTGCATGTGAAGAAACTGACACTGCAAGATTTTGCTTGGCTAACATGATTCATTCTCAATATCTAAAGACATTATCATTGTTTACAAAAATACCTTTTGACAATTGATTTGACGGTAAGCCGAGATAAGGTATTGTGGCTTTCTGTTATCATGCTATGCATTAATCGGTGCTGGCAACCAGACAGTCAGTGAACAGGTTGCTCATAAATACTATTTGTTGTAGGGCAATTTCTGTTGGGAGCTCTGCTTTTATCTATGAGTCAGATTTTGAGAGTGGAGTGTGCCTGTTACGTATTTTGTGACGTTTTTCCGCTGCCCTTCCGTGATGTGCAGTCAATAAGGGCCACTCGCTAGAGGCACCCTTTCCTGAGCTGATGTAGGTAAATAAATCGTGCGTGGTACGCCCTCATCACGAAACTGGAGATCTGTGGTTCATGTGTACAGCTGGTTAATTTCTCAACTCTCTTTTATACATCTTATTTGTTTTGCTGTGGTTCAAAATCGTGTATGTTGATCTTACAGTACTTTGTCATTGCAGAAAGACGTGTATCCACTCCTTTTTGTTTGCAAGCAGCAGGTTAGCTTGGTCGACTTTTCTCAACAAGTTGCAATCGCTGTGAGTGGTCAAAACTGTTTCAAAACCTGGTAACACAACGCACCCTGCAGAAAGCAGTGCGTGCCTAAAACTCTTTTCACATCTAGAAGCAACTTCAGGGAGCATAGGTCACCGGTGGTGGACATGAGCTTTGATTCTGGCAGAAGATGCATACATCAAATAACTTGAAGAGACACCAAAAATAGGCACAGCTGTGAGTGCACTTGGACTTGATACTCTAGAGCACGGCACCTATGGCGCCAGAAAAATTGCGTGGCATCTGGCTTGAGGCAATGCCAGTGGTCATCCTCCCATTCTAGCTTGGGTTGATGCCCAGGGAATTCAATTCCTGCACCCTTTCAAGTGGAGCGCCATTGTACAGATTGGGGCAGGGAGCTGGAGCAGCAGAAAGCCATAATCAATGCTAACCCTCTTTAACTGTGTTGTCAAGGAGTTTAGCTGGAACCGGAGGTATGGGGCAGTACTGGCTGGTATTTTAATATTGTCAGCATAATCAGCATGCGACTCTTTAGTTGCCTGTAATGCCTTTTTAGCCCTATGGTCTCCCTCAGTTCATCCCCCTATCATAGCATGATGGGTAGCTCTGGGAGCGTAGTATTTCCTGGATTCTTATATTTCATATGCCATTACAGTGCTGGACGATGACACAGAACTTCTTGATGGAATTGCATGAAGCCACCATTCTGCTAATTGGGAGAGGGTTACATAGCTGCACCTGCCAACTGACTGGGACCTGCTGGTTGTACATTATAGGACTCAAGTTGATTCTGATGAGGATAACTATTGGTGGCTGGAAATGAGAAGAGTACCGTGCAAGCCGCAGGAAAAAGCCCGGTGATATGTATTAAGGAAGGAGTGGTGCAAGGGAAATAACTATTTTTATCACATATGATCTATCATGACAGCACAGACAAGTGAAGATAACATACATGAGACTGCTAAATGAGGGTAGCTAAGCTGAAGTCTATCAGATCTGCAACCACCCGGTCAAGAAGAAAAATCACACGTTGTGAAAGTATGCTTGCATATGTGGAACGAAAAGAGCACCAAATCAATAGTTTGATCAAGAGATCCCAGCTTCGAACAGATGGAAGGTATAGCTACACAAGAACCCAGTGAGAGCTTGGTCTAGGTAGGACAAGGACCGCAAAGTAATCCAGCATTCCCCTTCTTCCTAGACTGCTTTGATTTAAAAAACCCCTGCAGTGTCTTCTTTGTCTTGCACACTCTGCTAAGATGATGCTTCCACGCTCTTTAAAGTGGTGCAACTGCACATTCAAACTTTCTTGCTATCCATTATTAAGGCCTCCCAACCCGGCTATCCATTAAGGACAACTGGAGGATTTTCCACAACCTCTGCTGATTCTGCAGCATCGACACCACCAGGGACATTACTATCACCCCCACCCCCTTGTCCGCTACCAGGATCGCCGCTGCCACTGGTGCTGATGTCACCACCACCAAGTAAGCCACTTGCACCACTGTCAAAGAGGCCACCTGTGTCCGCAGGAAGAGAGTTCTGTGTCGACCCTGCTCTTGATGCCCCACAGGAGTTCAGTGATCGAGGTTAATACCTCACATGCAGTGTTAAGGGTCGGAGTCAGGGTTGCATGTAGGGGTTAGAGTTGTAGAGGGTCAGGGTTGTCTGCTGTTCAGCAAAATGTGTTTAGTGAAGAGACCACCATGACCGTATCTAAGGTCCATACACTCACCCATAAGCTGTTCCAAGCCTGTGAGCTGCTGCAGTAATAAACGAACCCCTCCCAAGAGCCGGCCTGCAAGATTATTGGCAGCATTGCAAGGAATTAGTCTATGGCTTTGAGAAGTAAGGTGGTTCGTATGCTCTTTCTATTTTTACCCTTTTGGGAAGAGTGGCAAACAAGGCTATCTCAATGCTTTAAAGTAAAACAAGCTCTACCTGGGCTGGTCGAGTGAATGCCACTTGCACAAGACCATTTTTTAAGCTCTTAAGGGTTGATATCCTTCAAATCATGTGACCTTGCCTTCGACCAGGCTTGGTATCATCCAGCTCATGTGCCTTTGCCTTCTGCCTGGGTGGTCTGACACTGGGATCAAGCTCAAAATGATCTTTATCTTCACCCTTGCTTCATAATGTAGACTACTTCAAATTATGGTGCGTGATGCTTGATACCCGATGTTGTGCATTGCCAACTTTACCAAAGACATGCCAAAAGACTAATAATACCTAAGTAGTTTTGTCCATTCATAACCCACCGCTTCTCAATTGATTGATGCCTCTGGCTGTCCTTGTCAGAACTCTCTGCCATTGCTGGGCCACTTCTTGCCTTGCTTGATCCATACCGCCAGACAAAGAGAGGCCAAATTTGCGAACTTGTATGAACCATTGTCCTGTGTACCTGCAGCAGCAAAGGCTGACCACCCAAACATATGTGAGCATTACAATTGGCACAACCTGGGGCGAGTCCACAGGGAAATACTTCTAGGTGAAGGAGTACACAGGCTGATCCTTGCTTTGCAGCTCAGCCTTTGGGCAACCCCATCATGATTTTTGAAAGATGCTTTTATCCAATTGCGTTCTGCTTGAAGGAGTTCAAAGGTGGTTGTGGTGCTGCAGGTACAGTGATCGCATGCTCCATGTGCACAGCCTCCCTTCTTCATTCTTCCCGCGGACCTTCTACCACCCCCTGAATCCTTGACATAATTTTGACGGAAGGCCCGGGGCAACCTCAAGCAAAAAATACGCATCTATATACTTAAAGGTAGCAAAGCATTTAAACAATTGGCTGTGAAGACCCTGAATCTGTGTGCTTTTGGAGTGTTCCTCACAGATAGTACCTTTAGCTGAGATAGCTCAAGAGCATCAAGAGCAGCACAGTGCAGAAAGGTGAAGGACCATTATCACATCTGCACTGCTGGGTGGATCTTATTTGCTCAGCCAATTTGTCATCCTGAATGCGCGGAGGGCATGCGTATTGAACAGCCCATCCCAGACCACTCAGAGCACCAAAAGCTGATTTTTGCTTGGTGTTTTTTTGTGATGAGCAGTACCACCAGGGATGGGGGGCACCAGTGTCTGGAGCTCTGGGCGTACTTTAAGGCAGGGTCTTCACTAATCCCCAGGATGCTGGGTACACCCTTGCAAATCCTGAAACTATGCAACCAGCTGGGACTCATTGGGGTTAGCCACCTAACATTAGCTTGAACTTTGACAGTGAATCTAGAGAAGATCAGTATTGTTAATCATTCAAAGCATTGTTGCTCTCGCATTTGAACTGGAAAAAGAATGGGTTGAACCCGGATTATTTTATCTATTTCATCAACAAAGGATTGCCAAAGGGTTCACATTCATGCAATTTTGGTGCATGATTGCCACCTTTTGGGGCTCCTTGGACACAGCCTGCATGCAAGAAGGCACGTTTTGCCCAACCAACTTTTTCACTTGCATTTGAGCAAGTTGGCGAGCATGACTTGAATTTCTGAGTTGAAAACTAGGTATAATGGAGCTCTAGTGCCCCAGAATATTGTGGGAAAAGGGACCCCCAAAAAACAGCATATTGACACCCCCCCTGGTATAAGCCATCAATATCATTTTTTTGTTTTTGCTCAATCAGCATGTATCATCACCTCTTAAAATCAGGTAAACCAGAAACAAGAGCCTGCTATGACATTGTTTCCCTAAGCTTCAGATCCTTCGAGCATCTGACTCACCGGCATCAACTGTGGCCCGTGCACTAGTCTGAGCAGCAGCCAAGGAGACGGCTGCCAATGCTAATGAGCGGAAATTCCTGTACAGTTTGTGATGTGTCAGTTGGCAGGTGTGCCTTCAAGCTAGCGTGGCTGTGCCATAAGAAGCTGTCAGGCGTTAGCAGCTAAACTTTTATAACAGAGCTGCTCCCTAACAGCAAACTTCAGGACACAGGAATGTGCATCAAGGGAGTCACTTGCAGATTAGCACGTGTTAGCAAGGGGTATGCACGCACTTCAAGCCAGCCCTCAATGCTCAGAAAACTTTGTGGCACTTACACATCAATGACAGAGTTTGCGAGGCTGATGGATCTGACAAGCACCTCGACACGTGCAGTATCCTGTGTGTGAACGTGTTGCAGTGGACGACCCACTTTTGCAGACAGTCCTCCCCAAGCGCTCATGCCTGTTTTGCACTGCAAATTTAGGTGCGGACCTGGTCAATCGCGCGCAGCAAGCCCTGGGCTCGCTGGCTCCAGTGTCCCTTGCTCACAGAGGAGTTGAAAGAGTGTAAGATTAGACCCAGGTCACATACTAGATCCTGCATCTCCTCATATTCTTCCATGTCCTCTTGAGCATCGCTACGGTTGCCGCTAGGAATTTGGCTAGCACCCTCTAGAATTCCTTGCATCGCCTCCCATCCTGCAGCTCGGGAGCTCTTGTGCATCTTCTCGAGCACATCCTCCGATCTCACAATCGCGCTGCAAAGGATGGACCCCAAAAAACGCATAGACACGAGAAATTTTTTGTTCATTTTTGTTTGAACTTTTTTGATTGAACATTCTCGGATAAGGAAACAACAGGCTAGGGATCATATCAACTGAGGGGAAAAGAACACGCAAGGGGTCACGTACGAAGAACAACCAAGGGATCACATACGAAGAACAACCAAGGGAAAAAGAACACGCAAGGGATCACATACGAAGAACAACCAAGGGATCACATACAAAGTAAGCAAGGGTGAAATACGAAGCTAGCTTGTATTCGTGATGAATATGTATTTGGATTGGGAATGGCATTTCATTGAAGGGGGAAGGGTAATAGCACGCACCAAGGTTCTGCACTTTGCTCTTGTTTACCTCATTCTGAGCACTACACGCATCGTGATGCTGGCTCAAGCGGCTGTGCTGTTCAATGGCCACGAAGAAGAAGAGCACTCTGGAGGCAAGGCAGATCATGATCAGGTAAGGAGGATATATATGCTGGAGCGTGTGCTTGCTTTGAAGTGTATTGGCTTAATTGGTCAGAGTGTATGTATTTTATGCTTTGTCTTTGACCACGCAGCGTGGTCCACGCTGCTCAGACGCTTGCGATAGAAGTTCTGAGGCAGCAAGAACGTCCTAGCCAACTGTGCCGCTAATTCATTGAATGATCATACATGTTTGTGTATTGCGCAGCTTATACCCACCCTTATACCTACCCTTAGCTTATACCTACCCTTCACAGCCTATCATATCTCCTAAGTGTGCTGGGTCATTGAGTGATCATGCATGTTTGTGTAATGCACAGGCTCTACCCCCTCGGGACCTTTCATCACTCTTGAGTGTGCTAAGAGGTGGCGGTGCCAAAGGCTCAAGCGACAACACAAGCACGCAGGCTGTTGAAATCCTGTTAGATGACATTTCAAGGACTTCTAGAGCACTTGCAGAGTCGGGCAATGTGCAGCAGCTCAGGCTTCTCCTGCAGGAAATTCAACAAGGTATGTAGAAAGTATAAATTGCCTAAAAGGGAAGTACCCATTGGGTTTGTGTTATGCGCTGGATCCGATCTCAGAGTCTGCCTGAAACTGGCTCCAAAACACCAGCCGTTGTGTAGTTGAGCAAGCAGGCGCATCCATGTGTGGATCATTAGGACAACTGCAATGCCAACAGCCCTCAATGAGTCAATCTAATGCAGCATAACGCCATCGGTACCTGAAGACTTGGAGCTGCTCTTTGCTACGCGTCCTTGCCCCAGGCTTTGCTAACCAGCCAGGGCACACGCATCCTGCTGCTGACGCCATCAAAAGAGGCGGTGGGCAGTGGCAAGAAGAAATGGAGGCTTGCAGCGGCAGCAGCAGCAGCAGCAGCGGTAGCAGTGGCAACAGCAGAAACAGGGCACTTGGCATGCAGAGGAGGTTGCTAGGCGAAGGCGGTACTGCACAAGGGCAGGCAAGGAATGGGAGGGGACAAGATGGCTTTGAAAGGTTACAAAGCCTCCTCGGCAGTCTCAGTGGCCGCAACTTTCTCAACAGTCCGGACGTGCTCGATGACATCTTTCGAAACAAGGATTCTCCTTGGCCATTTGGTTTGAGGTGAGCCATGCAGTCATGCTTGCATGCTTGTTCAAAATTTCTGCCCAAAGATGGGCAAAAGATAAAGATTCCAGTGAGTCATACTAATTTCCCCACTTACAGCAAAGCTGCCAAGATGGGCTAATAAAAGCAGAAGGGTATTTTGCAGCTTCAATGTGTTTGCTTTTTGTACGTCCAGTTCCAGGCAAAAGGTTTTATGCAAAAGCAATGCTAGCTCACGTGTGAAAATGGCATACAAGAAGTTCCAACAAGGAAACCACTCTGGACCTGTCCATGCAGCAAGTGTGACATAAGTTTGGAAATAAGCCTGCATTAAAAGGAATACTGCTTAGTCAAGCTCATGGCTATGTTGCTATGCATGGTAAAATGCAGTCCAGAGGAACTGTTTGGCAGTGGTGATGTGCCAAGGAATGCACGCATTGACAATCTGCTCAAGACCGCTGGCTCGGTGTGTGCAAATTTCTCCGAAAAGTAGTGTTGAATGATGAGATTGTTCTTGACTTTACAATGTTGGTATAAATGCAAGACTGATCAACTATTTCTGTGGTCATCACTTATTGCTTGATAATGATGTTGTCAAACTGTGGCTTGCAGGGAAACAGCTCTGACGTTTTAAATGTCATTGCAAACACTTTCTTTTTGTCTTCAAGCATCACCTTCACGTAGGTGATTGCTGAAAGTTGGTGTGCAAATTGTCTTGGAATGCTCAATCCAATGCTTCAATGCTCAATCCAATGCTCAATTAAAAAAGCATTGCCTTAAATTGACCAACAAGTCTGAAAAGGAAAAACGCAAAACTTTTGTGTGGCAAAATGTCCACGTGCATCACACAAGTTGGGGCTCGCGCATGTAAGAGGCTGATGCTTGCTGCCAGCTGGTCTGTCAAAGCTTAAAAAGACATGCACTTACAATGTCCAGGCTGCCTTTCATGCAGGGTGTCAACAGGCTTAATTGTCTTCGCCATTACCTTGGCAATCATTTCAACAGGAACTTCAGTTTCAGGTACTTGTTTGTGTGTGCCCTTGATCAGCTTTAGTGCAAGACAGAGAGCTGCCAGGAAGGGCAATGTGAACAGAGTTATGTTCATATGCCACCTTGATGATAGCTGCACAAGGGGGTGGAGGGGCTCGGCTGACCCAAAATGGGTTGACTTTTTTGCGCACTATGCACCAGTCCCATTTTAAGATACAAAAGAGAAGAAATGCGTGTCTTGAGGTGGAAGAGATGGCTCTTGACGGGTGATGGTGGCTCTTGGCATGTGCTCTTAACACCAATTTAGGCCAGCAACAAATCCTGCACTCTCACCCAGGCCATCAGAACCATCTATGTCATCCCAAACCTACGCCAGTATCTGATGACTTGATATGTAGGCCATTTGCATCAGGAAAGGGCTGGATTTTTGTCAGCCAGTTTATCAGTCTGTCAGTTTGCTGCATTACTCTAGGCTGCACACCTTCCCTGGCCTACATTGAAGTTAAGGCTAACGACCTTCCTTTTGACGCCACATGAAAAAGGATGCAACGCAATGTGACTGTGCACAATGGTTTACTTTGTTGTCCTCGTTTGACAAAGATTATGTTCATTCATGCCACACCAGGTTTCACTCTCTTTGACTATTATGATATAATGGGTCAAGTATGTGTTTCCAATGATTAGAGAATGGAAAGTCTGGCCTTGTTTGGCCCCATTGGGGGTAGTCCCACTGGAATTATTGCCAACTTGATGTGCAATGTACGCCAATGCAACGCCAGTGCAGGACCCTATGCTTGGTCTTTGGGCGTTCAACAAGTCTTAAACGACCTGCAAGCAGAGCAACCAGTAAGTGTTTCCCTAGATACTTGCAAGCTTTTAGAAACAGCCCTCAAAACCACTTCTCACTTAGGACATGTTTTAAAAAATAGCACGTTTTCACTCGCTCATTCCACAGCTCCATCAAGCGCGGAACAGGGTGGTGCAGCGCTGGACACGCAGCCTGCATCAGACGGCAAAGCGCCTGGAAGGGCTTCAAAGGGGTGAGCGATTGGTAGTCTAGCTGACCTGCTCAACTTGACAATGTATATCCAAGTATCCAAACACAGACGCAAAAAGACACGTGCACGTGTAAGGGTGCACGCATTTTCATTAATTGATCCGTGTATTTTGTCTGTACTACATCAGTTCAATTTTTTATTCATTCATTCATTAATTTCTCATTCGTTCATTCATTTATTTCCTTCCTGTTCCTCCATTTCTTCCTTCCTCCATTCTTTGTTTTTCTTTTATTCATTCACTCACTCACTCAGTCATCCATTTTTCATTTTTTTGTTCTTTCTCCATCCACCAACCCATCCATGCTCACTCATTTTATCCATGGTCACCATTCCTTTCAGGCTCCTCCCGATCACTGATACCCAACTCGATTGAGCAGCTCAGTGGAATTGCTAAGCTAGTGCAAGAAGCACAGGTAAGGGGTGGCGTGGTTGGGCTGAGTAGAATTCAATACCGACAGGATGCCCTTAAAACATCATGTGTATGGTTGTAAAATGAAAATCCTTCGGAAGTAAGCTTTGTCTTTTGTTGTACTCAATCAATAAGTACATGATAGCAACACTGCATGAAGTTTGGGCAAAGCGATGCAGCAGCTTCTCACGTTTGAAAATTTAGCCATTTTGTAACTGTCATCATAAATCCAAGCTTTTGTAAGCCACATGTCTAATCTTTCCACGTAGTCTTTTGCCTAATCTTGTCCACCATGGCCACGTGGCCTAATCTCCCCAACCTATACAAGCATACACATCAAATGAAGCGAGCTCCAGGGGCCCCAGCCAGCAATTAGTTGGACAACCCTTCTAAGCCTTGCCAGGTTTGGTGTGATTGCCGCTCTTTTTTTGTTGATCGCTTGCTGCATGTCCTCCTTGATTCCACTTGCATGCAGGCACCCTTTCAACCCTCATCGGGCTCCTTCTCCTTCTCATCGGGCTAATCGCACAAGCCCAGTCATCAGGCAATTCAAAATCATTGCGATGTGTCTTTGATTATCCTCAAATTGTGAACATAAACGTTTTTGTATGGATCATGAAGCAGGGGACGCCTAGCATGAGAGCACGTAAATTATGTGCTGTGAGCTATCATTGCAGAGGCTCTTCAACCACACATTGCCTGTCATTTTTCTCCAGATCTATCGCCTGTTACAGCATTTGGCGGATGTGATGCCATACGCGAGTGTCAACTTGTTGAACATAAAAACAAACTTGCATCAAGCAAAAAATTTAATCTATGTCAGGGCTGCATGTATCCTACAGGTCAACAGAATACAGCCATAGGTCATATAGAAAACCCTGCAAAAGGCTCTATTTTGGCGGAAATCCTTTCCTTTTCTCTAATCAAAGTCAGAAAACAGTCAATGCTCACCCAAGGCGCAGACCCTCTTTTCAGTCCCGCGCATCTCCAAGTGCATTGCCCTTTCATAAGCAACACTTCAAGTCAGTGGGTTGGGTTTGACAGGACATGACATTTGCAGAGGCTTGCACATGCTAGGTTGGCATCCCACAGCTCCGGATACTCAAGCAGGCGGCGGGGCACCTGCGCTGGAAAGTCGGCTGCCCACCCTCGCAAGCCAATGGGTTCGGGGTTCGAGCCTCACTGGAGGCTCACCGCCGGCTAAGCTGCCCTCGTTTGGCGGATAAAGCCTGATACCTATACCTATACCTAGGTTGGCACTAGATTTGGGCCCCCTTTGAAGCAATTTTGCTTTCTCAGGCCAAAAAGTTTCTCAGGCCAAAAACGATATATCTACAATGCCATCTTAGATGGAATCCATGATCTTAGTGTGGAATTGGGCTTCTAAGCCATGTTGAAGCTTAGAGCTTAATGTGCTTCTCAAATATCAAGTACTAAAATTTTAAACTGTTGTTGCTTTGAGTGGCTACCTGAAGCCCAATTGGGTCAAAGTTTTAGCTTCCTGCTCATGCGAGTTATAGGCGCACGACACCTAATACCTGTAACGATGAAAACAGTCTGCCTAAGTAGTGCCAGAAAGTCTGATAACTGACCGCCTCCAGGCCATAACTACAGGATTAAGGCTTCACCAAAGTAAAAAGCGATAACCCGGAGATAAAGTGGTTCCAGGGTAAGAATCATTCTGGTGATGAAGTGTTGCCGAACGGGGTCACTCCACTTTGGCCAGGCCTCTCATTTGCACATGATACTAAACAGGGAGCTTAGAAGGAAATTTCATGAGGATATTGGTGGCTATCTTAATAAAGCTGGTCTCTGTAATGGTTGAATAAACGATACATCAAGACTGATGCTAAGTGTTAATTTTCCTGCACATGTTTACTTGATCCTTATATTAACATCTCCGTTCCTGCACATGGGCACCAAGTACTGTTCACAGAAGCATTGGCAAGAGAAATGGTGCTTGTGATCTTACTGAAAAATATAGCATAGGTTCGTGGTCTGCGCGTTTAAAACCAAACAAGTGAGGATGAGCGGATCTCAGAATGACAATGCTTTGACATTCTTAAAGAGTATGATGTCAAGTTTTCATGAATACAGTTCAGGTCATACAACACTGGCTTTGGCTTCGCGGTCGGGCCTGCATAGGGCAGCCCCCGGGTTTGGCCCAATGAGTAATTGACAATCATGTTTTTGCCTTTTCCTCTGGTATCCAGTCCCACTGGTTATCATTGAATAAATAGAAAATTAATATATTAACAGCAATGGAGGGGGGGGGGG
>LFIK01002039.1_pt1 | contig 16224 bp, 20 predicted proteins | sample 643401 | NCBI WGS metagenome assembly LFIK01 (sample SAMN03777447, study PRJNA286221) | soda lake metagenome | biome: soda lake; feature: Kulunda steppe; material: water; isolation source: sample T5-Br brine of Lake Tanatar-5 | place: Russia: Kulunda steppe | collected 2010-07
CCTTGGTGTGCACACACTGGCCCCTTGGTGTGCACACACTGGCCCCTTGGTGTGCACACACTGGCCCCTTGGTGTGCACACACTGGCCCCTTGGTGTGCACACTGTCAGGGAGATATGGACAGGTCAGAGCAGGGTCGTGAGGAGCTATTCTGTGCGCACTTGTCTGGAGCACTGTTACTTCGGGAGGATGGACAGCTCCTGTTGCGTTTCATCTCAGTGAGTGGGACAAAGGCGCTGCCTGATTCGTCTGAGATGCCGGATGAGGCATGAGTGAGGCTCACTGGGCAAATTCTATCTTGTACTAGGTGCGTCGGGCATAAATATACATGTAGAGATGCACATTACATGCCCGGTGCTAGGTGTAGCAAATAGATCGTATATCAGGCATGCACTTGTACTTGTATGTTTGCAACTCGTAATCTGTAGATCTCGATTGGCTCAACTTGCTCTGAGAGATGGTGCTCAAACATGTTAAATCGTCCAAGACTTGAAAAAACATAAGCATGACCTTTAAAGCCTCACGGGCTTCTATTGAGTGCAAAAGGGTGACTTGCCAAGTCTCCTCATAAAATATGGAAGGGTTACAAAGCTGCCCCTGCCGCATGAGGGCAGCTCATGTAAATGAACAAAAAGGCAAGGGCAATAGAAGCAAGGTGGTGTTCTGCCCCCCCGAGGCACATTAGGCCAAGCAAGCATACACAAATGTAGCCACTTTTTTTGGTGTTTGATAGTAAAGATCACTAGAAGTGATGCTACATGGAGTCATGTTACATTTGGGCTGGACAATCTAAAACAACATAGTTCAAGTCCATCTCGAGCACAGTATCAGTCGCATGATCCCGTAAGGATGATCACACAGACGGACCAGCGCACCAGCTCATTAGACAGATCACAATCTCATGCTTTCCCTCAGGATGGTAGCCTCAAGTCGTAAATAAGACTCCTATGAAAGGCAGAAGGAAATTCATCATCATGATCATGATGCCATGATGGCACACTAGGCCCAAATGTCTCCTTTAATTAGCTCGATTAATGCTGGGAGAGCTTTGCTACCTACATTTCTTCTCTACATTTCTTTGGAAGGTTTTTGGATCGAGTGCAGGTCTGGTGAAAGGGGCATAAGTATGCATTGGCCGGCAGTGTTAAGGCTACTGGTGGCCCCTCAATTGATGTGGGGAATATTTTTGACTGCATGCAAGAATGAGAGGAGTAAGAGGGAAGTCTCTTTTCCTTTCCAGCGGCCAAACACCCTCCACCATCCAAATTTTGAAAAAGGCCCCTCTCTGGGAGGACGGATTCTGAGGTGGGGCAGGGGATCACAATGAAAATATATTGGGGGTTCAAATGCAACGACCAATTGTGGCTGTCGCAGCCTCCTTGCCCCCAAAAGTGCGATGTCAACAATCGAGCAGTGACACTTAGGAAGAAGGGCCGGCTGACTATCCACTTGAATAATTCATCATGCTGTGGATCAATGAAGTACACAAGCAAGGCCAGGGCCCAAAGTCTATAGATTGCAGTTCTACCGCATGTTTGGTACCAACCGTACCACTTGCTTACTCCTGCTAGGGTACAGGGAATCAAATTAGATGCTGGCAGCAGCTTGAACTGGAGTGCAAACTACAAGCAAAGAAGTCGACTCCGGCAGCCTCTGATAAATTAAGAAGCGGGTCACATGAGAGTTGTAGAAAAAAAGAGGAAAAGAGAAGAAAAGAAGAGGGTCACACTGTGAAAATGGTATACATTGACGATGGACCCTTCCAATTGCAGCATGGCAGTAGCATCAAGGTGTTGTACAAGCATTATATGTTGTACCTACTCTTGCTCAATCCAGGCAAGAGCCGCCATCAGGTATTGAGTAATATACAGTCAAAAGGCCTGTAAGTACAGTCCATATAGAACCTGGCAAATCACAAGCCCTTATTGTAATGGCGCATGTGCAACCTGCTGTTGCACCTATTCCCGCTGGCTCCTGTGCTCCTACACTGCCCTCAACCGCGCCCAAGTTTGCAAAGTGCTTGAATGATGTTGAATGTTGGCTCCACAATAACTATGGGCATCGGCTGTAGGCCATGGCCGCAAGCGGTGGCTGTGAGAAATAGAGCAAACCACCAGCCATAGACATATGGTCATGAGCATGGCAGTCGGCTCTGGCCGCAAGCAGTGGCTTGAAGCATGGATCCACACAAGGTGGCCGCTCTTCCAGCCTTCAGTCAAAGCCACGGTGCACCTCTGCCTGGGTGACTTTCTCCAGTGCCAGAACAAAGGCTGCTGTGCGCAGGGGGATGTTTCGCTCCTACAAGCACAGGACAATGAATGCAGGCCAATCAGGCATGCGAATGCAATGAAAGAAGCCTGTGATGGACTTCATCTGGAGTGCCTTGCCTTTGAAGCAAAAACTCTCAAAGCTATGCATGGTGCACTGCTGCAATGCGTGCCCAAGGGGCATGTCCTCTGGCCAGAGGTCCACAATCATGAGCAAGCAATGCAAAAGTATAGAGGAAAGCCTCGCATCCTGATCAATGGTTCAGGTGGAGTTCCCTTGCACTTGGCTCCATTCCATCGAGGTCGCCAATGCAATTCCAAATTTAGTTGACGCAACATCATTTTGTTCCAGCTACGTGTGTTGGAGCATATAGGGGCGTGGAGCTGCTCCTTGTATGCCGCGTTTATATTGTCAGTGTTCTCATTGCTTTGTGGTAGGGTGGGTCCCCTGTCCGTTCTGCACTCCAGGGAAGGCAGTGATCCATTGACTGGGGTGGCAGCACCAAGAATCTGCTGAGCAAGCGCATGACCCTCCTCCCTGATGCCTCAGCACAATGTGCAACAATGCTTCACCTTATGAATGCTCCATACTCCTTGGAAGGCGTCAGTCATCTTCCGATCCAGGCGCCTGCAAGCAGGAGGCGAGCCGCATTTCAGAGGGGCTGCGCATACATCACAGCTACACCTCAAGGCACCTTTTCTCCAACACACGCTGCCTGCGATCTGGTTGGCGGTGACTTTGACAAGCCACAGTGCGGTCCAAACAGCGGCTGGGGGAAGGGGAGGTACCTGAAGCTAAGGGACAGGTCCTTGAAGCACGGTGGCTGGAAAAGGGAGAGGTACCTGAAGTATCGTGTGTGTCGTGAACGGCACCATCACGCCATGGGAGGTGGCTTGATGGTGCCATTCCTCAAGGCAAGATCGCCCTTGCTGACCTTGAGCACTCACAACACGCAGGCAGCCCATGAAAAGGGGCCAGCCACCAGGGGAGTTAGCAACAGCAAAAGAGGCGGCCAAAGGCTCAGGAGTGGTGGGAAGCAGGTCCCTTCAGGACACATGTCCAAAGCAAGGCAGGCAGACAAGGATTGTTCAGGTCACCCGGAGGCACTGAGCGCGCACGTCTGGATAGAGACCCTTTCTGGACACAGCTTTCAAAACCTGTTCTTGCACTGCAGCGCATCCTCATGTGCCCTCCCGCAGTGCGCACCTGTTCACGTCCGCCTCCTCCCACTTGAAGTTCTGCAGGTTTTGGACCCACTGCAGCAGCAGGCACAGCCACAGAGATTCAGGATGCATATCACGCCACGTGCATCAAAGGCCCAGATAGGCCCTTCCCCGACCTCTGCAGCCGCGACAAGCAAGGGGTCATGCATGCAGGAAAGGACTCGGAAGCCCTCGTCCAACGCCCCAAGACACACTTGCACTATGACGACTCCAGTCGAGCATGCTGGCACGCAAAGCACAGTGCTGGCTCTAGCCCTCAAGCCTGTGGTCAAGACAGGTAAGGTGGGCCTCACCTCAAAGAAAGAGACTGTCACACCACCTCCGTTGGCATAAATGTCTGGCAGTACAAGGATGCCACGGTCCCTCAGGATCTGCAGGACAATGTGTTTGCACCCATGCATACCCATTGAGAAAGCAGTGCCGCCCCTGTGGCGCCGTCAGAATCTGCAGGACAATGCTTTTGCACCCATTCACACCCTTTGAGAAAGCAATGCCGCCCCTAATGCGTCATCGGAGTTTGCACTTTCAAGACACAGCAGCAGCCCATTGTGGCTGCCGCCTGCATATGTGTGAGGGCACCAAAAAGGTGCACTTTGACAGGTGTGTGCATGGCGAATGGCTGCGCATCAACTTGACACTATCGTGGAGGAGGCCTGTATCCTGGGCAAGCACTGCAGTCGCCCATAAAAATATTGGTCTGTTTGTAGGAAAGGACTTTGATCAGCTTTGATAAGCCCCTGATTCATTGATGCTGCCATGAATACTGTAGTGGCTGATTGACCTCGACCACCTCAACCACAGCCTGGTTGCAGTACTTAAGACAGGGAGAAAATAAGGCTACGCAGGGACCACCCTGCGATGGCCCTGGTGACATGTACTTACAGGGAAGCAAGCGGCCGCAGCAAAAGCTGCAGGCATTCCCCCCCGCCATGAGCGGGCGCAGCAATGTGCTGCAATAAAAGAATGTTGGCCTCGCTGGTAGGGTGTGGGGACTTTGTTCTAGCAGCACACATGCGGCACAGCGCAACTTCCCAAGGATGGTTTTCTCAAGAGGGGCGGCCTGGCAAGCGTGCACACCCCCCACACCTCACCTTGTCCCCATCCGGCATCACCGGAGCATTGGCAGCTTCCACGACCACCTTGCACTGCAGCTTGCCAGCGTTTTCACCTGTGCGCACATTGAATATGATCACTCCCTGCTCACTCTAAAAACCGTTGTGTGCACAGTCCATGATCACCCAGGACGCGCGGTCAATGATCTGCCCATGATCACTCAGTGTGCGCAATCGATGACCAGCCCATGATCACTCAGTGTGCGCAGTCCATGATCAGCTTAGCTTGCCATGGGCTTGGCATGGTGTGCGTTCATGCACAACGCGCAGATTGATACTGTGCTACATGGCATGCAGATTGATAGCGGGCTACAGGCCACGCAGATTGATGGCGGGCTACACAGCACGCAGATTGATGGCGGGCTGCACAGCACGCAGATTGATGGCGTGCCACACGGCATGCAGATGCACTAATGCAAGGCATGCAGATGGATGGCGGGCAACATGGCGTCGGAGATGGTCCCTACTTGAGCACTAGTGCAGGCAGCATGTGCATGCAGGCCTCCTGATTTGATGCGCTGCCTGCATTGTGCTTGATTCCCCCCAAGTGGCCATCGCTTGTATGCCAATTTGCATGTGTGTTTAACGTTGCACACCCGGCCAGTGATGGGTGATGATGCTGATGACCATCGCCAGGGCAAGCACCACCACCAGGGCTAGCAACCCTACAGGGCAAGCACAGCAGCAGAGCACATCCACCGCCATGATAGGCGCGCGCGCAGCATGCGTGTGGCTCTGCAATGCTTGCAGCCATGGCTCATTATGCATGCCGTTAGGCAAGTGGCTGCTGACACGTCAGCGACAGCTCACTTGTGATTACGCCGCCGATTGCGGCTGGGATGAGCACATCGCATGGCATCTCCAGCAGGGTGTCAGCCGAGACTCGCGTACCCTCCGAAAAGTCTGCTAGCTTTTGGCCCTTTGCCATGTGTGCCCTGCGGTCAGGAAGGCAAGGCCCAGCAGCAGCTGCTTGCAAGCTGGTACTGGCTCTAGCAAGGCAGGGGCAGCCGCACTTAGCCACATTTGTGCGAACAGGCCATATGTGCCCTGCAGGCAGTGGCCGATAATACGTGCAGCATGGACCTGGGGCAGAATCCCAAAAACACAGGTTTGGACTGGGCCGGAAATGAGAGCACGCGGGGGCGTTGCACTGACGCGCGCAACGCCCCTCTGCTCCAGCCGGCACACACGCCTGTGAAGACGCGCGCTTGTAGTACCTCATACAAGAGCCAGCACACACACACACACACACACACACACACACTCACATGCCAAGGCTTTGAAGACCCTCACACTCAAGCCAGCACACATATCTTGGCAGATGTGCGCTTGAAGTCCCAAGCACTCCCCTAGAACCCCCCATTTGCTGTGGCACCCACATCAGGGCCTCCACACTTCTAGGCCTTGGCAGATGCGCACCTCAAAGTCCCTTGCACTTCCCTGAAATCCCCCTTTTTGCTGTGGCACCCACCCCAGGGCCCTCAAGTCCAGTCCCTGCCCTGTCCAGTCCCAGCAATTGATAGGGACCTGCAGTCGGCAGAGATCCTATCAGAGGATTCTGTGGCACCCACCTTAGGGCCTTCACGTCCAGTCCCTTCTCGTTGTGAATGCAGCCGGATGCGTCAGATGCGGCAATAATGCGCCCGCCCATCTCTGACAAGATCTCTGCTGCCCATGCGCCCACGTTTCCAAAGCCCTGCACAACACAGGTTGTGCGCATGATGCTGTGCATGGTGAGGCACGCCGAGCTGAATGGAAGGCGTTGCTTTTGCTGGGGTGCCCAGCAGGCGCCTCTAACTTGATGCAAGATGTTCCAGCTCGTGAAGCAAAATACTGCCGCTCAGGCAAAGAAGAAGGCGTGGGCGTTTGAGCCGGTGTGTTAAGTCCACCCATGGCACCCAAACGGGGTATCAATCTCAGTCAAAAGATGTGCACAGGTGCTTGGATGCTGGGTGGACTGCTGGCAAATGCTATAGGCATGAACACCATGCAGCTCCCGAGCAACATCACGGCCATCCTCCGTTTGTGTTGTGCACACGTCTCCAAACGAGCGAGCGATTCAAACAAGCACACCATGAGCAGCGCCAGCACGGCTGCACATGGCTTGTGGTGCACACATCCATACCCCTGTGTGGCTGCACATGGCTTCCGCTGTGCACATGTCTTGTGGTGTTCACACCCATTCCCCTGTGCGGCTGCACATGGCTTGTGGTGCACACATCCATACCCCTGTGTGGCTGCACATGGCTTCTGATGTACACATCCATACCCCTGTGTGGCTGCATATGGCTTCTGCTGTGCACAAGTCTTTTAGTGTACACACATCCATACCCCTGTGTGGCTGCACATGGCTTCTTATGTACAAATCCATACCCCTGTGTGGCTGCACGTAACTTCCGCCGCGCACATGGCTTCTGGTGTGTGCGCTGCACCAGACCAGTTGCTGCAGCATTCTGGTGTGCGCATTGCATGACCTCACATGGCTTCTGGTGTGCACACTTCACCACGCTGGAGCTGTCAACGTGAGGGCCTGCTCAGGAGGTGTATGCATGCAAGTGGATGCCACACCTCAGCTGAACCAGGGGTGCTCAGTTGCAGGCAAGCACGTGGAGAGCAGGAGCGACAAGAAACACAAGGAAAAACCCTTTTACCTACCCAGCTCTCTGCACCACCACACACCACATGAGCGTCATGAATGTCTCGCCCATCCATGCAACCCCAGGGCATGCAGACATGGTCGGTCGCAACGGAACCACGTGCATCCATCCTGTTCTGTCACCTTCACAGCAGCAGCAGCAGCAGCAGCAGCAGCAGCAGCAGCAGCAGCGTGACACACCTGGATCACAAACGTCTGGTCTGCCACCTTGCCAAGTTGTGCAGCTTTCAGGAGCTCACGCGTCGCGTACGCCACGCCACGCCCGGTGGCGGACTCCCTCCCCAAACTGCCATGCAGGTAGACCGGCTGCAGGCACCACGCAGCAATGCTTCAGCACAGACAAACACAGGAGCGCCAATGCGCACACTGAGTGACTGAGAGGTGTGTGGAGTGTACTTGAATTCAAGGGGACTCGCCATCAGCTACAACTACCAGACCTGATAAGCGGACCCGATAACTAAATCTGGACACCAGACCGGTCCAAGACATTCCAAAACTCCAGTGCATACAGCTCCAGACCTCTTGTCCTTTTCTGCGCCACAGATTTTTTGGGCCCCCTTCATGCATTGTTTGCTGCCATCACGGGCCATGGTGCCTTGCCACTCCCCTTCATTGGAATCCCTCTTTCCATTGGCACCCAGCATCTTGTGAATACAGTGCCAGAGGGCAGGATTGCAGTTCACTGTTCCCGATGAAAGTTTAATATGCTTGCACATGAGTAATACACACAGAGCCAAATAAGCAGAGTAAGCCCCAAGTGGACTGTGTCTTGCGCCAGCGCATACCATCAAGGGCATGAATAGTAACCACACAACTGGCCAAAGAAGCTTGCTTGCCCTCCGCCCATGCAGACATAGCCACGAGCCGTATGCATAAGTGATTAAACGCAGCATCAATTAAGTGGGTATTTGCATGTGCCAGTAAGACGATTCAGGCCGCAGGACAGACTTAAAACGGCCCTCTTGCAACCAGGCCTAGGCAACTCAAGCCAGACATGCAGGAGCAGGAACAGCCTCTAGGGTGAAGAGGTGCATGACCATCAACAAGAGCGGTCTGCTTGAAAAGCTATTACATCACATTGGTTGACATTTGTGTTTCATGCGCAGGCTGTACCAATATTCAGGGTAGCTCACCTTGCCTGTGACGGCGCCTGGCGAGAAGCCTTTCAGCTTTGAGTACTCATCTGCACAGATACACATGTGAAGGATGGGAACATGGAGCAACATGGAAACCAAACAAACACATCGAGTGAAATCATACAAGCGGTCCCAGGGAAATCATGCAGCGACTGTCTGAGGAAGCCCATTGCAGACCATGGTGGCAGTGAGGAAGCTCATTGCAGACCATGGTGGCAGGGCAGCCACCACATGAAAAGAAGGGAAGGATGCAATATCCTTGGCTCACACATATTTTAATTGTGTGCATGCGCAGTTTTGAATTTTGCAATTGAATGAGTCCAGGCCTTCTATGCATGTGGGACGGCACATTTGGCCTTGGCAGCAGCACTTAAGATGGTACGACCACAAATGACTACCAAGCTTTGGCATGCACCCTAAACTGGTGCCAAGGCTCACAAATGGATCAACGGCAACACACACTTATAACTGAGCCATGACACGCACCAAAGAACCATGCCATGACGCGTGCATCTGTATTCATGTCCGGGGCAGGGATGTCCTCTGCAAGAAAATGACCATCATCGTAGACAGCACTATTCACAGCAATGTAGAGCTGCAATTCCAATGAGATTCATTTAGCAGACACAAAAATGTACAGACACTGTGCATGACCTCCTGCAAACCTTTGCAGATGCTTCATTGAGTGACACGCAATGCAGCAGGCATGGAGGATCAGAGCAGGCTGCTCCGCCTTCTTAAAAAGCCCTGAGCATCCAGCGTGTCCGTGCAAACTTGTGTGCAGACAATTATCTTTGAACATTGAATGGATGTTAAGCACTCTTTCTTTTAGTGCTAGTCTTTTATTGCTGATTAATGGAACAGCAGTCTGGGATGACACAACAAGCTTCAAGTATGTCAAGCGCAAGCACCTTATGCATAAGGTAAACATTCAGGGCAACTCTTGCAGGCTGTAGCAACAGCTTGAAAAATTCACATAAAATTCACATATTCACTGAACACTCACCGTACACTCCGATGATTTCCTTGATAGCCTGCGCAGTGCGCAACAGACATGGCCAAGAATGATTAGGGTCGTTTACGTGTAACCAGCCAGTTACACTTACTCACAACTTTTTTCTACACGCATGTGGTTCTCACTGATCCAGAAGCACCCAACACATGTGACCTGCCATGCCATCACTCAAATCTGCCAGATTGATTGTAACACAAGTGATAGGGGGAAGGGACACTGAGACGATATGGGCACTAAAGACACCCATATGATCACAGTCAAACCGACCCACCATTTTTTAGGTTTCCAGATTTCCAAACATGAAAGATTCATTCAAAAAGCAGAGCCCCCTAAGGACTCATGCCAATTCCACCACCAGCACCAGCACCAGCAGCAGTAGCAGCAGCAGCAGCAGCAGCAACAGCGCAACCAGCCAGCACAGCAGCACGCACCACCACAAGCTTGCGCGTCAGCTTCTCCAGCTCGCGCTCCGTCAACTTTTTTCGGTCCACAGTAACGCCTCCCTTGGCACCACCAAACGGCACATCCATCACTGCCGTCTTCCATGTCATCAGAGATGCCAAGCTGCATGCACATTGCACGGCAGGCTCTTTGTGTGCGTGTTTTGGGTGCGCGCGCGTACGGCGCTTAGATGCGCGTTTCCGCCTGCTGTGTCTTGATTGCGTGCACACATACCAAGTATGGCACGCAGGCAGAGCAAGCTGGTGCATGGGCACGGCCCTGGAGGCTGCTGGATCCCACCCTCGGACACGCTGGGCCGGCCAACCAACAAAGAATCCGTGCGCCAACAGAGGCATCGGTACACAAACAAGGCATAACTACAAAATGTATGGATCCAATCTTATTTCAAGGGGCAGGTGTATGAGGGTTGCAAGCATAACAGACACATGGATGGCAGATGCCTTTACAGCCACAGATGGCATCCACACACGGCAGCCAAGAGTCTGAAGCTCCTTGCTTGCAAGGTATGGGTGGCTTGACAACAAGCTGCAAGGTTGGGTGGCTTGACAACAAGCTGCAAGGTTGGGTGGCTTGACAATAAGCTGCAAGGTATGGGTGGCTTGACGACAAGCTGCAAGGTATGGGTGGCTTGACAACAAGCTGCGAGGTCTGGGTGGCTTGACAACAAGCTGCAAGGTATGGGTGGCTTGACAACAAGCTGGGAGTGACAACCACCAATCAAGATACATCCCAGCAATCCCATAGTCCTGCACACCAGTGCTCAGCTGTCTCTACTCTCTACAAAAACGTCCTGGCCTCAACCCACCTGCGCACATCATCAATGTCTACATCTGGGTGGTAGCGCAGCCCCCCCTTAAACGGCCCCCTGCTGTTATTGTGCTGGACCCTGCACACACGTTGTGACCCAAATGGCTCTACTATTGCCACAAAGCTACTGGCTGGCCACCACCTTGAAGAGTAAGCCTTTTTGGTGTGCAAGGCCGTTTTGGGGTGTGTTGCCGCCCTGGTGCTCCAGCCTAGTTACAGCAGGATTGGCTACACAGCAGCCCCTGTGAGCAACCAAGCAGCTGCGAGTGCCGGATACAAAGGCAGTACATATGGTCTGAGGACCCTCCGGCATGATGGTCTGATCCGGCATAATGGTCTGAGGACCCTCCGGCATGATGGGCTGAGGACTCTGGCATGATGGCTGAGAACCCTCTGGCATGATGGCTGAGGACCCTCCGGCATGATAGCCGAGGACTCCCCAGCTGGCTCAAGCTCAAGTGCCAGGCTGTCTGCTTACCTAGCTGGAAGCAAACATTCTTAGCATCCTCAGGCATGGTCTGCCGAGTTCCATCGGACTCTTTGCATTGCTTCAAGCCTGCCATACGTACGCTTAGGGCATGCATCAAGTTGTGCTGCCATGGCCGCTTACACATTGCCAATCCCCTCTCCTCCCCTCACTCTTTCTCCCTTTCTCCCTTGGCCCTCCTCTGTGTGCCCTGGAAACTTTAAAGTGGAGGCCCAACATGATTTCATTGCCCCTCACCTGTACCCATTGTAGACCTGCAGATGATTGAGGGCAAATGCAATTGATGTCAAGGCAAGGTTAGCAGCAGGCAGAGAAACAATGGCAAATTCGGTCTTCGGTGTTAGATTGGATACCATGTTGTCCAAAAAAATTTCCGCTGTGAGCATTAGATTCTGGTCATCAACAACTCACTTCTATGTCCCCGTTCTCTTTTTGCAAAACAAGCTCAACAGACATCTCACGGGCGGGCATAATCAGCAGCTTCTGCATCCTTTCCGGGTAGTTTAGCACATCAAGGGCCTGCAAGTGCAAATGTCACAATGGCAAGGTGCCATGGAAATGAGTGGTCTCCTCAAGATGCTCAAAGAACGAGGGATCGTAATGTAATGAGCTCGAGGTAAGAAGTTCTCTCCTGGTAATCCGCACTGAATGGTCACAACGAGGGGAATGAAGCGATTCTGAAGGTAACATAGATTGAGATTCTGTACATCCCGGCAAAGTTGGGAAACTCACCTCCTGAACGTACATGTTTGTCGCCTCTGCAGGGCAGGGAGTGGAAAAGAGATTACATGTCAGACATCATGCCAAGCGCACATGTGAGCACTTGCTTGCCGTACGCAAACGAGGTTTGAATTACTAGGCAAGCGTTTTGAGCAGGACAGGCTGAGGAATTGCTTTGCTGGCCCTTTTACCGGCCCTTTGAAAAGGGCCCTTCATCTTGCAGTTTCAACAAGCTCCTCACCGGCATGGGAGATCCCTCTGAATCCCAGATGTAAGTCTTGATGCACATGCAGCGACGGTTGCTGCAATGCTCCAACCAAGCCGGGCGTCCCCAAACAACTAGGACTTCCAAGAGAGTGCTTAGCGATCCGCAAGGCAGCTCCTGCTGCAAGTCGCATCATTATGTTAATTTCAAAAATATCTCGGAAAGCGTGGAAATTCGTGACGGGTTTTCCCCAGAGCACTCCTTATATTAACACTATATTTTTGTATAAATTTATAAAGAAAATAATTACACCCGGATGACTCAGGAGCAGTCCGTCTTCGTGGGAAGCAGCAGCAAACATGAAGTCCATGATGTCCCCGTATCCGTAATATGTAGACCCATACCATCAGTGCTGGATGAAGAAAAAGTGAGAGAAGAAGATGAGCAGGCACAAGCCATCAACCATCCCCAATAAACTGCTCATGTTCAATGCGCGAGTAGGTGCTCAAGTTCATGCAAGACATCCGAAACGGCGCCAATATGACGCCTCTGGAGGTAAGCTCTTGGCCTGAAGATTGCGGGTGGCCTGGTCTGAAAACATCAGCTGTTTTCCAAGCCCTTTCCTGATCGCATTTTGGGGTTGGGAATTGCTTCTGTTTCTGGCATCTCTTGCAGGTCCTTTGGGTTGAAGAGCCTCCTGGAAGCAACTACTACTTCGCTTTGGGAGGCTGCCACAGATGGGAAGCATTTACAAGGTATCCAAATGAGCATGATACCTACCTGTTCCCTATCACAATTTTAAGAACCATTCTTCAATATCCTGCATAAGCCTGCGCCCCTGGAAACTATCACATTCTTTTCCTCACCCAAAACCTAAATTCTTGTCTGACACCATGCAAAACTGGTGAGCTGGGGTGTGGAACCCAAGGTTAAGAAGGGTTGGGCTAAAAGCTTCCTTTTTGCCACTTGCACGAGAGTTGCGCTGCACACGGTAGGGAGAGCTTACAATTTCCGTCATAAAATGTTGATTTTTTAAAGCACTTGGGGAAGGTGCACCTTATGGGATGTGCAGGGGCGGGGGGTATCCTAGCCCGTTCACTGGTTCTTCAGGGTGACAAATCTATCAAAATCAGTTTTCTTAATTCTGTACTTATGGGAGATAGGCCAGTAGAGGCCACAAGAGGAAGCTGACACAGCCATAATCAGTGTCAAAAGTGTCCACACTAAAACAAAAATCATACAGTGCTTACCGTTTGGCCCCTATTTTCCGACTCATTAATCTTGCAAAGTACTCAAACAATCACATTAGATAATTTGCAAGTATCACAGGCTCGCGAGGCCTCAGCGTTCGAGCCATTACATGCAACCATTGTGTCACATGCTTACCTTCTGAGGTGCAATGAGCTCACTCAGACGATGCTTTCATTCCCCCTCCACAAGTTCCATATTTTAGAGCTATCCCTCTCAACTCCTCTTGGCTTGTGCTGCTCCTCTGTACAGCACATGTGTGCTCTTGCTAGCTCGAAAGCATGTATGCATGACCACATGGATGTACAGAAGTGTGGCACTCTCCCAAAGCACCTTCCCGGGGAATAGAGATGATCCAGTACCTCAAGCCTGATACTGCGCATCGGCTAAGGTAGTGCAGGAGAGGTCTGGCAGCAATGTTATGGTAGCAGCACCACCCAGGCGGGAAGCGGCCGGATTTGCCTTTCATTGCCTCTTGCAATTCCCGCCCCTGAAAAAAGTACCTGCATGAGGCAAGCTGGTCAATCTGGGGAGCCTGGGAGGGGCAGGAAGAATCGACGTATTTTACGAGCTCTGAAGAAAAGTAATTAAATTCACTACTAACTGATTGCGAGCAGGTGACGGATCTCAATAATCATCCGCAAGATTCGTAGGAGCCAAACGGTTATCAAAGAGCTTCAGTATAGAAATTATCATACTAGTTGAATTCCTGTACCTGCGCTCTTCATTGAGGTTTGAAACAAAGATGTCTTTCATAGAAACTGAAGTAGGTAATCTAAGTTTCCAATTGTCAACTTGTTATGTGAGTGTGCAAGGCACAGAAGCACCCTGAAAGCCTATCACATGACACAGTTCAGGTTCCCATCCTTTTGGTGGACAATTGTATACAACATTTGCAGCAACATTTGTATGGCACTATAGATCCGAGGCTACATCAATGCTGCTGCTGCTGATGATAATGATAATGGCGATGATCTCACTCTTGCCTTCTCCATTATTACTGCCCCTCATTATTGCTGCCCACATGCATTCCTCTTGAGTCCTGCGCTGCCATCTTTCACTGCTAAGCGTAAGCCCCATGTCCAGCTCTGTGTTCATCCCGGAATTTCCTCTAATGCTTTTTTGGCATGTCTGTGGACTACCTACTTGTTTTAATACAGATTGTTCACAATATATCTACAAATACTCAAAGCCTGAATTGTGTCCCAACTTTATCAATCCTGCATGCTTTACAGTTCTAAATCCCTTCCTGATTATCTCATGGCCTTCTGCGCATGTGGCAAGGGATAAAACTGTCCCTAAGTATTGGTGCATGACACCATCTTTTTGATGCACGCCAATAAACATGCTTCTTGCAGGCTGAAGTCGCCAACAGTACCAGCCCATCTCATAAGGGTACCTCCATCTACTATCACACATTTTCTCGGTTCAAGCAGCCCTTTTTTCAAGCCCAAGGAGTAGTTGCATGGAGCTAATTGCACATATTTCAGAGCCCAATTTCTTGTGCCGAGTTTCCCTGATGGTTGGAATGAGAAGGAAGGCGAGCTTAGTCTCTGAGTATAATTAGGTAATTTTTTCACTTCACACATGACCTTCATGTAATCATACTATACCATCAAGTTTCACACTCGGAGTATGTGATAGGTTTGTGATGGCTCCTGGAGTGCAGAATTTGTTGTGAGAATGCGGGCTATGCAGCGATGGTCTGAGTTGGTCCATCTAGACCTGGATATTCTTGCTGGCTACTTGATAGACTATTTCTTTATTACAAAGCTACCACGTATGTTTGCTCTTCAGGTTGCTAGGATTTAACATATGTTGCCCTGGTAATTCAAGATGTGCGCAGTGACATGCTGAGAGACAGCTGCTTAAGAATCAAACTCATGGCATTACATGATTTGAGTAATAAGTAGTGTGTGGGCTGGTCGCAGAAAGCAACATTGGTGCTAACGATAAAAAAGCAAAAAACTCCACGCAGAATATCTGATACCCTACAATTTATTCCTCTGGTCAGTGCAGACTGGCAAGGTCAGCGCTGCATGCAGCTTCTGTTGGACGCATTCGCTCTGAAATGGACAGGCACCTACTTTGAAACAGTTCAGCTAACAGTGCAGCTAACCTTTAAAAAAGGTGTGAAAGTGCACTATTCTGTTCCGACAGCAGAAACCTCTCTGTAACTGATTTACAAATATCAATGGCAGTGCTGGAGAGCTACTGCCCCTAAGAACGAGCTACTCAGAGCACTTGATCATGCGCACATGCGTCAAAACGTTCTTTCAATAAGCTTTTAGATTTATAAACGTCTTTTAAAATCCATTTTGGGGTAGCTGAGAGGAAAATTAAGACCGTGGGAGAGAACGAAAATGTCACTGTAGGTTTTGGCAGTCTCAACAAGAATGACATTTTTGACGGCATAAATATATGATATTGACTTGAGATCTCTCCGTCTCTGTCTATCAATCCATGTCAATCCATTTTAATGAAGACCTTACACGGCTACCCAGTGCACTTACGATGCAGCAGGAATCAACTTGTTGTATGTGCCTCTAGCTGCAGCCAGCGGGGAGTTACCATTGTACAAAGAGCTACTGTTGCCTACGGGGGACACTGTACTCGCTGCGGCCAGAATCATTTCCTGGAAGGTTTGTGACTTATTGAGTATGGATACAGCTTCCTTAGATGTGGACAATGGAAATCCTTCATGCTGGCATATGCTCTTTAAAGCATTTTTCCTTTCGGCTTATCAGTCAATATGTGATTGCATGTCAGAATGCAAAATCTTCACCAAAGTCGGTGCTAAGTTGTGCAGCATGCCTCTCGCCCTCTGCCTCCCTCCCAACCTCTGTATTCTCTCTCTCTCTCTCTCTCTCTCTCTCTCTCTCTCAC
>LFIK01002041.1_pt1 | contig 16223 bp, 12 predicted proteins | sample 643401 | NCBI WGS metagenome assembly LFIK01 (sample SAMN03777447, study PRJNA286221) | soda lake metagenome | biome: soda lake; feature: Kulunda steppe; material: water; isolation source: sample T5-Br brine of Lake Tanatar-5 | place: Russia: Kulunda steppe | collected 2010-07
GAAACCGGGGATTGGATCAAAGAAGTGGACGGGGTCGAAGTGACAACCTACTCCGAAGCGGTTGAACTGGTTGCCGAGGCGGAAGAGAGCGATCGGCGAGAGGCGGTTTTTCTGATCAGCCGGAACAACGAAACATCGGTCGTCCGGGTTCGCCTTCGGTAAAGGGGCGATTCAATGGAGCAAACCTTCCTGCCTGTTTTTGATGAGGATCCGGTTCGTGTGCCGTGCGAATTGGAGGACGAGTTGGCGAATTTCAGCGAATTCGGAAAGGACACGATTCGCCTTGAGAGCGGGGTCGGTGAAGGCGGAGGTGAAAGTGTGCCGACCTTTGTCAACGAATTCTGGACCGCGAAACAGCGAGCGGCGAGTCGGTTGCACGAAATCTCCTACCGGGCCTGTTTTAAGCCGCAGCTACCGCGCTTCTTTATCGAGCGGCTAACGAAGCCCGGCGAGCTGGTTTACGATCCCTTCATGGGCCGTGGAACGACCTGTCTGGAGGCGGCGCTCTTGGGACGGGTCGCGGCGGGCTGCGACATCAATCCGGTCAGCCGGATTCTGGTGGAGCCGCGACTGACCCCGCCCCTTTTGGCGGAGGTGGCGACTCGCCTTGGGAGAATCGACTTCGATACCGCCGGGGAGATTCCCGAGGAGTTATTGGTCTTTTATCATCCGAAAACCCTGCGCGCGATTTGCGGGCTCAAATCGTATTTGCGGAACCGGGAGGAAAACGGGGAGTTGGATCGTGTGGACCGTTGGATTCGCATGGTGGCCATCAATCGGCTAACTGGTCATTCCACCGGATTCTTTTCGGTGTACACGTTGCCGCCGAATCAGGCGGTGTCGTTGAAATCGCAAATAAGGATCAATGAGAAGCGCAAACAACACCCACCGGAACGGGATGTCGCAAAACTGATTCTCAATAAATCGAAGAACCTTTTGAGCGATTGCGACGCGGCGGCGCGGGAGCGGTTGGCCCGGGTTTACGAGGGGCACCGCTTGATGACCGGCCCGGCTTCCTTGGCGCCCGATTTGCCTGCGAACTCCGTGCACTTGGCCGTCACATCGCCCCCCTTCCTGGATGTGGTTGATTATGCCGGGGATAATTGGCTGCGGCTGTGGTTTTGCGGAATCGACGCGAAGGGACTGGAGATCACGGTGCTGAAGAAATTGGAGAAATGGGAGGAGGCGATGACGGCGGTGTTTAGGGACTTGTCACGGGTTTTGGTCTCCGGCGGGCATGTGGCGTTCGAAGTCGGGGAAGTTCGCGGAGGAACGGTCAAGCTGGAAGAAGCCGTGGTTCGAAGCGCTCGAAAAGCGGGATTGCACCCGCGCCTGATTTTGATCAACGACCAGAAATTCGCCAAAACCGCTAATTGCTGGGGCGTGGATAACGGGGCCAAAGGAACGAACACCAACCGGGTGGTTTTGCTTCGGAAAGGGTCGTAGCAGTGGCTGCACGATCACGCCGGAGAAGACCAGAAGAAAAAACCCGCTCAATTCACCACCACCGATTTCCAGACTCATATGGGCGAAGAACACGACCGCAGAACCATTGCATTGATGACCGCCAAAAAACCGAAGATTCTAGCCCCCCTCCGGCCGCAGAGTTCAACAAACAAAACAACGCGCCAGATCCCTGCAGCGAAAGCCCGCCCCTGCTCACGTTTCTTCACACACCCCGACAAAAGAACCGAAAAATGCCTTCGAAAGATCGCAACGACCGCCCTTGAGCACGCCGCTTATCCTCCGAATACACCAAGACAAAACCAATTAACACGCTCTCATCAATCTTGCATACGCGATGCAAAAGCTCCACGAACCGTGAATTGGCATTGACCGATTTTCTCCAATCGGTTTGTCTTCTCCGTTTTGCGGGATTTACCGCCGCACGGTTGCACCACATTTTAAAGAACGTGAATATTAGAATCGAAGACATTAGCGACACTCGCAAGAAGCTCCAGGTTTCTGTCGGGGCGGACGAAGTGGAAAAAGAGCATAGCGAAGTGGTGAAGGAATTCGCCAAGGTCGCGCGGGTGCCGGGGTTTCGCCCGGGAAAAGCGCCGTCGGCAATCGTAGCGAGGCGCTTTGCCAAGGAAGTCGGAAACGAACTGAATCAAAAGGTGCTGTCCAAGGCCTATCGCGAGGCGTTGGAGGAGACCAAGATCAAGCCGATGCAGTTGATCGAGGGGCCTAAGGATGACGTTAAACGCGGTCAGGACAACGAGTTCGAGTTCGTCCTCGATATTCACCCGGAATTCAACCTGCCCGAATATAAAGGCTTACCCATCAAGAAGGGATCGGAGGCCGTAACCGACGAGGAGGTCGATCAGGCGATCACCCATCTTCGTGAACAGCGGGCCGATTTCAATGTCGTGGAACGCGAGGCGCAGCCAAAGGATTACGTAAAGCTGACCTACGAAGGCAAGATTGACGGGCAGCCGATCGCCGAATTGGCGCCGGAACGGCCGATTTTCGGCAAACAGGCCAACACCTGGGAAGAGGTTGGCGCGGAAGAATCGGCCATTCCCGGTTTCGCGGCGGCGTTGGCGGGGCTCAAAGCCGGCGAAAAGAAAGAAATCGCGGTGACGTTTCCGGAAGATTTTTCGGAAGAGCCCCTTCGGGGGAAAAGCGCCACCTACGAGGTGGAGCTTCATGAAGTGCGGGAACGGGTGTTGCCGGAGTTGACCGAGGAATTTCTGAAGTCGCTCGGAATCGCCAGCGAGGACGAATTGAAAGACCGCATTCGCGAGGACCTGGAGCGGCAGAAAAAGCAGCAGGTTTTCAGCGAGCAGCGGCAGCAGGTCGCCGAGCAATTGTCGAACGCCATTGAATTCCCGTTGCCGGAAAGTGTGGTTGAGCGTGAGACCCAGGTGATCCTTCGCCAGTTCCTGGAGGACAACATCCGCCGCGGCGTCGCCGCCGAAGAGTTTGAGAGCCGGAAGGAAGAGCTTCACGAGAGCGCCCGGAAGGCGGCCCACGCCCGGGCCAAAACGCAGATCATTCTGAGCCGGGTTGCGGAAGCGGAAAAGATCGCTGTGGACGACAAGGATATTAGCCGCTATGTTTTCATGGAGGCTCAGCGCCGCCGCGAAAAACCGGAACAACTGGTGCGGGAACTGAAGAAGAATCCGGAGGAGGTCGAGTCGATCAAGACCGGCCTTCTTCTGGACAAGACACTTGATTATTTGCTGGAAAATGCTAGCATCACCGATGCAGATTCCCAACCCTAAGGAGAGACAACTTTGTGACTTATTATCTACCGCAAGTTATTGAAACGGATGGCCGCGTTGAGCGGAGCATGGATGTTTACAGCCGTCTGCTGAAAGATAGGATTATCTTCGTCGGCGCGCCCATTGACGACTTCGTGGCCAATTCCGTCATCGCCCAGCTCCTGTTTTTGCAAATGCAGGACGCGAAACGGGACATCCACATTTACATCAATTCCCCCGGAGGCGTCGTCTCGGGGGGAATGGCCATTTACGACACGATCAATTTCCTCCAATGCGATGTGGTGACGTATTGTGTCGGAATGGCGGCGAGTATGTCCACGGTGTTGCTCGCCTCCGGCACCAAGGGCAAACGCTACGCCCTGCCCAATAGCCGGGTGATGATGCACCAACCCACCGGCAGCGCCACCGGCCAGACCGCGGACATCGCGATCCAAGCGCGGGAGGTCCTGCAATGGCGCAAGACCTTGAATCAGGTCCTGGCCCGTGACACCGGCAAAACCGAAGAGCAGATTCAGAAAGATTCCGATCGGGATTACTTCCTCAGCGCCCAGGAGGCGAAGGAATATGGTATCGTAGATCATGTGATCGAACTGAAGGCAGATGCGGATAAAATCCGCAAAGCAGGATAAATTTTTAATGGCAAAATCGTCCAAAATGACCATGTGCTCGTTCTGCGGGAAAACGCAGAACGAGGTGAAGAAGTTGATCGCGGGCCCCGACGTTTTTATTTGTGATTCGTGCGTAAACGTTTGCAAAACGATTATTGATCGCGAAGCGCGGCCTGAGACTGAGACCTCTGAAACCCCGTTCAAGCTGATCAAGCCCACGGAGATGAAGAAAGTCCTCGACGATTTCATTATTGGTCAGGAACAGGCGAAGAAGGTGCTTTCGGTTGGCGTCTACAATCACTACAAGCGCTTGATGTTCGAGCGGGAAGGGAAGAAATCGCCCGAAATGTCCTCCGAATTTTCGGAGGTCGAAGTGGAGAAGAGCAACATCCTGTTGATGGGGCCGACCGGTTCCGGCAAGACATTGCTGGCTCGAACTTTGGCCCGTGTTTTGGATGTTCCTTTTGCCATCGCCGACGCCACCACCTTGACGGAGGCCGGTTACGTCGGGGAAGACGTCGAAAACATCGTCCTGCGCCTCTTGCAATCGGCCAACTACGACGTCAAACGGGCGGAGTGCGGGATTATTTACGTCGACGAAATCGACAAGATCGGCCGCAAAACGGAGAATGTGTCGATCACGCGGGACGTGTCGGGGGAAGGGGTGCAGCAGGCTCTTCTGAAAATCCTGGAAGGATCTGTTTGTAATGTGCCTCCGCAAGGGGGACGGAAGCACCCGAACCAGGAATACATTCAGGTCAATACCGCCAATGTTCTCTTCATTTGCGGAGGGGCGTTTGTCGGTATGGACGAGATCGTTGAGCGTCGTGCCGGGCGCAAGGTGCTCGGCTACGGAAGTCACGAGGAGCAGCAGTCGGAGGAGTTTCATACCGCCGAAGCGCTTATGCAGCAGATTGCGCCGGAAGATCTGGTTCGATTCGGCATGATTCCCGAATTCATCGGTCGTCTGCCGATCATTTCCATCCTCGACCAGCTTTCAGTCGGTGACCTGGAGAAAATCCTCCTTCACACCAAGAGCGCTTTGATCAAGCAATACAGCAAGCTCTTCGCCATTGACGGCGCGCGCCTCACCTTTACCCGCGACGCGATTCGCGCCGTGGCGGAAAAGGCGATCGAACTGAAAACCGGCGCCCGCGCCCTCCGGTCCATCATGGAGAAACTGATGTTAGAAATCATGTATGAACTTCCTCAAAAGGAGGACATTGAGGAAGTGATTATCGACCGGGCTGTCGTGGAAGGGCGCAAAAAGGCCCGCTTAAAGCGTGGCTCCGGCAAGAAGGGGAAGAGCAAAGAGGACGCTGCCTGACGGATCCGAAGGATCCAAAAAAATGGCACCTTTTTGAGAAAAGGCGTTGACGGAAGGAATAAAAGAGAAGACACTCTTCCCTTTGTTCTCGAAGGAAGTTTTCTAAATCAGAAGGGGGAGGTAAGATTTTCTCTGATTACTTTTCTTCAGTGAAAATTATTAACTGGGTAAATCCAGAAGATACATTACAAGCTTTGCTGCAGGGTGGAGCAGTCTGGTAGCTCGTCAGGCTCATAACCTGAAGGTCGCGGGTTCGAATCCCGCCCCTGCACCCAATTTAAGCCCGCTAAATCTTTGATTTAGCGGGTTTTTTGGTGTACACGCGCCAGATACATCCGAACATGGCGCAACCCATGGGGAACAGTCACGCTTGTCAGCGGCGTTATGAAAGTGGGGGAATCCTGGCGGGGTGGAAACGGATTTTTTTCTCGGTCTTCCGGTAACTGGCGGATGATAGGTTGTTTTATATTTTACACTTTAGGCACCGGCCTATCATTTTTGCCGACCTAGCATTATTTCCCCATTACAACATGAATAAAATTCCGGTCCTTTTAGCCGCCCTGGTGATTTCCGCTTCATCCCTTGCTGACGCGCAAACGGAGCGGCCTAACATTATCTTCATCTTCTCGGATGATCACGCCCTTCAGGCCATCACCGCATACGGAAACAGCCGCTACGCCGAGTACTTCGAAACACCCAACATTGACCGCCTCGCGAGGGAAGGCGCGCTCTTTGAAAATTCCTTTTGTGCCAACTCCATCTGCGGCCCGTCGCGCGCGTCCGTTCTCACCGGCAAGCACTCGGTGCATAACGGCTATATCGACAACAATAGCTCGAGCTTCGACGGATCGCAGCATACCTTCCCGAAATACCTGAGCGAATCCGGATACGAAACCGCCATGATCGGCAAGTGGCACCTCGTCAGTGAGCCGATTGGATTCGACCACTGGGAAATCCTCCCCGGGCAAGGCAATTACTGGAACCCCCGCTTCATTCAGATGGACGGCTCCATCAAACGCTTTGAAGGATACGTCACCGACCTTATCACCGACAAAACCATCGACTGGTTGGAAAACCGGGAGGATGAGGAGAAGCCCTTCGTCCTTATGAGTCAGCACAAGGCGCCCCACCGTAACTGGATGCCCGCCGAGCGCCATCTGATGATGTTCGACGGCATCGACCTGCCCGAGCCCGAATCCCTTTTCGATGATTATTCCGGCCGCAGCAAAGCGCTTAAAACTCAGGAAATGACCATCTCCGACCACTTTTTCTGGGCTTGGGACATGTTTTTCCACAAGGCTCCTCCCGAAGGCGCCGGGATGATGGACGGCCTTTCCAATCGCGAATACGAGCGCATGACAGACTTGCAGAAGCGCTCATTCGACTACGCATATGGTCCGCGCAACCAACAGTTTCTCGATGATCTCGCCGCCGGCAAACTCGATGAAGAAGCCATCACGAGTTGGAAGTATCAGCGCTACATCAAGAACTACCTCCGCACTATCCGTGCGCTCGACGAGAATGTCGGCCGTCTCCTTGATTACCTCGACGAAAACGGCCTCGCCGAAAATACCATCGTCATTTACTCTTCCGACCAAGGCTTCTTTCTCGGCGAAAAGGGGTGGTATGACAAACGTTGGATGTTTGAAGAATCCCTTGTTATGCCCTTTATCATCCGCTGGCCCGGCGTTGTGAAACCCGGCATCCGCCCGCAGGCGATGATCCAGAACATCGATTACGCTCCGACCTTTCTCGAAGTCGCCGGTCTCGAAGTGCCCGACCACATCCAGGGCCGCAGCCTCATGCCCGTCCTCGAAAACGAGGGAAGCACTCCAGAGGACTGGCGGGAGTCCATCTACTACTTCTATTCCGGCGAAGCCACTCACCGCGTCCCCGCACACGACGGCGTTCGCACCGAGCGATACAAGATCTTTTACCTCCCCCGTACCGAGGAGTGGCAGCTCTTCGATCTCGTTGAGGATCCGAATGAAATGCGCAGTGTCCACGACGATCCCGCATACGCCGAAGTGTTCGCTGAAATGAAGGCGCGCTACCAAGAAGCCCGTGTCTATTACAAAATCCCCGACGGCCTTCCGGAGTAATTTGGACTCCGAGTCCAGCTGAACCCTTTGGGCGATACGGACGGGATTTAGAGGTAGGGAGGTTGTGTGGGGGTTTTTTTGATACGTTCGGGAGATACTGAAGGGATGGGTCGTTGTTTGTTGTTGTTGGAGAACCGGCGGCTGGTGGGGGATTGCGACGGTCGGATTTGTGATGGAAAAAAGTTACGGGACTGTCGAAGCAATGAGTATCTGAAGGCGGTTTGGCCTGATGAATGATGAAGTCTGGCGCAAGAGTGAATGGACGTTCGAAAGATAAGTATTCAAAAAAACGAGTTGGATGTTAGGTCGTCTCGATCTTGAACTTCGAAAAATTAAATTGCGGTTAATGGCGAAACGGCGAAAAAATGGGATTCATCGCCACGAGCAACTTATCCGGGAGGGCCCGGCAACAAAATGTGACTTTACCTTATTTCGCATTCGGGATATTCGATAAACATCTTCTAATGGAAAAGCTTTCTTCAGGACACCAAAACAATCACCGCCGCTTCGCTCCAACGCGCTGGACCGTCGTAATCAAGGCGCGCGACCAACAGGGTCCTGACGCATGAAAGGCACTGGAGGAATTGTGTCGGGACTACTGGTACCCACTTTATGCTTATATTCGCAGGAGCGGCCGGGCTCCGGAGGACGCGCAGGACCTTGCTCAGGGTTTTTTCGAGCGCTTCCTGGAAAAGGATTACTTGAAGACGGTCGCGCCCGCGAAGGGAAAGTTTCGGAGTTTTCTTTTGATTGCATTAAAACGCTATATTTTCAACGAGGCGCGGCGCCAACGAGCACAAAAACGCGGGAACGGAACCGCGCACCTTTCGCTCGATATGGAAGACTCCGAGCGGCGATTCGCCGTCGAGCCGACTAGCAATCTCTCGCCGGAGGAACTATACGAGCGGCGCTGGGCGCTGAATTTGCTGGAACGTGTCGTCGGCCGAATACGCGCCGAATGGGAAGAGCGCGGTGCCGGTGAAGTTTTTCAGCTATTCAAACCGTGTCTCACAACGCCTCCGGATGAGGTCTCTATATCGGAGATTTCGGCGGCGGCCGGGATGTCGGCGGGCAATGCGCGGGTGACCGCTCACCGGCTGCGCAAGCGCTACCGGGACGTTTTGCGCGAGGAGATCGCTCACACGCTTAAGGCGAGCGACAATATCGAAGAGGAAATGCAGTACCTGCGGCGGATCCTTTCGCGGCCCGGCGAGTAACAGTTTCGAGTTTCTCGGTAAGTAACGTAGTAACTTTCCCATGGAACCAGAACATAACTGTCCGCGCTGTGATGCGGCGCTGAAACCGGACGCACCGGAGGGGCTCTGTCCGCAGTGTCTCGTCGAAGCCGGCTTCGATACCGATCAGGGCTCAACTGCCGGTGCGCGACGCCCTACATCGCCGCCGATCGAACTGGTGGAGCGATATTTTCCGGAAATGGAAATCCTCGGCCTGATCGGAGCCGGTGGAATGGGGGCGGTTTACAAGGCGCGTCAGAAGCAGCTCGACCGCTTGGTTGCCATTAAAGTTCTCGACCGCCTCGGCCGTGATCCGGCGTTTGTGGAACGATTCAGCCGGGAGGCGAGGGCGCTCGCCCGCCTTAATCACCCAAACATCGTTGCCGTTTTTGATTTCGGCCGACGAAGCTTGCCGCTGGAGAACCGAGCGGAGCAATCCAAGACTCCATTGGGAGGCGAGGCCCCTTCCCCGTCTGAAAGGCCAACCTCCGAGGATATTTTTTTTCTGGTGATGGAACTGGTCGATGGGACCACTTTGCGGCAATTGCTCGCCCAAGACAGGATTTCCCCGGAAGAGGCGTTGATGATCGTGCCTCCCATTTGCGAAGCCCTTCAATTCGCGCACGAGAAGGGAGTCGTTCACCGGGACATTAAGCCCGAAAATATCCTGATCGATAAGAATGGTAGGGTGAAAGTAGCCGACTTTGGGGTTGCCCAGCTGGCCTCCATTGATGACACCCCCAACCTCACTGTGGAGGGGCAGGTGGTCGGGACCGCTCATTATATGGCGCCCGAGCAGGTGGAGGGCCCCGGCGAAATTGATCATCGGGCCGATATTTACTCCCTCGGCGTCGTCTTTTATGAAATGCTTACCGGCGAACTCCCGCTGGGGCGCTTTCCCGAGCCATCGAAAAAAGTACAGATCGATGTGCGTCTCGACGAGGTTGTTCTGAAGGCGCTAGAGAAAGAGCCGGACCGGCGCTACCAGAAGGCAAGTGAGGTGAAAACCGGAGTGGAAACAGCAGGCGCCGCGGTCAACGGGCTGGTTCCGGCCACAAAACTTAAGAGACGACTCGCCGCCGTGGCGGCGACTTTGGTTCTCATCGGAAGTATGGGGCTCGTCTGGTTGTCATTTATTTACAAGGATGCCAACCGGGAAGCTGAGGAATCCGCACGCATGATGGCCGACAAACGGCATGAATCAATGCTCGTCAAACAGGCGGAGCTGAGACGCCTGGAATTCATGGCAGAAACGGGGCGTGTTTTGCCGGCAGACGTGCTCGATACACGCGCCGGTGTGGCGATGGCCCGTCTTGAATGGGCGGAAGTATCGCAGGCACCGGACGAGATTCATGATGCGGTTTTACAGCTCGTTCGGACCCGCGAGGAGCAGATCAGTCGGGCAGAGATCTTCTATCGCGCCGGCTGGATCTCGGACCAGGATCTGGAGGTCGCGGAGGAAGCCATGATCCAAGCACAACAAATTGCCGTCCGCTACGAAGTTCCGGTTGAACCGGATCTGATTCCGCACTCTCCCGCGCTGTTTGTGGGGTTCGAAGGAGATATTCCCGGGACCATCACCTACGAGTTTCGCCCGATCCGGGGAGATCGCACCCCCGTATTCAGTGTGACTTTGCCGGGAGAGGAACCGTTCCTCCCGAACGTGGAAGCCGTGCCCGATGGCGACTATCACCTTCACCTTATTGCACCGGGTTACTCCCGTCAGTTTCACCGGGTAACTGTTGAAGATGGACGTTATTCCCTTGGAGGGTTGTCCCGCGGGCCGGGCGGATACTACTCAATCGACCTCTGGAAAAAGCGTTACTTGGTCATGTCCTATTATGTGATTTATGGGGACGAACCGGATTTCGACGGGCCCGCAGTCGATTTTTACCGGGTGGCAGCCTCCCAGTCCGGGGCCCCGCCGGTCCTCCGTGGCGATTTCATCGTTTGGCAGGGAAAAAACGAAAGTCGCACCTACGGCCCCCAGCCTTACCTTTCGCGCCATCGTTTTGCCCGCAATTTCGGGCAGATCTGGCTCGGGGGAAGGGAAGAGTTCGAATCCAAGCGGACATTTGATCCCGAAAAGGAATGGAAGAGCGGCCAGATTTCAGGAGCAGCGGATCGCACCTATCTTATTCGGATGCACGGAAACTCAACGGCAGAACACGGTTTCGTGAAACTTCTGATCGAGGGGGTCCACGATGAAGCGCCGGAAGGCGTTGCCGTTTATGAGGATACTCGCCGGTGAATCTCGATAATTCCTAAGGCACCCACAAGGCGGATGACACATTTTTTCCAGATAAAACAACCCCCACGGTGAGAATATTTATGAAAGCAAAACGTTGCCTCCAAAGATTCTGCATCGCCCCGTTTGTTGGCGCGGGATTGCCAGTTTTCGGCCCACGCAAATACACCGCCTTTTTGAATAGCGTGGCGGCAACCGCCACTCACGGACTGTATAGTCTCGAAATGGGAGACAATATTCATGAATTAATTACACGCGCTGGGAACGAAGGGGAATTCACTTACGCGGTGAACGAAGGGTTTGGAAACAAGCCGGTGAACTCGTCTCGTTGGGTAATAATTTTAAGATAGAAATATCTCTCGTTGGAGAAGGTTGCGATCGCAGCCTATCCGAAATAAACCAAAACCCGAATACATCGATAAAATGCAAACTACTCAAGCTATCGCAAGTGACATAAATAAGAGTGAAAAAGGATTCGTTCCAGCTCTATTGTTATGCTTTTTTCTGGGATTCTTAGGCGTCCACCGACTCTACGTGGGAAAGGTGGGAACCGGTATTCTTATGCTCCTTACCTTAGGCGGTCTTGGAATATGGACCCTTATTGATTTTGTGATGATAGCCGTCGGTTCATTCCGCGACAAGGAGGGGCGGACGATCAAAGCCGGATCCTAAATCAGATTGGGTAGCCGGGAGCATTAACTCTCCCGGCCCCTACACCACACCGGACATACGGGTCTGTATCACGGCGGTTCCTAACCAGACGATCCGCCGAAGCGAATTCAGACTTTCGCGGTTGGTTCCGTACGTTGAGTTCGGTCCTTCACCGCTCCTGAGGCCTCCGGTCCATTGGCCCGGCTCGCTTCGTGCCCGGTCTTGTCGACCTTCGGCCTCGGAGCACTGAATCCCGGCGCGCCGTGGATTCGGCTGCTACTCATCGCACCTACCTTATCCGGATGCACGGAAACTGACCGGCAGAACGGTTTCGTGAAACTTCTGATCGAGGGCGTCCACGACGAAGCGCCGGAAGGCGTCGCCGTTTATGAGGACGCTCGCCGGTGAATCTCGACAATTCCTAAGGCACCCACAGGCGGATGACACATTTTTCAAAAAAAAACACAATGAGAATATTTATGAAAGCAAAACGTTACCTCCAAAGATTCTGTATCGCCCTGTTTGTTGGCGCGGTATTGCCAGCTCCGGCCCAGGCAAAAATCGAGATCCCTACCGTTTCAGTGGGCGACCCTGGCAATCCGAATCATACTGATCGCTGGGGATCGGTCTCCTACGAGTATCGCATAGGTGTTTACCCCGTGACGAACAGTCAGTACGCCGCCTTTCTGAACAGCGTGGCGGCAACCGACAGTCACGGGCTGTATAGCCTCGAAATGGGAGAAAGTATTCATGGAGGAATTACACGCACCGGGAACGAAGGAGAATTCACCTACGCGGTGAAAGAAGGGTTTGGAAACAAGCCTGTGAACTTCGTCTCGTTCTGGGATGCTGCGCGCTTTTCAAACTGGCTGACCAACGGACAGCCGACTGGTCCTCAGGGCATGGAGACGACAGAAAGTGGAATGTATTTCCTAGGAGGTGTAACGAATCCGAACCTTATCGCGACCGCGAGGGACGCTGAAGCGTGGAACGCGGGCGGCGTAGCCGTAGCCGATGGCGACGAGTGGGTTAAGGCGGCATACTACGATCCTACGAAAAGCGAAGCCGACGGTTACTGGAGTTACCCGACGCGCCATGACGTCCTTCCGTCGCCCTCTCTCCCGAACGCAGCGAACGCAAATAGTGCCAATTGCGATAATGCGGTGGGTACGGTTACCGACGTTGGTGCCTACGTTTTGGCCCGAAGTTATTACGGAACCTACGATCAGGGAGGAAATGTTTGGGAATGGGTGGAACATGACTTCCCGCAGCAGCGCGGGGGGTCCTTCGAAAACACCGCTTGGTCGCTCCATCCGACTCACAGTCGCGGTCCCGGTCCGACGGCCAAGGAAGCCACGACTGGATTTCGAGTCTCCAGCCTGCATACGATTCCCGTGCCCCAGAGCAGCTACGTAGAGCTTGAGCTTCAATTCTCGACAGACCTGCAAACTTGGGATAACGTGCCCATCTCATCAGCCGTCCTGACCGAAGGTGGGAAAATCAGCCTCCCTACCGATCAGACAAACGCCTTCTACCGACTGCGGATTAAAGAGTCCGAGTAACCTAAATCCCGCAGTTGAATGTTAAATCTGAACGATTTCGGCGTCACCCACCGGGAGGGGCTCTTGGCTGTATGGATTCCAACTGCGCGCAATGCTTTTCACGCCGCAGAGATCACACAGAGGCGGATCCTGCCAAAAACGACGATTGAGCTCTTTCATTGAAAGGAAAACCGGAGCAAAAAGCTGCAGCTGAGCACTTGTTTAAGGCGACACCGGAAGAACTCGGTGCCGCCGTGATAATGCGATCCACCGTAGAAGTCGCTCGTAGGCCTGCCCACCATTCGCTGCTGACGGCCATATTCCACGTGCTTGGGAGGACGAAGAATATTTTTTGCCCATAATGGCAAAATTGGTTAATTCGTTTGTTTTGGCAACTACGACCTTGGCTCTTGAGAACCGTCAGCTGAGGGCGGGGCAGGGGAGAGGCGGTGGCAAATAGGTGGAGCAGGTGAGACCGTCCTTTCCCAACTTTCACTCTGCGTGCGTGCCGGAAATTCAACAGACAACGGTCCGGCTCCTTTTGCTTTGCGACTCTAACAGTTGCCGCAGATTGTGGTTCAGATCACCTTGTTAGTGGTTTTTCAGATCGATTTCGGTGGCTTTTTTGTAGGAAGCCCAAGTCGCCGTTAGCAACGAGACCAATACTACAACGGTGCCCAACCAGACATACCCTTCCGGAAGTTGCTGGTGAAATAGGAGACCAACCATTCCGTATATGAAGATTGGTATAGAAGCCATTATAAGGGCTTTGCCGCCGTATTCATTGATCTCGTACCAATTTTTTTCAGATTTGAAAGACGTCGAAAAGCGGACGCCATAAGCATGATTCATCGGAACCTTTCGTAGGACCAATGGAATAGATAAAGAAACGACCAAAATCGCAATCGCGATTTCACTAAGGGCTATAATCTGAATGGCGTTCATTTCCTTCTTATTTTTCGCTGGCTACCTGAGTTCAGTTCCAAGATACGGTTGCTTCGGCTTCAGGATTCTTTTCGCCGCACCCGGCCATGCTTATAGACAGGCAAAGGAGCACAGCAATTCTCACGATATTTGTATTCATTTGTTGATACTTATTGGTTTTTCTTACTCTCCGGGTCTCGCTCGTTTTTCATCCACATTCAATCGATGATTAACCACCAAATGATAAGCTTTGAAAGAATTTCAGCCGTGATCAGGGCGACGACAAAACTCCACAGCGCCCGTTTCCAATTCAAACCGAACACACGGGAGTAACCGTGATACATCAGCCAAATCATCCATGCTCCAAAGGCCATTGGAGGAATGGACAATGCGGTGAGAATCAGCGCATCCCGAACAAAGGCGATATCCGGCACCGCCTGTGTGGCCGCCAGCAAATCCATGGAGAGCACTTCGACCGTATCGCGATAAGCGGGAAGAGCCATGATCGGCATCGGGACCAGGTACGGCCAACGCGCGAGCGCCTGGGCTCCGAAGTGGTCCGTTAGAGAAAACCGGTTTCCGGCCAACCACCATCCAAACGGCAGCAAGCACCCTGCCATCGCGATCCAATTGATGATGCCCTGCGCCCAAAAGGTCCAAAACGGCAGGAAGGGCCCGTAGTGAAGATCGAGCACACCGTCAGTGTGAATCCCGAATCGCCAGCCCAGGAGGGCGGTGACCAGAATTACAATCAGACCCGCTGCCAGAACGCGCCGTCCGGTGATCCGAATAAATGGCATAAACAACCACACCAGCGCGCGGCCTTTCCAGGTCGGAGGCGTCTCTGGTTGCTTGACCGCGGCTGTCGGCATCGGCGGAGGGTTCTTTAAATCCGCGACGGCACGGCTGATTTCATTGGCCCGCTGAAACCGGCGTTCGGGTTCCTTTTCCAACGCCCGCAGCACGACGTCATCGAGTCTGCCGTCGATCAGGACCTTGTGCGAGGGCGAAGGAAACCTGCCTAAGGGCAACTCGCCGGTAAGCATTTCGTAAATGACGACACCCAATGCATAGATATCGACGCGATGATCGACTTCTCCCGGTTTCTCAACCTGCTCGGGGGCCATATAATGGGCGGTTCCAACGACCTGACCTTCGCCGGTGAGCGGCTCTTTTAAAAGAGGGTCTGTGCCTCCGAGACGAGCGATTCCAAAATCGGCGACCTTCACCTTTCCCTGACGATCGACCAAAATATTCTCCGGCTTGATGTCCCGATGCACCACCCCGTTTTCATGGGCGAAGTGCAGGGCTTCGCAGATGGGCGGGACGATCGTCAAAACCGGCTCCGGTGGCAGCGTCCCTTTCCGCATCAACTCGCGAAGCGTGGAGCCATCCACGAGCTCCATAATGAAAAAGAACAGGCCCTCCCGTTCTCCGAAATCATGAATCGCGACAATGTGGGGATGATGAAGGCGTGCCAGCGTCTGCGCCTCCCGCGTGAACCGTTCGAGGAACCCGGAATCCATTTCATCGTGAGCCAAAATTTTCAAGGCCACGAAACGGTCGAGCCTGGACTGACGCGCCTTATACACGCTCCCCATGCCGCCGGAGCCAATCAAAGAGAGAATCTCCAGTTCCGGGAATTTCTTGGCCACGAAGTCGACCGACAACGGCTGGATTTTTCCAGGCCGTCCGGTTCCCGGCGAAGAAGTTCCAAAATTGTGCTTCACCACGCAGGCCGGGCAAAGCCCTTCGGGAGCCTCCAAAGCCACCTCTCTTCCGCATTCCGGGCAAGTTCTTGTTTCACGTTTCACGGTTTCCTTACTCCTTACATTCCGGTGACTGGCGAAACGTTACAGGGAATTTATCAGCGGTGCAGATATGTCCCATTTAGCGGGAGAGAATGGCCAGAATTTCGCGACATTCTTTCTCAGCGTGGTGGGGCGGCACCGTCTGCAAGACCTCCTCGTAAAAGCATTTTCGAAACCTTTGCCGCAGCCGATGCGCGGCCACCCGGGCAGCGCCCTCCGAAAGGCCGATCGCGGCGCCTGCATCGGCGTAGGATTTCCCATCTGAAGCCGTGCCCAGATTGCCCTTGAGCGCTTCAAAAACATCGATCTTTCCGTTGCGATCATAGATCCGGCGAAGGCGAGCTAAAGCGCGGTCCAGCAAGGCCAGTGCCCAACGGCGGTCAAACAGCACCTCGGGCGATTCGTCGTCAATCGGCTCGACGTCATAACGCCGCTCAGCCTCCTGCGAATCGATCGGAACGAAATCCATTCCGCCTCCGCGCTTGATCGTCTGTCCTTTCCTCCATTCCTTCGCCAAAAAACGCTTCATGGCAACCAGCAAAAAAC
>LFIK01002043.1_pt1 | contig 16214 bp, 14 predicted proteins | sample 643401 | NCBI WGS metagenome assembly LFIK01 (sample SAMN03777447, study PRJNA286221) | soda lake metagenome | biome: soda lake; feature: Kulunda steppe; material: water; isolation source: sample T5-Br brine of Lake Tanatar-5 | place: Russia: Kulunda steppe | collected 2010-07
CCGTGTCGGCAAGATTGTCTGCATCGGACTCAACTACACCGATCATGCCGCCGAGACCGGTGCCCGCCCGCCTGCCGAGCCGATTCTGTTCATGAAGGCGACCAGCGCGATCATCGGCCCGAACGACGCGGTGGTGCTGCCACGCGGGTCGGAGCAGACCGACTGGGAAGTGGAACTCGGCGTTGTCATCGGCACGCGCGCCGCCGATATCGAGCAGGAGGACGCCCTGCGGCATGTCGCCGGATATTGCGTGGTCAACGACATCTCCGAGCGCGCATTCCAGAAGGAGCGCGGCGGTCAGTGGACCAAGGGCAAGTCTGCCGACACCTTTGCGCCGCTCGGCCCGTGGCTGGTCACGCGCGACGCGGTGCCCGACCCGAACGCGCTCGGTCTGTGGCTTGACGTCGATGGTGTCAGACAGCAACAGGGCAACACCGCCAACATGATCTTTCGCGTCCCGTTCCTGATCAGCTACGTCAGCCGATTCATGAGCCTGCAACCGGGTGATGTGATCGCCACCGGCACGCCGGCCGGTGTCGGGCTGGGTCGATCGCCGGCGGTGTTTCTCCGCGCGGGCAACGTCATGCGGCTTGGTGTCGATGGTCTGGGCGAGCAATGCCAGACGGTGCACGCCGGTCAATCGGCTCAGGCCGTCACTTGATCGGCGGTGTCGATGGTGGACACTCGCGTCTCGGCGATCGGCAGCAACAGCTCGAAGCGTGCACCGCCCTCGGGTGAGCTGCCGACGCGCAGACCGGCATCGGACTTGCGGACGAACTGTCCGACCATGAACAGTCCGAGGCCATGACCACTGTTGTTGCCGATCGCCTGGCGGGTACTGGTTCGCGGTTCGAACAACCGCTCGCGGACCGCTTTTGGAATACCGTGGCCGGTGTCCTCGATGCTGACGACCAGGCAGCTGCGGCCCGGCAGGACGCCGAGATTGAGTTGCGGTGAGTCGAGCCAGCGCTTGACGGCAACATGCAGGCGGATTTCGCCATTCCCGCTGATCGCCTGATCGGCATTGAGGATCATGTTCATCAGGCTCAGCTCCAGCGCCGGCTCGCAGGTCCAGGCGTGGGGTACTGTCCCGGTGTCTTCGCGCACCAGTCGCACATCCGGCGAGACCGTTTCGCGCATGCGCGACTGCAGCCGTGCCAGCAGCGCATCGACATCGACCGGCGTGCTGCGCAACGGATCGCTGACGCTCAGCATCAACGACCCCCTGGCGAGCGTTGCCCCCTGCTCGATGATCTGCCGCGACATCGCAATCTTCGCCTGGCGTTGCTCGGACGTGTACTCCCCCTCAGGCGCATCGAGCGCATGCAGTTCAAGCGCCAGGACGGTCAGCAGATTGTTGACGTCATGCACCACGCCGCGGGCAAACGTCTCGCCGAAGCGGCGTTCTTCAGCCAGCGCTCTGGCGCGCGCCTCCTGCTCACGTAGCCCGCGTGACGACATCACCGCCACACCGATCGCGGTCAGCAGCGCGACGAACGACAACAACAGGCTGCCGAGCCAGATGGTCAGTGTCGAATCGATCAGGACATCCGACAATCGCGGCATCGAATCAATGATGCTGGCCATGATCAACCGCACCAGTGCCGATAGCCAGAGCAGCGTCAGCATGCTGGCAAGCAGACCACCATACGGCAGGTTACGGTCTCGCCAGACCCAGGCAACCAGCGGCCACAGCACCATCAGCAGCAATCCGAGGTGGGTGACGAGATACCGCGCCAGTTCATGTGCTTCGACGACCAGCGTTGACAAACCAGCGCCGAGCATCACGATCCCCACGACCGAATACGCCCGGAGCAGCGCGCGGTGGCGGAAAACGCCGAGCATCGCGAGCGAGAACAGGTTGTGCCCGACAATCGCTGCTGCGCCGGTGATCGTGAACAACGGGATCAGATGGTCAGCGAGTGATGGCAGCAACCAGATCAGCAGCGGACGCTCGTAGGCGAGTTCGAACACCGTGCTGAACAGGATGAACGCGGCGGCGATCGCGAAACTCCATTTCATCTGCAGCAGCAACACCATGGCAATCACGATGGCAGTCACGAGCAGCGCGGTCTCCCAGACCAGCGCGTGTTGCAGTTGCCGATGCGTGGCGTCGGGCGCCCAGAGTGCAACGTCGAGTTCGGGGATCGAGCGATCGTTGACCCGGACCATCAGCAACACATCGCTGCCCGGTGGCAGTGTCAGCGTCATACCAGGGCGGGCGCCGAGATCGATGTCAAGCTGGCCGGAGTCGCGGACAGCAGCCAGGCCGACCGGGGTGTCGATCAACAGACGGCCACTGGCGGTGTCGAACAGGCTGATATCGACCTGATGCAAGCGCCAACGCGCGATGCGCACGGTACGGACGATTTCGGTGTCGGAGGTGTTCTGCAATCGCCCGGCCAGCCAGATCGTTGCTGGCGTGAACGCTGAGGCGATCACCGCCTCGCCGACCGGTGACCATGCCGTATCGTGGCGCAGGGCGTCGGCAGTGGCAGCATCATCATGCGCTCGGCGTTGATAGAGCAGTTGCGGCATGATCGAGACAGTCTGCTGGTCGAGCGATGCGACATCGATGACTGGCCAGGCGTTGCTCGACAGGCCGGCGTTCACAGCCGATGGCACAGCATTGTCGTTGTCAGCCTGCGCGGGGCTGCTCAGGAGCAGGATCAGCAACACCACCAGCATCATACGCTGGACAGCGTGCGGAATCTCGAAACTGTAGATGGTGTTGCTCACGCAGTGATTGACCGTCGTGATCGCTAAGATTCTATAAGAATGCACAAGTCTAAACAGCCTGTCAGTATCAGACTGCATCAAGGTCCGAACATTTTGCGCCAATTGCCCCCATCATCCAGCAACAGGATGGATTTCAGCACCGGTAACAACCAATAACGATCTGAAAAACAGGAGAGCAAACAGAGCGGAGTGGTCAGCAGCAGAGCGCCGTCGGTCGCAACGTCCATGTCGCGACCGGCAGTCGAGTGCGCAATCAGCGGGGTTCGCTCATCAGCCCCTTGATGAGCGCATAACAGGCGAGCAGCAGCACGATCGTGAACGGCAGGCCGGTCGAGACCGACGCTGCCTGCAGCGCGACCAGCCCGCCGCCGATCAGCAGCGTTGCGGCAACCAGGCCTTCGAAAATGACCCAGAACACGCGCTGGCTTACCGGCGCGTTGATCTTGCCACCGGCGGTGATCGTGTCGATGACCAGACTGCCCGAATCGGACGAGGTCACGAAGAACACGATGACCAGCACGATCGCCACCACCGACGTCACCGCTGCCAGCGGCAGCTCGGAGAGCATGCCGAACAATGACAGTTCGGGGACGTACGCGGCAACGACATAGTCATAGACCGCGCTGTCGGTCAGCTGATTGATCAACTGATCGATGGCAGAGCCACCCATGACGGTCATCCACAACGCCGAGACCAGCGTCGGAATCAACAGCACACAGGTAATGAACTCGCGTACCGTCCGCCCGCGGCTGACGCGGGCAATGAACATCCCGACAAACGGTGACCAGCTGATCCACCACGCCCAGTAGAACGCCGTCCAGCCCTGACGATAGCCATCGTCTTCGCGGCCGACCGGGTTCGACAGCGCCAGGATGTCGGTCGCGTATGCGCCCAGATTGCCGACGAACTGGCTCAGCAGCACAACGGTTGGACCCACCACCAGGATGAAGCCGAGCAAGAGGATGGCAAGAATCATGTTCAGCTCGGACAAGCGCTTGACGCCGCCATCAAGCCCGCGCAACACCGAAATCAGCGCCAGCGCGGTAATCCCGACGATCAGCAACACGGCGAAGGTGACGTTGTCGCCGACGCCCTCGATGCCGAAGACATAGCCGATGCCGGCGGCCGCCTGCTGGGCGCCGAAGCCGAGCGACGTCGCCAGTCCGAACAAGGTGGCAAACACCGCCAGCGTGTCGATGACGTGACCAGGCCAGCCCCAGATCCGCTCACCGAAGATCGGGTAGAAGATCGAACGGACCGTCAAGGGCAAGCCCTTGTTGTACGCAAACAGCGCCAACGACAACGCAACCACCGCATAGATTGCCCAGGGGTGCAGACCCCAGTGATAGATGGTCGCCGCCATCGCCGTGGCACGGGCCGCCTCGACGGTCGCCGGATCGACCAGCGCCCCGTCGACGATGCCGATGTCACGGCCAAGCGGTTGATCACCCCACGGTGTTGCAAAGTAGTACGCCGGCTCGAGCACGCCGAAGAACATCAGACCGATGCCCATGCCGGCTGCAAACAGCATGGCAAACCAGCCGAGGTAGCTGTAGTCGGGGGTGGCGTCAGCGCCGCCGATGCGGACCTTGCCGAGCGGCGAAATCAGCAGGCCAAGGCAGACCAGCACGAAGATGTTGCCAGCGGACAGGAACAGCCAGTCGAAGTTCGCAGTCAGAAAGCCGCGCATCGTGCCGAACGCCGGCCCGACCACGTCTTGAAATGCCAGCGTGATGATGACGAATGCCACCACTACCAGCCCCGAGACAACGAACACCGGGTTGTGAATGTCGAGCCCGAACGGGCCGAGTTTCGGGGTGATGTTGTCCTGGCCGATTTCATAATCGGTCTCGATGATATCGGATGCGCCTTCCGGTTCGGGCAGTGATTCGTCGGTTGATTCCGACGGTTTATTGTCGTCGAGTTCAGACATGCTTACCTCCAGAGCAGGTATGCGGATAGCAGGATGCAGTCAGCGGGTCGCTGGTGACAGAAGCGCTGGCGCAGAGCGGTTCAGCGGACCAGAAAGACCGAGGCGGTAGAACGCATCGCGATGGTGTCGCCGTGGCCGGCCCAGATATAGTCGATCACATTGGGCAGGTGCGTCTGCATGATCACCAGATCGCCACCAAGCTCATTGATTGCCTCCAGCAGCGTTGCGTCGGTATCGATCGCCGGATCGTGGCTGATGCAGGCTTTGGCAGAGGTAGTCAGGCCATGTGCGGCGGCCTGTTCCTCGGCGAAGCGAGACAGGCGCGTCGAATACTCCTGCGGTGTATGGGCAATCGCGCTGGGCGCGGTTCCGCAGACACCGACAAAGCAGATGTCTGCCTGATAGTGCTGTGCAAGGTCGATAGCCGTCTGTAATGCCTTGCTTAAATGGTCGATATGCGCGAGATCAACCGGAAAGATCACTTTCCGATACATGATGCCTCCTGGTCAGATTCGGATGAATGATGAACAGTCGTGCCGTTGCAGGCTAACACAAAGCAGTCAGTGACTTGCAAGTGTCATAAATGCACAATACCGCATTACGGGGTTGTGTCGTGACCGATTGGGCGCAGAAGCCATGACGCTGAAGCCGGCCTCGCATTGTTCGATGCCCGGCTCCTTCAGCCCGTCAATACACTGATCAACAATCCGCCACCGGCAAGCACGATCACCACGGCCCATGCCGGCAGTTTCCAGACTGTGAGCAGCAGAAAGCCGGTCAGCGCCAGTGCAAACTCGGGCGGGCCGAGAATCGCGCTGGTCCAGACCGGATCGTAGAGCGCGGCGCCGAGAATGCCGACCACTGCAGCGTTGGCGCCGCGCATCAACGCTTGTGCACCGCGCCAGCCGCGAAACCGTTGCCAGTGCGGCAAAACAGCGACCAGCAACAGCAGCCCGGGCAGAAAGATCAGTGCCAGCGCCAGTGCGGCGCCCAGCACACCACCGAGCGGTGTCATCACCGCTCCGAGATAGGCGGCGAAGGTGAACAACGGCCCCGGTACCGCCTGTGCCGCCCCATAGCCGCTCAGAAACACGTCGGCGTCAACCCAGCCCGACTGCACGACCTCGGCGTCGAGCAGCGGCAGGACCACATGCCCACCGCCGAACACCAGCGCGCCGGCGCGATAGAAGGCATCGGCCACCTGCAGCGCCGGCAGCGGGCTGATCCACGCGAGCAGCGGCAATCCCAGCAACAGGCCGACAAACAGCGCACCGGCCACGATTCCGGCTCTTTGCGAGACCAGCGTCGGCAGCGCCTGCGTGTCGCTGGCGACCGCGTCGCGACAGAGCAGCAGCCCGGCCAGCGCACCGACGACGATTGCCAGCACCTGACCCGACGGCCCGCTGATCACCACCACCGTCAGCACGGCAAGCAGCGCAATCCCGGCGCGTTGCGAATCGGGGCAGAGTTGTCGCGCCATTCCCCAGACTGCATGCGCAACAACCGCGACCGCCGTTACCTTCAGGCCATGGATGCTGCCCTGACCGATCGGCCCGTCGACGACTGCAGCGCCGAGCGCGAACAGCAGCAGCACGATCGCCGAGGGCAGCGTGAACGCCGTCCATGCTGCCGCGGCGCCCAGCGGCCCGCCACGCAAGAGTCCGAGCGCAAAGCCCACCTGACTGCTCGCCGGCCCGGGGAGAAACTGACACAAGGCAACCAGATCGGCGTAGGCCTGCTCGGTCAGCCAGCGACGCCGCTCGACGAACTCGCTGCGAAAATAGCCAAGATGCGCGACCGGACCGCCGAACGACGTCAGCCCCAGCCACAGAAACGCGGCAAAGACCTCACGCCATCCGCCGCTTGGGCGGGGATGGTCGATGAACGTGTCTGGTGGTTTCATGGGAATCGCTTGCAGTTTGACGGCTCACACTGAAGACCGACGCTATCATGAACCAGCAGGGGCTTGCTTGCCAGTCAGCCCTGCAGGCGCGATACTCTCGCGACACGGATCAACAGGCAGACCCCGGCGTATGGCAATCAGCGAACATCGTCGTCAGAAGACACTGGCGAAAAAGAAGTCATTCGCCCGGTAACGTCTCGCACCCTCGCGACAGCGTGCACGATGGCAGACGATGGCTTCCGTGTTTTGAGTCGCGACGTGACAGACGTCGACCTGATCCAGTCCCCACTTCTACCGATGATGACCAGCTGCGTTGCCCATGACCAGGAAAAACAAGCGGACCGCCAATACTGTCTCTGCACGCCGACCAATCGCCGACCGGCTCATCAGGAAGCTGCGCGGTTACGTCGAAGCGAAAGTCGTCGACCTCAGTGCTGTCAGAGAAGGCAACAAGACCGCCGAGGCCCTGCAGAACACCGTCGCGAGTGGTGAGGAACTGGCTGACTACCATCCCGCGCATGCGGCGTACGTGTACGCACAGAATCAGGCCTCGGTGCTCGTCGAACAGCTCGTGATGCTGCCCGGGATGGAACGTTTTGTGCGGATCATCGACAACGCCCAGGAACAGTACATGCCGAACGGCCCACCGATGAGCCCGCTCACCCCCTCGTTCTTCACCAACTGGTCGATGTTCGACGTCTCTATCGGGCTCGGCCGCGAGACCCTCGGAACGACCGCCATGGCGGTCGGAAAGGCGTTTGGCATGCACCACGATCAGCTGCGCATGATTGGCCTCATGCAGGATTCTCGGATGGCGGTGTACGTGCACGAGGGTTTCGACGACGACAAGATTCTCCTGCGCGAGCTGGTGGCCGACCGGCGCTGCAAAGCGATCTGTCCAACGGGTTATCGGGGGCGATCAGGAGAGCTCTGGTACGCGCGTGTGCTCCCGCCACCGTTCACTGAGATGGACGTCCATGTCGTCTTCACGACTCCCTACGTGCTGGTCATCCCGGATGTGCGCGGCTGGCAGGCGTACTTTGATCGCACGTTGCCGCAACAGACGCCCGAGAAGCGCCTTGCCGCTTACGAAAAGCACATGAAATGGGGCCCCGCACGAGACTACTGGACCGAGTTTGTGATCGAAGCGTACGTCAATCACAGCCACGATGTGATCTTTCTCAGCGGTTTGCCGGATGTTCCCGAAAGCCGCCCACACTCAAGGGTAAACCGTTGATAGGCAGATCAACGTCGCGGTGGCTGGTGTCCGGGCTATCGGATCCATTGGCTGCATGCCTGCGTTTGATGATCTGGTCGTGACCGGCTGTGGTGGGGGAAAGCACTTCGACGATCCAGTCCGGAGCCCCGCGGCATCCGGCGTCGTCGAGTTTTCCCGCATCGCTGATCACGCATGGACGACCCGCCCTGCGCACCGTGGCACGACCGAGCATCTGGTCTGTCAACGCAGGTAACTCCGCATACTCGGACTCCTGAATTACATGGGCGTCAACCCGTTCCAGGTCAGAGCCCAAGGTGAGGTCCGATCCGCCTTTTTTCCCGGTCATTGGCGTACCCGAAACGAAAAAGGCCACCTTTGACGGTGGCCTCAGCGTGTGTTTTTTGGCTCCCCGGGACGGGCTCGAACCGCCGACCCAGTGATTAACAGTCACTTGCTCTACCAACTGAGCTACCGGGGAACAGGCCGCCATTGTACCTGCTCTGCCCGTGGCGTCAACTGTCGGAGATGGCTGTCGTGATCAGCCGTTGCGTCAACCAGCTGTCGCGGTCGCGCAGCGTGTCGATGATCGAGAAATGGTGCAGTCCCGGCAACCGGTGGATCTGTCTGGCGCCGTCGCCGAGGTGGCGGCCGTACGCCGCGGTCTGCTCCCACCACACGTCGGGCTCGTCGCCACCGACCACCACATCGGCGATCAGCCCGGCGGGAGCTGGATGGTGCAGCGGGCTGCAGGCAAGCGCCGACTCGGCGTCGAGCCGCAGCAGTGCGTTGACGCTGACCGCGAGCAGCGGCGTCAACGCGTAGATCCCGCTGATCAGCAGCGCCTGCGCGAGTGGCTGCGGGCCTTGCAGCAGTGCAGGGTCGCGGCAGGCCGCCATGGCGATCAGTTGCGCACCTGCCGAGTGGCCCGAGGCGGTGAGCCGGCCCGGGTGCGGACAGCCGGTGACCGGCTGCAGCCCGCCGCCGCGGATCCAGCGCAGCAGCGCACTGGTCTGATCGACAATGGTGCTGACCGTCACCGCCGGGCAGAGATCGTAGTTGGCGACGACCACGGTGATGCCGGCCGGGACCAGATGATCGGCGACAAAGCTGTAATCACGCTTGTCGCGGCTGCGCCAGAAGCCGCCGTGCAAAAACACATGCACCGGGCCGGGCGTAGCACGCGTGGCCCCTGCTGTGGCGGCGGCAAACACGTCGACCGTCATCAGCGGGCCATCGCCGTAGCGCAGCTCGACCGGCATGCCGAGCCGGGCGCGCGTTGCCGCACTCGCCGCGTCACCGCATGCAAACCAGGCTTCCGGATCGGCGACGCTGATCCGCGGATTCCAGAGCGCTTCCTGCGCTGCCACGTCGCTCATGCGGCGAGCGCGCGGGCGATGCGCGTCAGCGCCGCGTCGAGCGTTTCCTGCGCGCAGGCGAATGACAGCCGCAGATGCCCTGGCATGCCGAACGCGCTACCCGGCACCACTGCGACCTGTGCGGTGTCGAGCAGCCACTCGGCGAGCCGGGTGTCGTCGCCGCAGCCGAGTTGCGCGATCGCGCCTCGGCAGTCGGGGAAACTGTAGAACGTGCCTTCGCCGGGCACCGCCTGCACACCGGGCAGTGCGTTCAGCGCCGGGATCAGCCGGTCGTGGCGTGCGCGGTACGCGGCGACCATGGTGGCAACGCAGCGCTGATCGCCGGTCAGCGCGGCAACTGCCGCGGCCTGCGAGACCGAACACGGATTCGACGTGCTCTGCGACTGGATGGTTCGCATGGCGCTGATCAGCCAGGCGGGGCCGGCTGCATAGCCGATCCGCCAGCCGGTCATCGCATACGCCTTCGACACGCCGTTGACGATCAGCGTCCGTGCGGCCAGATCGGGGCAGACGGCGGCGAGCGTGGCGAACGGCGTTTCGTCCCAGCGGATATGCTCGTAGATGTCGTCGCTGATGACGATGATCTGCGGGTGCTCGCGCAGCACGGCACCGAGTGCTGCGAGTTCGGCAGCGCTGTAGACCGCCCCCGACGGATTGCACGGGCTGTTGAAGAGCAGGGCGCGGGTGCGCGGCGTGATCGCCGCGGCGAGCGCCGCCGGCGTGAGCTTGAGCGCAGCAATGCCGTCAGCGCCATCGGCCGGCGGCTGGATCACCACCGGTTCGGCGTCGGCGAGCCGCACCATCTCCGGATACGACACCCAGTACGGCGCCGGCACCAGCACCTCGTCACCCGGGTCGAGCAGCGCCTGCAGCGCGTTGAAGATGCTGTGCTTGGCGCCGGACGACACAAGGATCTGCCGTGGTTCGACGTGCACCGCGTTCTCGTTCGCCAACTTCGCTATAATGGCGCGCTTCAGCGCGTCGCTGCCATCGACCGCGGTATAACGCGTTTCGCCGGCGGCAATTGCCGCCACCGCGGCGTCGCGGATCGCCGCTGGCGTGTCGAAATCGGGCTCGCCCGCGCTCAGGCTGATCACCGGCTCGCCGGCTGCGCGCAGCGCCTTGGCACGATCACTGATCACGATGGTGGGCGAGGGGCGAACGCGCTGAACGCGCGCCGCCGTGCGCTGGTCTGACATCGGTGTTCTCCACATCCAGGCTTGCTGTCAAGAGTCTATCGCGTTCGTCCTGTCCCTTGTCCAGAGTGTTGCAATGAGCAAACGATTCGAGATGGTCTCCGAGTTTTCCGCCGCCGGTGACCAGCCGGCAGCGATTGCCGGGCTGGTGTCCGGGCTGAACGCCGATGAGCGCGCGCAGACGCTGCTCGGCGTCACCGGGTCGGGCAAGACGTTCACCATCGCCAACATCATCGCCGAGGTGCAGCGCCCGGCGATCGTGCTCGCGCCGAACAAGACGCTCGCTGCGCAGCTCTACGGCGAGATGCGGGCGTTCTTCCCGCACAACGCGGTCGAATACTTCGTGTCGTACTACGACTACTACCAGCCGGAAGCCTACGTGCCGGCGTCGGATACCTTCATCGAGAAGGACGCCTCGATCAACGATCACATTGAACAGATGCGGTTGTCGGCGACGCGCGCGATCGTCGAGCGCCGCGATACCGTTATTGTCGCGTCGGTGTCGTCGATCTATGGTCTCGGTGATCCGCGGTCGTATCTGTCGATGGTGCTGCATCTGGTGCGCGGCGATGTGGTCGATCAACGGCATATCCTGCGGCGACTTGCCGAGCTGCAATACACGCGCAACGATATCGACTTCAAGCGCGGCACGTATCGCGTGCGCGGCGAGATCATCGACGTCTTCCCCGCCGACTCCGACGAGCAGGCAATGCGGATCGAGCTGTTCGACGACGAGATCGAACGGTTGACCAGCTTCGACCCATTGACCGGCGAGGTGCTGCGCGAACTCCCGCGCATGACCGTCTACCCGAAAACGCACTACGTCACGCCGCGCGAGAAGATCCTTGGGGCCATCGATGCGATCCGGGTTGAGCTCGGCGAGCGGCTGGCCGAACTGCAGGCCGCCGGCAAGTTGCTCGAAGCGCAACGGCTCGAACAACGCACCCGCTTCGACCTCGAAATGATGCGCGAACTCGGTTATTGCAGCGGCATCGAGAACTACTCGCGGTATCTGTCGGGGCGCGCGCCGGGCGATCCACCACCGACGCTGTTCGACTACCTGCCCGACGATTGCCTGCTGTTCATCGACGAGTCGCACGTCACCGTGCCGCAGATTGGTGGTATGTACCGCGGCGACCGTGCGCGCAAGGAAACGCTGGTCGAGTATGGCTTCCGGCTGCCGTCAGCGCTCGACAACCGGCCGCTGCGTTTCGAGGAGTGGGAGGCGATCGCGCCGCAGATGGTGTTTGTCTCGGCGACTCCCGGTCCGTACGAGGCCGAGCATGCGCTGCGGCTGGTCGAGCAGGTGGTCCGGCCGACCGGTCTTGTCGACCCCGAGGTCGAGATCCGCCCGGTGGCAACGCAGGTCGATGACCTGCTCTCCGAGATCAACCTGCGCGTCCCGCTGAACGAGCGCGTCCTGGTCACCACACTGACCAAGCGCATGGCCGAGGATCTGACCGACTACCTGGCCGGCAACGGCTGCCGGGTGCGCTATCTGCACTCGGATATCGACACCGTCGAACGGATGGAAATCCTGCGCGATCTGCGGCTGGGTGAGTTCGATGTACTGGTCGGCATCAACCTGCTGCGCGAGGGGCTGGATCTGCCCGAGGTGTCGCTGATCGCAATCCTCGATGCTGACAAGGAAGGGTTTTTGCGCTCCGATCGGTCACTGATCCAGACCATCGGCCGCGCCGCGCGGAATCTGAACGGCCGCGCCATCCTCTACGCCGATACCATCACCGGCTCGATGCGCCGCGCGATCGACGAAACCGAGCGCCGCCGCGCCAAGCAGCTTGCGTTCAACGCCGAGCACGGCATCACGCCAAAGGGGATACAAAAGGCGATTGCCGACGTCATGCAGCGCGATGGCAGCACGGCACCGCGCCGGCGTGGTGCGGCCGCAACCGCTGCCGATGCTGCCGCCGAGGCCGACGCGCAGCTGGCACCAGCGCAGCGTCTGCAGCGCATCGCCGAGCTCGAGCAGCGCATGATCGAACACGCCCGCAACCTCGAGTTCGAGGAGGCGGGCGCGGTGCGCGACCGGATTCGCGCGCTCAAGCTTGCCGGATGATGTTCTGCATCAGCGTCTGATCGATCAGCTCGTCCGGGTCCTTGAACACCGTCGCGCTGCCGACGATCAACGGGTCAACCGAGCCGAGCCGGCCGACGTCCTTGTTGCGGTACTGCAGGTTGTGCAGCACATAGCGCAGGCAGTTGAGCCGTGCGCGTTTCTTGCAGTCCGACTTGATCACCGTCCACGGCGCTTCCGGCGTGTCGGTGTAGAAGAACATGGCCTCCTTGGCGCGGGTATAGTCGTCCCACTTGTCGAGCGAGGCCATGTCGACCGGGCTCAGCTTCCACTGCTTCAACGGATGGACTTCGCGCGCCTTGAAGCGCCGATACTGCTCGTCGCGGCTGACCGAAAACCAGAACTTCATCAAGTGAATGCCCGAGCGAACCAGGTTCCGTTCGAATTCCGGCACCTGGCGGATGAACTCGTGGTATTCGTCGTCGTCGCAAAAGCCCATGACCCGTTCGACGCCGGCACGGTTGTACCATGAGCGGTCGAACAGCACGATCTCGCCCGACGTCGGCAGATGCTCGATGTAGCGTTGGAAATACCACTGGCCGCGTTCGATATCGGTCGGTTTTTCCAGCGCCACCACCCGCGAACCACGTGGGTTGAGGTGCTCCATGAAGCGCTTGATGGTGCCGCCCTTGCCGGCGGCGTCGCGGCCTTCGAACAGCAGCACCACCTTGCTGCCGGTCTCCTTGACCCAGCGCTGCAGCTTCAGCAGCTCGACCTGCAGATCGTATTTCTGCTTCTCGTACGACTTCCGTCGCAGCCGATTGGCGTAGGGATAGCCGCCATCGCGCCAGTTCGCCTGCAACTCGTCCTCGGGCGAGTCGGCCTGCAGACGCGCGACCGCCTCTTCGCGCATCAGCGCGGCGCGCAGCACCGACAGATCATCCGGCGAGGCGCTGTCGATCACGGCGGCGAGCCCGTCGGCCAGATCCTTCATCTTGCGTTTGGTGACGCGTGCAGCCATCTTGTCGTTCTTGTCGCCGCGCTGCTTGCGCGTTGACTGAATCTTCTGGGCGATATCGCGCAGCGCCGTCTCGAGCGCCGCCTGCGCACCGGCAACCGACTCGGTCGATTCATAATCCTTCAGCCCCTCGGGTGACAGATCCGGCGGCACATCGCCGAGACTTTTCGGCGCGGACTCAGCGCTGCGCTGCTTGCCGGTCGTGGCCTTGCTGGCGCCGTTCGATCGTCCGCTGCTGGTGTTGTCCGTCATCGTCATGAATCCCCCAAGGACTGCTGGTCGTGTTGATATCCACGTCTCAGTATCCGGAAATGCCGTGCAGCACGGCTTGACCCCGGTCAATTAAACCGCAGAGCCAGAGGCCTAATGCCAGCGCACCTGCCGCAGCCGGATGCCGGCGGCATCGATCCGCCCGACGACCACGAGATGATGCCGCATCACCGGCGTTCCGCCTTCCTCGTCAACGACCGTCCGGCACCGGACGTGCAGCGTCATCTCGGCAACCGTCACCTCGCGTTCCGCTTCACACGCACCGTTCGTTGCACGCTGCAGTGCCAGAGCGTGTTCAGCGTCGAGCGCATCGTACAGATCGCTGCTGCCGTGCCACCACGTCAGGCCCTGCGGCAGTGCCAGCATGGGCTGCACCAGCTGCTGAACGGTGAGTGCCAGGATCAGCATCATCAACAACGCCGGCAGCAGCGCAAAACCGCTATCCCTGCAGTCGCGACGGTGCATCAAGGCCCCCGCACGGCAATCTGCAGAAACAGCGGCACTGCCAGTGTGTCGTGCTGCAACTGCAGGACCAGGCCAACCAACCGGGCGTTCTGCGCCTCGAAGGCGTCGAGCAGCAGTTCGCACTGTGACAGATGCCGGCTCAGTAGGATGGTCTCCGCCGTGGCCGCTGTCGCCGGTATCGGCGTTGCCGGGCTGGTCAGCGCGAGCAGCCCGGCGTCGGGTCGGCAGGTCAGCCGCTCGCGTTGGTGATACAACCAGACCGTCCGGCGCTGCAGCGCCCAGTGTGCGGTATCGGGCAGGCCGGAGTAGCCGAGCTGCCCGGCGTCGAGCGCGGTCACCGTCGCCGATGCCTGGCGTGGGTCGGCTGCGGCATCGAAGAACACGCACAACCCGCCGTCCGCGCAGTCGGTCGAATCACCACCGATGCCTGCCTGCAACGCGGCGAGTGCGTCAGGCGGTTGGCGCAGCTCGCCGAGCAGATCGAATCCGCCGGTGCTCGCCGTCGCATCGAACACCTGCCCGCTGCCGTCAGCGCGGGGCAGGCGGCGCCACTCGCCGACGCCTTCGTGCACCAACCAGGTCAGGTTGTACGCGTCCTCGCGCTCGAGGCTTGCCGGAATGGCCTGTGCAATGCGCGGGCGCAACGTCTGGATGATCAGCGCGGCTTCAGATTGCAAGGTATCGCGCGCCTCGACGTGCGCCTGCGTCGACTGCAGGAGACCGCTCAGCGCCAGCATTGCGCTGGCAACCGCCGCCAGCAGCGCCAGCGTCAGAACCAGCTCGAGCAGCACAAACCCGCTGCAGCGTTGAACACGCCTAGTCGCGTGTGACATGGCCGCTCCGTGCGTCGATCAGCAGCACATGGCGTGGGCCGAATACCACTGGTGCCGCGTCCGGGCTGCTGCCATCGGTGTCGAAGCGCACTGTCGTGGTGGGTGTGGTGCGCGCAGGTCCGGCCGATGGCCAGCTGCGTGCCAGTCCGGCGATCGGCGTTCCCACCGCCGGGCAGTGCGCCGGCGCTTCGCCGCCAGGCGTCTCGGCATCCTGTGCGGCGCTGTTCACCGTCAGACCGGCGCTGGTCAGTGTCACCATTACCGGGCACTGGCTGGCGATGGCGGCCTGACGCGCCAGTCCGAGCACCTGCAGCGCGGTTTCGCGTTCAGCCGCGTCGGACCCCGGTGGCACCAGCCGCGGCAACGCAACGACGCCAAGCAGGCCGAGAATCGCCAGTGTCAACAAGAGTTCAAGCAGCAGGAATCCACGCATGTGTCAGTGTCCGTTGCGCAGTACGGTGGTGCGTTCGCGCACGAGCCCGGTCTGCGGGTGGCTGACGCGCACCGTGATGCGCGTGGTCGCCGCGAGCGCGCCCGGCGCCAACGTGACCTGCACACGAAAGGCGTCGAGTGCCGTAATCGGCGTGCGGTTGTGACGGTGCGGTGGCTCGTCGAGACCGTGAAAGCAGGCAAGACTGTTGAACGCGCCGGTTTCATGGTTGCAGGGTGTCGACGCCGGCGCCTGCACCGCCATCGCCGCCAGATACGCGCCGGCAATGCCATCGGCCTGCAGCAACAGCGTCGCCTGCGCGCCACGGCTGATCAGCGTCCCCGCCAGCGTCCCGAGTACCAGCGCGGCGGCGCCGAGCAGCAGCGTGGCAAGCAGGGCGTCGGCCAGACCGAACCCCTGCATGCGTCTGCTGCCCGATCGCCACCGGGCTGTCTGCCGTCGTATGGGCATCACCGAGCGTCGCCGGTGATTACTGGGTGGCGATGGCGAAGAAGTTCACCGGTGGAGCAAACGACGTAGATCCTTGCTTTACCTCGCAGGTGGTCGGGATGCCGGGTGCAGCCAATGCAGAGCAGGACAGGTCATAGTTGCTCGCGTCGATGTCGATGATTGGCTCGATTTCCGAGGTCGTGAGTGTTGACGAAGAATCAAACGCCACCGCATCATCTCCACTCAACGACACCGCGTAGTTCATGGCGAACGCCGTGGTAACATTGGCTGCCACGCCTTCGGCGGCGGCGCGGTTGGCATTGCTGTGCAGGTCGACCACCCTTGGC
>LFIK01002045.1_pt1 | contig 16208 bp, 18 predicted proteins | sample 643401 | NCBI WGS metagenome assembly LFIK01 (sample SAMN03777447, study PRJNA286221) | soda lake metagenome | biome: soda lake; feature: Kulunda steppe; material: water; isolation source: sample T5-Br brine of Lake Tanatar-5 | place: Russia: Kulunda steppe | collected 2010-07
CATTTCACGTGAGCCCTGCAGGGCATAATCGGCCGCCAACAGTGAACTGGCCTCCGACAGCAGTGTGCCCCGTATGCGATCGGCAAAAATACTGATGCTGGTCACAACGGCCACCGCCAGCACCACCGACACCAACAACAGCGTTAGCTCGCCGGCCCGAAAATCTCGCCAGTACATGCGCCAGGTCAAACTCATACAGTGAACGCCCTGCTGCGAATATCCGCAGGCTGCAAGGTACCGGAATCCATGACATAGGTATGCTCGCAGCGTTCGGCCAGAGACGGATCATGGGAGACCAGAATCAAGGTGGTCTGATACTCGGCATTCAGGGAAAAAATCAGGTCGGCAATGGTCTTGCCTGTCTCCGTATCCAGATTTCCGGTGGGTTCATCGGCAAACAGCACGGGCGGTTGTGACGCAAACGCCCGGGCAATGGCGACGCGCTGTTGCTCACCGCCCGACAACTGCTTGGGATAATGCGTCGCCCTGTCCGCCAGTCCAACCTGGGCCAACAGCGCACGGGCTTTCTCTTCACCGTCCGGCGCACGCTTGAGTTCCAGGGGCAGCAGTACGTTCTCCAGTGCCGTCAACGCGGGTAACAACTGAAAATTCTGGAACACGAACCCCACCATTTCACCGCGCAGCCGGGCCCGCGCCTCTTCGTTCATGCCGGTCAGGTCCTGGCCCGCCAGCAGAACCTGGCCCGAACTGGGGGTGTCCAGCCCTGCCAGCATGCCCAGAAGCGTGGTTTTACCCGATCCTGACGCCCCAACCAGGGCAACACTGTCGCCACGCTTGATTTCGAGGTCGATCCCTTTCAGGATATCCAGCGTACCCGCATGTGTCGGCACGCGTTGCCAAAGGTTTTTCGCCTGTACGATAGGAGCCGTATCTGTCATGTTTGTCCATTCTGTACTGTGCCAGTTTAAAAAAGTGATCTCGCCACTGCGGGCAATGCTGTTTACCGGGCTGTTTCTCCTGGCGCCTGTTGCGCAAAGCGCCAGTGTGCTGGTCATGGGTGACAGCCTGAGCGCCGCTTACGGACTCGGCAGCACAACCCAGGGGTGGGTCGCCATGCTCGAAGAACGTCTGGCGCCCCACGGTCACGATGTCGTCAATGCCAGCATCAGCGGCGAAACTACCAGAGGCGGCATGAACCGCCTACCCGATTTACTGGGCCGTTACCAGCCCGATTACGTCATATTGGCGCTGGGCGGCAATGACGGCCTGCAGGGGCAAAATATCCCCGATATCCGTCAACGTCTGTCCACCATGATAGACCAATCCCGAGAGTCCGGAGCCGAGGTCATTCTACTGGGCATACGTATACCACCCAATTATGGGCCACGTTACACCGAGCCTTTTTTTCAGATGTTCGGGGAACTGGCTGGTACTCATGATATAGACTATTTCCTGCCCTTCCTGCTGGAAGGCGTGGCAGAAGACCGTGACCTCATGCAACGAGACGGCATACATCCAACTGCAAAGGCTCAACCCATGATTCTCGACCATGTCTGGCCTGTATTACCCGAGAGACTGACCACACCATGAGCAAACGCACCATTACCTTTCTTGATCAGGGCACCATACCCGACACCATCAATTGGCATCCGCCCAGCTTTGACCACGACTGGCAGGCCTTCCGGACCACATCACCGGAGCAGCGCATTGAGCGTCTTCAGGGCAGTCGCATTGCCGTCACCAACAAAGTGGTGATTGATCGTGAGGTAGTGGCTGCCTGTCCGGAACTGGAACTGGTCCAGGTGGCCGCCACCGGCTACAACAACGTGGACCTGGAGGCCTGTCGCGAGTTCGGTGTCAGCGTAAGCAATGTCAAGGGCTATGCCAAGCACGCCGTGCCAGAGTGGGCTGTCGCCAACCTGCTGAGCCTGGCCCAGAACCACGTGCGTTATCGCCAGTCCCAGGAAGCTGGCGAGTGGGCCGACTCGGACTCGTTCACCCTGCGCACCGCGCCCACCCGGGAAATTCGCAAGATGCGTGTGGGCATACTGGGAAAAGGCGATATTGGCAACGGCGTTGCCCGCCGACTGGATGTATTCGGCACCGATGTGGTGTTTCTGGAACGTCCGGGCAGCACACCCGCCCGAGCAGGTTACCTGCCCTTTGATACGGCGCTGCCGCAACTGGATGCGCTGATACTGGTCTGCCCGCTGACACCGGACAACGCCGGCATGGTAAATACAGCCCTGTTGAAACGCATGAAGCCCGGTGCGCTGCTGATCAACCCCTCGCGCGGCGGGCTGGTGAACGAACAGAACCTGGCAGACGCCCTGGCGTCCGGACATCTGGGCGGCGCGGCTCTGGACGTGGTCAGCCAAGAGCCCATCTGCCGGGACAATCCGTTGTTTGATCTGCGCGCTCACGACCGCTTGATCCTGACACCTCATATTGCCTGGAGCACTGACGAGGCAGTCACCGAAATGATGCGTTTACTGGTGGACAACCTGAATCGGTTTGTCGCCGGCGAACGCGACCACTGCTTGATTTAACGAATTTTACTCTGCCTCCCTTCGACAGCCTGCACGCCAGTGGCGGGCAGGCTGTCGAAGGTGTTTGGCTCAGTTCTCAACAGTAAAGGCACCCGCCTTGGTGTCCAATTCGGTGAGCAGTCCGGCTACCTTGCCGGCATTGTCGTTCACCGTGCGGATAGACGAGGTATCATGCTTGACCCGCTGAGCCACATCATCCATGTCCTTGCTGATCTGCTGCGCCGCCTTGGCCACTTCCTGAACGGAGTGCGCCATCTGCTGGGCCGCCGATGCGCTGCTTTCGGCGTCGGTCTCGATCCCGTGCATGGCGCTCTCCGCCTCAGTGCTGTGCGATTCCACGGATTCCAGATGCTTGCGACCGGACGCCATGGTCTCGATGGCTGACTTGGACGACGTCTGAATGGTATCCACGATTTTGGTGATACGGCCCGTGGCATCCACTGTTCTCTCTGCCAGCGATCGCACCTCTTCCGCTACCACGGAGAACCCACGTCCCGCTTCACCGGCACGGGCCGCCTCAATGGCCGCATTGAGCGCCAGCAGGTTGGTCTGACTGGCCAGTTCATTGATCATGTCGATGACACTGTCGATATCGGATGACAACTCACCCAACTCGTCAAGTTTGGCACTGGTCTCACGCACCACTTCACCGGTCTCGCGCAGGCTGTTGATGGCCTGATTCAGAGTATGCGCCCCCTGGCTGGCCGAGCTGTGTGTCTGCTCCGCCTGCTGCGCCAGCGAGTTGGTGGTTTCCGCCACATCTGAGATAGTCGCAGAAATTTCTTCCGTGCTTGCGGCCACCGAACCGGTCTGTTCATTCACCACCTGGTTGCTCTCATTGAGACTGTTTATCTCGTCGCGAAGCTCTCTAATCATTTGCGCTGATTCAGAGGAGGACTTCACCACATCAGCAACCAGGGACCCCAGACCCTGGGTCATACCGTTGACCGAATCACTGAGCTGGTCGAATTCGTCATTGCGCCGACGGTTCACCGGCAGACGGGCCGTAAGGTCACCCGCCTGAACCCGAGCCAGATCACTCATGATCTGCTTCAGTGTGTGCCGCACGGTCACCGTGATCCAGAGGATAACCGCCACCACAATGGCACCCACAATCACACTGACCACCAACAGGCCCAGTGTGGCAGCGGCAGAACTCTGCTCCGCGTTGGCACGGGCAGAAGCAGTCAAGGTCGATAAAATATCGGTAACGTCCTCCTGTTCGGCATCAACGTCCACCAGGGTGGTGGTGAGTTCTTCCATAACCTGATCACGTTCAAGGGCCCGCTCCCAGTAGGCCTCCATGGCGTCGCTGTAACCGTCAATCTGCTCGGAGTAGCGCTCCTGCAAATTCAGGGTCACCATGGCCTCGACAAAGACATCGAAGGCTTCGCGGAAAGATGTCCAGACGGCATCGTCGGCATCGGTCAGGAAACTCACTTCCGCGTCACGCATGGCAGTGAGTTCTGTCCGGATCATCGACAGGAAGTCCAATTCGACACGCAACTCTTCTCCGGCTGCGACCACATTGCCTCTCAGGCCAGACTGCCGACTGAAGCCCACCTCGCGATCAATACATGCCAGGGACTGGGAGAGATCGAGAAACCGTCCGTAGATCTCATAAAACTCGTTCAGTTCAGCGGCTGCGTTGGCATCATCCACACGCTCCAGATCGACATCTCGCTGTTCCTGAATGAAATCCTGTTCAGCCTGAATATCGGCAATGAAGTCATCAACCCGCTCTTCGGTCAGCTCACGCAGCCTCTCCCTGTACTGCAATGCGCCAAGTGCCATGTTATCCAATTGTCCGGACACCAGAGTCAGGCGCTGGACCTCGGTATTGGTGGTCTATTGCATCCGCAGACCGTTCATGGCGACCCCCGTCAGGATGGCCACACCCAGCACGGCAGACACCAAAACGATCATGAGTTTAAGGCGAAAGCTGAGGTTATTCATCTTTGTATGTACTCCTTTGTGGGCACCGGACTGTCAAGAAGTGCGGATGGCGCAATGACCGCAACTGACGCCCTGGGGTACCTACGGTATTTAAACCCAGTGACAGGGGAATCGGCCGTGTTTGCCAATACTTGATAGTTTGTTATTGATTTCAACAGTTTTGACTACAACTACATCATAACAATTCGTCAGTCTCAGGTGGACTCTGCGAGCACAAGAAACTGCATGCTCTGAGCCTGTGAGGAACAGTTTTCGCGTATGACACAGGTGTACCGACATCTGGTACCCTACCCCAAAACCCTGAGCAATGATGCCCAAGATCGAGGTACGCCCTTGCAACGCCCCCTGTTCATGCAACACGAAGACGACCCGCGCTGTTACAGCATTCAGGACCGGTACCTTTGTGGCCCGGATCTGCTGGTGGCACAGAGCTTTTTCGCCGCTGACAACCAGTGGACAGAGCTGTTCCGCTCTGTACCCAGAGCCTGATGGGTCTGACCGACACGCTTCTGCTGCTGGGTGTTGTGGCCCTGGCCACCTACGCCCAGACCGTTACCGGTTTCGCGTTTGGTCTCATTCTCATGGGCGGCGCCGTGCTGCTGAACCTGGCACCGGTGGCCATGGTGGCGATCATGATCAGTATGCTGAGCCTGTTCAACTGTGCCATGGCGCTGTACAAGAACTACGGCAACATTGACCGCCAAATCGTCATTCTCTGTTCCATCAGCGGCTTCGTGACGCTGATTTTCGGTGTCTGGGTGCTCAATGTGCTGAGCGAGCATCATGTACACTGGCTGCAGATCATACTGGGCGTGGCCATCATCCTGAGCAGCCTGATGCTGATCTTCCGACCCAAACCCAGACCGAATCGGGCGGGTAAGGCGTCCTTTCTCTTCTATGGCGGGTTGTCGGGCTTCATGGGGGGAATGTTTTCTACCTCGGGGCCACCGCTGGTGTTTCATTTCTACCGCCAGCCCTTGTCGCAGGCGGTGATTCGCGACAGCCTGCTGCTGATCTTCTCCATCAATTCCATTCAGCGCATTGCGGTGGTGGGGTATCAGGGGGCCATCACGCTGCCCATCCTCATCGTGACCGCCACGGCCATACCGACGGTGCTGGTGTTTACCTGGCTGGGCCGTCGTTTTCCGCCGCCGGTGAGCGACGCCGCCATGCGGCGTTCGGCCTTTATCCTGCTACTGTTGTCCGGAGTCAGCCTTTGCTTGTCGGCCTTGCTTTAAGGCCTGAAGAAGACACTTCATCCGGCTTGCGGCTTGCAGATGTAGAGGGATACCGTGCTGGCTGATACATCGGCCAGCTTGGCCACATCCGTCATGGTTACCCGTCGGGTACTGCGCCTGGCGCGGGGTTTGGCCGCCATGTGAGATTACTCCGACAGGCCTTATTCTTCATCCGCCGGAACGGCAGCCTCGATGATAGGCTGCAATTCGCCTTTTTCGGCCATCTCGCACACAATGTCGTTGCCGCCTACCAGTTCGCCGTTGACCCACAACTGGGGAAAGGTGGGCCAGTTGGCGTGCTTGGGCAATTCGCTGCGAATATCCGGGTTCTGCAGAACGTCCACATAGGCAAAGCGGCGACCGCAGCCCATGACAGCCTGTACCGTCTGCGCGGAAAATCCGCACATGGGCTGATTGGGTGAGCCCTTCATGTAGAGCAGCACCGGATTTTCAGAAATTTGTTCTTTGATTACGTCGATGGTATCGGCCATAGTTAATTCCTACCAAAACAGTCAAGTATTGCGGTTATTCTAACGATTCGTAGACGTCTGTGCCAGTCTGAAAGCTCTTTGGAGCCGCACAATCTCACTGTACAACGTCATTAATCCAATCACTAACGCGAGGAGAACATACCGTGTCCAAACCCTGGTTCCCCAACACCGCTCAGTGGCCCGTCGAACACCCCGAGCGCCTGCAACTCTATACCATGGCCACCCCCAACGGCCAGAAAGTCTCCATCGCGCTGGAAGAGATGCAACTGCCCTATGAGTGGCATCTGGTCAACATCATCAAGGATGACCAGCATCAGCCGGATTACCGGAAACTGAGCCCCAACGGCAAGATTCCCACCATTATCGACCCGGATGGGCCGGGTGGTGAGCCGCTGATCATGATGGAGTCCGGTGCCATTCTACTCTATCTGGCGGAAAAAACCGGCCAGTTGATGCCGTCTGACGAGCAGGGCAAGCTGGCAGTACAGCAGTGGTTGTTCTTTCAGATGGCCCACGTGGGGCCCATGTTCGGACAGTTCGGCCATTTCTTCAAATTTGCCGCTGATAAAACCACGGATGACTACGGCGTCAATCGCTACACCGGCGAAGCTAAGCGCCTGCTCCAGGTGATGGATGATCGCCTGGCCGAGTCGCGATATATCGCTGGTGACACATACAGCATTGCCGATGTCGCCACCTTCCCCTGGATCAACGCGCTGGACTTCTACAATGGCAAGGAGGCTTTGGAATACGACCGGTTCACCCACGTAAAACGCTGGTGCGATGCCTGCAACGAACGCCCTGCCTCGCAGGTTGGGTCGAAAATCGGCGTGCCGGAATAGTACCCGGAGCCGGCTATTTGCGCTTTCCGTCTCTGCGGTTTACTATTGCCGGTTCAAAAATCACACAGCCCACGGCCCCGGATACCGGGGCCGTTCTATTTCTGGAGACGACCACTCATGGCGACACGGCACTTTCTGTCACTTCTGGATCTGACACCGACGGAACTGAAGCAGTTGGTTGATCGAGCCATCGAACTGAAGGCCATGCAAAAGCGTGGCGAGGTTCACGATCCGCTGAAAAACCGTGTACTGGCCATGATCTTCGAGAAATCGTCTACCCGGACACGGGTATCCTTTGAAGCGGGCATGACCCAACTGGGCGGCAGCGCTCTATTTCTGTCGCCCCGTGACACCCAGCTGGGTCGTGGCGAGCCCATCGAAGACTCAGCGCGGGTGCTGTCGCAGATGGTGGATGCCGTCATGATCCGCACCTTTGACCACGACAATGTGGAGCGCTTTGCTGCCGCCTCCGACGTTCCCGTGATCAATGCTCTCACCGATTTCAACCACCCTTGCCAGTTGCTGGCCGACATGCAGGCCTATCACGAAGTCCGGGGCAGCATCACGGGCAAGACGGTTACCTGGGTGGGGGACGGCAACAACATGTGCCACAGCTACATCAATGCCGCCCAACAGTGGGATTTCCAGCTGCGTATCGCCTGCCCTGCCGGCTATGAGCCGGATGCCGACCTGGTGCGCAATAATCAGGACCGGGTCACCGTCACTCAGGATCCTGAAGCGGCTGTCGAGCGCGCTCACCTGGTGGTGACCGATGTCTGGGCATCCATGGGCCAGGAAGACGAAGCAGACGATCGGCTCAAGACCTTCGCCGACTTCCAGGTCAGCCCGCAACTGATGGATAGAGCCGATCCCCAGGCCCTGTTCATGCACTGCCTGCCCGCCCACCGCGGCGAGGAAGTCAGCCACGACATGCTGGATGATCCCAGGGCCGTGGTCTGGGAAGAAGCCGGCAACCGGCTCCACGCCCAGAAGGCACTGCTTGAGTTTCTGGTGGCGCACGCGGGTTGAGGCCTGCGAACCGGGCAAGTCAGGGCCTCGGGTCCTTTTACCCGGTTAGGCAGTGTCATTCAGTGACAATTTGATGCTAGAGTAAGAGGCATTGAATCACGCTTGTTAAACGGGTCCGGAGGCGCACACTCATGAAACGAACTCGGCTGAAGTTCATGCTGTTTGTGCTGTTCATTATCGTGGTGATTATCGCGTTGCTTATACTTGAAGAGTATCGGACACATCCGGATTATGCGCCCATGTTCACCAGCATGCCCATGTTCTCCGGCGTCCTCGCGTTGCCTGCTCTATACTTTAGTCGGTATTGGGGCTCGACACAGGGCCTGCTCCATACCTTGAGACAATAGCGGTTTCGACCTGCACTAACAGTACAGCGAGGTACTCATGTCCGGCATTCTATCGATGATACTGGCTGGGGGCGAAGGCACCCGTCTGGCACCTCTCACCGGCATACGGGCCAAGCCCGCCGTACCCTTCGGGGGTAACTACCGCATCATTGATTTTGTGCTCAACAACTTCGTCAACTCGGATTTGTTACAGATTTTCGTGCTGACCCAGTTCAAGTCACACAGTCTCCTCAAACACATGAGTCGACGCTGGCGGGTTACCGGGCTCACCAATCGCTTTATCGACCCCATTCCCGCCCAGATGCAAACCGGCAAGCACTGGTACCAGGGCACCGCCGACGCCGTCTATCAGAATCTGGAAGTCATAGAAGGCGTAGACCCGGAAGTCGTATGCGTGTTTGGCGGCGACCACATCTACAAGATGGACGTGCGCCAGATGATCGAATTCCATCGCAGCAATCCGGCCAAGCTGACGGTTGCGGCCATCCCGGTTCCGGTGGAACAGGCCCACCAGTTCGGGGTCATCGAGGTGGACGAAAACCACAAGATGATCGGCTTTCAGGAAAAGCCCAAGGCCAACCCCAAGACCATACCCGGGGACCCCACCCGCGTACTGGCCTCCATGGGCAACTACGTCTTCGAAGCGACTACCCTGCGTGAATGCCTGATTGCCGATGCCGAAGATCCGGACTCGATTCACGACTTCGGCCACAGCATCATTCCCCAGCTTTACGCTGCCGGTGATGTCTACGTCTACGACTTTTCGCAGAACACCATCCGGGGCGAACCGGAAAATTCACTGGGCTACTGGCGTGACGTGGGCACCATCGACTCCTATTACGAAACCAATATGGACCTGATTTCGGTCACGCCTCCCATTGACCTTTACAACCGGTACTGGCCATTGCGCAGCTATCACCCGGCAGTACCACCAGCCAAGTTTGTTTACTATGAAGAAGGCCGAACCGGTCAGGCGATCAGCTCCATGATTTCCGGGGGCTGCGTTATCAGCGGCTCCGTGGTCTACCACTCCATTCTGGGTTACAACGTCAATGTGCACAGCCACGCTTATGTCAACAGCTGTGTCATCATGGGCGGCAACGATATTGGCCAGGGTGCCCGTGTCAAACGCGCCATCATCGACAAGAATGTGGCCATCGCCCCCGGTACCGTGATTGGCGAGGATCCTGAACAGGATCGGCAGCGATTCCACGTATCCAAGGAAGGCATTGTAGTGATTCCAAAAGGGGCGCGCGTTGGTTTCTAGTAACTCTGGCAAGCCCCTGAACGTGCTCTTTGTGGCGTCCGAATATGAAGGCCTGGTCAAGACCGGCGGACTGGCAGACGTTGCCAAGGCCCTGCCTGCGGCCCTCCAACGGTCAGGCGTCAACGTCAAGGTCCTGCTGCCCTATTACCGGGCCTTGCACCACCTCGCCCCCGAGAAGGTGCTCAAAAGCCTGTCCGTGCCGTTGAATCAGGCCGACGCCTACGGTTGCAGTCTGCGCTACCTGAATGACGAAGGCGTCGATGTCTATCTGCTGGAACGCAACGACCTGTACGACCGTGACGGCTTGTATGACGACGGGCAATGGCCTTACGACGACAATCCCAGACGCTTTGGTTTGCTGACCCGCGCGGCCTTCTCGGTTGCCAGGGCCCTGGATTTCAAGCCTGACATCATTCACAGCCACGACTGGCAGACTGCTCTTGCCGGCTACTACCGTCAGATCCATCTTGCCGAGGACGCCTGGTTCAAGGACACGCGCGTGGTCTTCAACGTGCACAATGGCGCCTACCAGGGGCGGTGTGAAGCCGGCTGGCTGGATGTTCTGGGGATCGACACGCGCCACTTCACCCCGGAACTGTTCGAGGATCACGGCGATATCAATTTGCTGAAAGGCGGCGTGGCGTTTTCTGATGCCGTTGTACCCGTGAGTCCGGGCTATGCCGAGGAGTTGCTTCAGGAACGCACGTCGCACGGACTCTGGCAGACGTTTCAGGCGCACGAACACAAGGTCCAGGGGATCATCAATGGCTGTGACTACGGCCAGTGGGACCCGTCAACCGATACCGCCTTGCCGGCACGCTACGACGCTGACGACCTCACCGGCAAAGCCACTTGCAAGTCGACCATACAGGCCGCTCTGGGGCTCGCACAATCACCGGAGACGCCGCAGTTCGGGCTGGTCAGTCGACTCACCGACCAGAAAGGCTTTCACTATCTGATCCCGGCCCTGCACGGGTTCCTGCAGAACGATGTGCAACTGGTCATGCTGGGCAGCGGTGACCCCCATTTCGCACAGCAACTGAGCCATCTGGCAACCACCTACCCGGGCCAGGTGCATTTCACCAAGGGGTACAGTGATACCTTGGCTCACCGCATTGAAGCGGCCAGTGATTTTTTCATCATGCCCAGTCTGTTTGAGCCCTGTGGCCTGAACCAGATATACAGCATGCGTTACGGCACACTGCCCATTGTCCGGCGCACCGGCGGTCTGAAAGACACCGTGGTACCGCTGACGGATCGCCTGAGTAATGTTCAAGAAGCCACCGGGATCGGCTTCGAGGCCGCCAGTATCGACGCCACGGAGGCAGCGCTGTTTCAGGCCCTGCGGCTGTATCGAGACCACCCGGAGCATTACCGTACCCTGCAACAAACCGCCATGGCCCAGCGTTTTACCTGGGACACGCCCGCAGCCGAGTACCAGGCACTCTACCGGTCAGTGGCTCAGTAGTTGTCGAATCCGGTGTCCGCGCATGGTCCCCAGGATCAGGGCAATGGAGACCAGACACAGCAGCGCATTGAGTGAGAATACCCATTGCGGGCCACCGGGCAGATCCCACAGCCGGCCCGCGAGCAGATTACCGGCCACCAGACCGAAACCCGTGCTGAACGCCAGGTACAGGGCCTGAGCACGGGCCTGCTGATTGTTCGGAAACAGTCGCGACAAGAGATACATGCTACTGCCATGCATGGCCCCATACGTCAGTGCATGGCCCACCTGAGCCACCGCCAGCAACCACCAGATATCGGCCACCCAGGCCGTCATCAGCCAGCGCACAGCCGTACCCAGCAAGGCCACCACCAGCACTGTCACAGCACCCCAGCGGGTGAGCAGGCGGCTCAGAATCACAAACAACCCCACCTCGGCCACCGGGGCCAGCGCCAGATATCCGCCGATGGCCAGACCACTGTATCCCACGTCCTGCAGATAGAGATCAAAGAATGTGTTGTAGGCCGCCAGGCTGACGTTCCAGAGAAAGAGCGCCGTATACAGACCCCAGACCGGGGAGCGTTTCAACCGATCGAAAAACGCAGACCATTCGATCTGGTCACGCGGGCCGCGGCCGGCAATGGGTACGTCCTGCAGAAACATGAAGCTGAGCAGCGCCGCTGCAGCAATCAGCACCATGGCCCAGGGCAACAGGCGTGCGGCATCGCCGGACAACAAGGGCCCCAGCAGAATCACCATGGTGGCAAACCCCAGGGTGCCCCAGAGGCGGATGTTGCCATACCGAGTCGAGCTGGGACCCAGATACTCCAGGGTCACCGATTCCAGTTGGGGCACCACGGATGACAGAAACAGACCGAACAGGCCCACACAGACAACCTGCCAGAGGGGCTGGGACGACAGACCGAAGACGATGCCGATGAGAACGAGAAACAGCGCACTGAGCCTGGCAAACAGCATCCTCTTGCCGGTTCGGTCACTCAGAGATGCCCACAAAAACGGGCCAATGGACATGGCCAGACTAAGCACGGCCGCCACCTGACTGATCTGGTCGAACCCGAAGCCATAGGCCCGCAGGTAGCGACCGAGAAAAGGCACCAGCGCACCCAGGATGGAAAAGTAGAGGAAATAGCTCAAAGACAGGCGGTAGACCGGAACGCCCGTGGCTGTTGCCGTATCGGCTGGCGGAGTATCAGTGCTCATGCGTTGTTCTGGTCAGGTCGTTGTGCTCGCCTGGCGGCCCGACGGGCCTCGCGACGGGCAACAAAAAACCGGCTCATCTGCTCGGCCGCCGCTTCAGCCAACACACCCTCAACCACCCGAGGCTGGTGGTTCAGCCAGTGCTTGTCGCCCAGGGTTTCCCGGCTTACCAGGGCACCGGCCTTGGGCTCCCGGGCCCCAAACACAATGTTCTCCACCCGGGCGTGCACCAGAGCACCGACACACATGGCGCAGGGCTCAATGGTGACATACAGGGTGGTGCCGGGCAGACGATAATTCTGCAATGCCTCACCAGCGGTCCGAAGCACCCGAATTTCAGCGTGGGCTGTCGGGTCGTGGGTCGTCAGCGGCGCGTTGTGCGCCCGGGCGATCACCTCGCCATCACGCACCAGTACCGCACCCACGGGCACCTCACCGGCGGCTGCGGCATTGGCCGCCTCCGCCAGCGCCATCTGCATCCAGACATCGTGTTCAGACGCCTCGGTCATTCCCACTCGATGGTCGCTGGCGGCTTGCTGGACACGTCGTAGGTTACCCGCGATATACCGCTGATGGAGTTGATGATGCGATTGGACACCCGCTCGATCAGTTCGTACGGCAGGTGTGCCCAGCGTGCAGTCATGAAATCGATGGTTTCCACGGCACGCAGCGCCACGACCCATTCGTAACGTCGACCATCGCCCACAACGCCCACAGAGCGCACTGGCAGGAAGACAGCAAAGGCCTGGTTCACCTTGTGATACCAGCCGGCCCGATGCAGTTCTTCGATGAAAATAGCGTCGGCTTCGCGCAGGATATCCGCGTACTCTTTTTTTACTTCACCGAGAATTCGTACGCCGAGACCGGGACCGGGGAAGGGGTGGCGATACACCATGTCGTAGGGCAGGCCGAGAGCCAGCCCGATACGGCGCACTTCATCCTTGAACAGTTCGCGCAAGGGTTCCACCAGATCCATCTTCATTTCTTCCGGCAGCCCTCCCACATTGTGGTGGCTCTTGATCACATGTGCCTTGCCTGTCTTGGCCGCCGCCGATTCGATCACATCCGGGTAGATGGTGCCCTGCGCCAGAAAGTTCACGTCTTTCAGCTCGGTGGCCTGGGCGTCGAATACCTCGATAAAGGTGCGACCGATGATCTTGCGTTTCTTTTCCGGGTCGGCTTCCCCGGCCAGGGCATCCAGAAACTGGTCTTCGGCGTCCACTCGGATCACTTTCACGCCCATGTTGCTGGCAAAGGTCTGCATGACCTGGTCGCCTTCTTCCTTGCGCAACAGACCGTTGTCGACAAAGACGCAGGTCAGCTGTGTGCCAATGGCCTTGTGCAGCAGGGCTGCCACAACGGAGGAATCAACGCCGCCGGACAGACCCAGCAACACCTTTTGCTCGCCTACCTGCTCCCGTATCCGGGTCACCAGATCATCAATGATGTTTTCCGCCGTCCAGAGGGCATCACAGCCACAGAGGGTGCGCACGAAACGTTCCAGAATCGCCTGACCCTGCAGGGTGTGCGTGACTTCCGGGTGAAACTGCACGCCGTAGAACCCTCGCTCGTCATCGGCCATGGCCGCAATGGGGCAGGTGTCGGTCTGCGCCATCAGTTCGAAACCGCCCGGCAGTTGAGACACCTGATCGCCATGGCTCATCCAGACATCCAGCCAGTCACCCCGTTCATTGGTGTGATCCACAATGCCGTCCAGCAGTTTGGACGGTGTCTTGATCTGTACTTCGGCGTAGCCGAATTCACGATGATCCGATGACGCCACCGCACCGCCGAGTTGCTCGGCCATGGTCTGCATGCCATAACAGATACCCAGTACCGGTACCCCCAGTTCGAACACAACGTGCGGTGCTCTGGGCGTATCGCCGCCGGTCACCGACTCGGGCCCTCCGGCCAGTATGATGCCATTGGGTTCGAATTCCCGGATGGCGTCAGCGTCCATATCGAAGGGGTGAATCTCGCTGTAGACTCCGATTTCGCGAATGCGGCGGGCAATCAGCTGGGTATACTGGGACCCGAAGTCCAGAATCAATAACTTCTCGGCGTGGATATTTTGGCGCATGGTCTGTCCTGTCGCAGCGCCGGCGTCGAGTGCCGGCGAGAAATTCCAGGCCGGGAAGGTCCCGGCCATGATAGGGTCAGTCTACCCGATAATTCGGCGCTTCGCGGGTGATCTGAACATCGTGAACATGGGATTCGCGCATACCGGCGTTACTGATACGCACAAATTCCGGTTTGGTGCGCAGTTCGTCGATGGTGGCGCAGCCGGTATAACCCATGGAGGCTCGGACGCCGCCCATCAATTGATGAACCACATTGGCCAGCGGGCCCTTCACCGCGACGCGTCCCTCAATGCCTTCCGGCACCAGTTTCTCGACGCCGTTGCCACTCTGGAAGTAGCGGTCACTGGAGCCCTTGTTCTTGCCCATGGCACCGATGGAACCCATGCCACGGTAGGACTTGTAGGCCCGACCCTGAAACAGCTCCACCTCACCGGGTGATTCGTCGGTCCCGGCAAACAGTCCACCCGCCATGACAGAGTATGCACCAGCGGCCAGCGCCTTGGACAGATCGCCGGAGAAACGAACGCCGCCATCAGCAATCAGAGGAATACCATGGGGCTTCAGAGCGGCGGCCACATTGGATACGGCGGTAATCTGTGGCATGCCCACACCGGCCACGATGCGCGTTGTGCAGATGGAGCCCGGGCCGATGCCCACTTTAACGCCGTCTGCACCGGCCTTGACCAGATCCAGTGCGGCTTCGCCGGTGGCAATGTTGCCGCCGATGACATCCACATCCGGGTAATGTTCCTTGATCCAGCGAACCCGGTTGATCACGCCGAACTCGTGTTCCGAGTGGCCGTGGGCCGTGTCCACTATGATCACATCGACGCCAGCCTTGACCAGGGCTTCAACACGTTCTTCCGTGCCATCGCCGGTACCCACGGCTGCACCGACGCGCAGGCGGCCCTGGGAATCCTTGCAAGCGTTGGGGTGGGACTGGGCCTTGGTGATGTCCTTGACCGTGACCAGGCCAACGAGCTTCTGCTCCCTGTCCACTACCAGTACCTTTTCGATGCGGTGCTGGTGCAACAGGCCCATGATTTCATCTGGGTCGGTGCCCTCTTCCACGGTGACCAGTTTGTCCTTGCCGGTCATGATGCTGGATACACTGGCGTCCAGATTGCGCTCGAAGCGCACGTCGCGGGCGGTGACAATACCAAGCAGGTCATCGCCGTCCACCACGGGAACGCCGGAGATCCGGTTGGTCAGGGTCAGGTCGATCAGTTCACGAATCGTGGCGTCAGCACCGATGGTGATGGGGTCGCGTACCACACCGCTTTCATACTTCTTGACCAGTCGCACTTCACGCGCCTGCTCGGCAACGCTCAGGCTTTTATGGACAATGCCGATGCCGCCTTCCTGAGCCATGGCAATGGCCAGACCGGCCTCGGTCACGGTGTCCATAGCAGCGGACAGCAGCGGGATATTCAATTCGATATTGCGGGAAAGTCGGGTTTTCAGTGATACCTGATGGGGCAGAACTTGCGAGTAGCCAGGGACCAGAAGAACATCGTCAAATGTGAGTGCTTCTTCTGCGATTCGTAACATGGGCGCCTACCTTTGGGTTAACGAGTGACTGTGATGTGTCTTATAAGGTGGCGCGGCATTATAAACACATAATGCCAAAAAGCAAAAACAATTCCTTTGAGACAGAGGATAGAGGACAGAAGACGGTGGACGGTGGACGGTGGACGGTGGACGGTGGACGGTGGACGGTAGACGGTAGACGGTAGACGGTAGACGGTAGACGGTAGACGGTAGACGGTAGACGGTAGACGG